>Ga0209581_1003042_pt1 | contig 14924 bp, 17 predicted proteins | sample Coa_R2_FD_187160 | JGI IMG/M metagenome (GOLD analysis project Ga0209581, IMG submission 187160) | Surface soil microbial communities from Centralia Pennsylvania, which are recovering from an underground coalmine fire - Coalmine... | ecosystem: Environmental > Terrestrial > Soil > Unclassified ...
CGGCCTGGCCTATCTGCGCGAGACGCAGGTGGACGGCACCTGGCATGAGCCACACTACACCGGGACCGGCTTTCCGCGCGACTTCTACATCAACTACCACCTGTACCGGCACCTATTCCCGACCATAGCCCTGGCGGGAGCAGCGACCGGCGGCTGACGTCAAGCGGAGTGGGCAGGTTCGACCCCGGGATTCATCCCGGGGAGCCTCATGTTCGTCCCGGCCGCGAGCCTGTCGAGCGGCCGGGCGTCCGCCCGCAGGTGGCCGCCCGTGGGCCAAGCGGCGGGATTCAGCCCGCCTTCGGCAGAACAGGAGCGGGTTAAAACCCGCGGCTGGGCGCGACATGACCCACCCCCCGGACGCCAAGTCCGGGGTTTCCGGGCCACGGCGCTACGTCCTGCCTACTCCCATCGCTAGCGTCCCCGGGCCGCCAGCGCGGCGATCTGCAGGACCTCGCCGCGGCTGAGTTTGCTCTGGCCGCGTTCCAGGGCGTCGAGCGTGGCGTAGGCCAGGGCCAGCGGGATGGTGCAGAACTCCAGGGCGGGGCCGGGTGGCAGTGCGTCTGTGTAGGCGTCGGCCAGCGCCAGGTGGCGCCGGGCATAGGCGTGCATGTCCGCGTCGTCCCAGCCGGGCGGGTAGAACTCCACGCCGCGCGCGAGATCCTCCGCGTGGTTGCGCACGATATTGACGGCCTGCAGGCCGCGGCCGAATCCCACGGCGTGGCCGCGGTCCGTCTGCGTCCCATCGTACCAGGCCCAGAGATCGGAGAGTAAGAGGCCCACGTTGGCGGCCACGCTGAAGGTATAGCGGTCGAGATCGGCCTCGCTGAGGATGGCCCATCCGGCGGCCGCCCAGAGCGCCATGCGGTCTGCCATCGCCGCCGTCGCTTCCCAGATGCGCGGGGCGATGGGCGCCGGGGCGAGGCGCACCCAGTCATCAATACGGATGGACACCTCGGGCAGCACGTCCTGGTAATCGCCCAGCACCGCCCCTACGTCATCGTCGCCGAAACTCGCCTGCAACGTGCGGCTGATGGCGTGCAGCAAGGCCGCCTTGGTATGGTTATCGAGCCCGGGATGATCTTCAATGTCATCGATAGCGCGCAGGCACAGGTACGCCGACATGACTGCATCAAGCAGTCGGTCCGGTAAGCGACTGATGGGGATGTAGAATGTGCGACTGGTCGCCTCGAGGATGTGCAGCGCCTCGTCACGCGCTACCATGTACTGTCTCCTTTCGGTTGTTGACGCATGTTGACATCGACCGCGGGGCACGGCACCATCGGCGCTCGTTGTATCAGGATAACAGAATACACCGCAGCATACGCCGCTGTCATCCCGGCGGCCAACCCAAGACCGGCGCTCAACGCCCTGCTCGGCGGGGAGACCGAATGCTGTGGTAGAATGCCAGACGGCTGACACTGCCGGCGCGTCGCGAGGCGGCTTGTGCTCAAGGCCCCTATCGATCAAGCGCAAAGGAAACTATGTCCGGTCACATCGCCCCCAACAAAATAGACAGAGACGCCGCGGAGCCGGCCGTTCCGGCGGCTTCTCCGGGGAATCGCACTAGTATCGTCGCCTACCTCTATCCCAGCTTCGACGAGGCGGGGCGCGTCGCGCTGGTGGCCATGACGGGTGAAGACGTCACCGCGCGTATCGAGGCCGAAGCGCAGCTTCGCGAGGCAGAGGAGCAGTATCGCGGCATCTTCGAGGCGACCGGCGAGGGACTCATCATCGTCGAGGCCAACCCCGCGTCCTGGCCCGTTTGCCCTCAGCCACCACCGCGTAGGCCCTGGTTCCATGCCGTCGCGCATGCGAAAGATTCGTACTGGAGGAGCGCATGATCGAGTTAACACGCGAGCAGCGCGAGATTCAGGACCTCGCGCGCACGTTCGCAGTGCGCGAGATCCGGCCGGTCGCCGCGCACTACGACGAGACGGAGACGGTACCCTGGCCGGTGCTGGAGAAGGCCCATCAGGCCGGGCTGATGTCGTTTACCTTCCCCGAGGAGTACGGCGGCGCCGGCATCTCCGATACGGTGACGGCCTGCCTGGTGGCCGAGGAACTGGCCTGGGGCTGCCTCTCCATCGGCAATCTCATCACCAGCAACGGCTTTGGCCTGGGCCCGATCCTGACTCTGGGCAGCGAGGAGCAGCGCCAGCGCTACGTGCCGCGCTTCTGCGAGCCCGGCGTGGTGCGCTTGAGCGCGCTCTCGGTGACCGAGCCCACGGCCGGCTCCGATGCCGCCGCACTCAAGACCACGGCGCGCCGTGTCGAGGGTGGCTACGTGCTGAACGGGCGCAAGAGCTGGACCAGCAACGGCGGCTACGCGGAGATCTACGTGATCTTCGCCACCGTCGATCCCGCCCTGCGCCACAAGGGCATCACGGCCTTTGTGGTCGAGAAAGACACGCCCGGCCTCGCCTTCGGCAAGAAGGAACGCAAGATGGGCAACCGCGCCATCCCCAACTGCGAGGTGATCCTGGAGGATGTCTTCGTGCCGGAAGCGAACCGCGTGGGGGCGGAGGGCGAGGGCTTCTCCGGCCTGATGAGCGGCTTCGACCGCGCGCGTGTCAATCTCGGTGCGGCCTGCCTGGGCGTGGCCAGGGCCGCCCTGGAGTACGCCATCGGCTACGCCAAAGAACGCCACGCCTTCGGCCGGCCGATCGGCTATCACCAGGGCGTCGGCTTCATGCTCGCCGACATGGCCACGCAACTCGACGCGGCCCGCCTGCTGGTCTGGCGCGCGGCGCTGCTGGACGACGCCGGGCAGGCGTTCAGCAAAGAAGCCAGCATGGCCAAGCTCTTCGCCTCCGAGGCGGCGGTGAAGATCACCCACGATGCGCTGCAGGTGCTGGGCGGCTACGGCTACTCGCGCGACCTGCCCCTGGAGAAGTGGTCGCGCGACGTGCGCCTCGAAGAGATCGAGGAGGGCACCAGCCAGATCCAGCGCCTGGTAATCGCGCGGCGCCTGCTCGAATAGCCCGCCTTGTGCACGAGGATGGCGGGGGCGCCGTTCCAGGCGGGGTCGTCCCGCCCTATCAGACGCCCATGAATAAGCCGGCGCTCAGATCGAGGCGCCGCGGCCCACCGGCAGATCGCGCTGCCAGAGCACGCTCACCGTGGCCAGGTTGGTGGTCATCAGGAAGCCGACGAAGATGACGAGCCAGCCGGCGGCCATGATCACCCAGAAGTTGTTGGGCGAGCCCAGGCGCGCGGCCGAACCGGCGGCCGAGATGATGCCTGTGCCGGCGGCAATGGCCACGTTGGCAATGGCGAAGCGCATCGGCGCCTGACGCTGCAGCACCTTGAACGCGGAGAAGGCGGCCACGGCGATCACCGCCGCCGCACCGAAGATATTCAGTACGACGAGCGGCGCCACCCACAGGCCGCTGGTGAGCACGCCGGTACCGGGACCTCCGTGCTGCTCTACGCTATGCAGCGCCGCGCCGTTGATGGGCGAGGTGAAGATCAACACCGCGCCGAGCACGCTGATGATAGTCAGCGCGGCCAGAATCGGGTTGGCGATGCGCCGGTCGAGCGCCAGGTAGAGGCTGCCCATGCCCAGATAGGCCGCCATCATCAGGGCGCCCAAGACGTAGTAGAGGCGGAACAGCCCCGGACTGCCATTGGTCAGAAAGCCCGCGTAGGCGAGCGAAGCCACGGCGGCCATGACCAGGGCGATGCCCCAGACCAATTGGTGCGGGCGGCGTCGCGACCGCCATTGCATCAGAACCAAGATGGCGAAGGCCAGAGAGATAACGGCGACGAACAGTGGATAGCCAAGCACGGGTCAATACCTCCGGCAAGTGGGGCAGTGACAGGGTCTTCTCTCCCTTGCAGTGTACTAGCCCCATTGGCGAAGGGCAAAGACAGGGCGGCAAACTCCTTGACCAGCTCGCGGGGATGGCGTACACTGCCCCAGTCGCCCGCAGGGCGGAAGGGCGGCAAACTCCTTGACCTGGTCTCAAGGATGGCGTACACTGCACAGAAGTTGCCCTGCCGCGAATGCTCTCGTTGCGACCCCAACGTTCTGTATGTGGGGAAATAGAACACGAACACGGTGAGTTCTGTGAGAGACTCGTGAAGTCGCTGGTTATCATTCCGACGTATAACGAGCGGGAAAACATCGGTGAGCTGATCGACGAGGTATTGCACCACCTGCCGTCGACCGATGTCCTGGTGGTGGATGACGGCTCACCCGATGGCACTGGGGACATCGTCGAGGCCCGTGGCGCCGCGGACACCCGCGTCCATCTCCTGCGCCGGCCCGGCAAAGCCGGGTTAGGCACGGCCTATATCGCCGGTTTCCGGTATGCGCTTGAGCGCGATTATGCCGTAGTAATAGGTATGGACGCCGATTTCTCGCACGATCCCAGCTACCTGCCCAGGTTCATGGAGCAGATCGCGCACAGCGATCTGGTGGTGGGCTCGCGCTACATCCCCGGCGGCTCGACCCCCGACTGGAAGCTGACCCGTCGCATCATCAGCCGTATCGGCAATACCGTGGCACGAACCGTGCTGGGTCTACCCGTGCGCGACTGTACGACCGGGTACAAATGTTACCGGCGCGAAGCGCTCAAATCGATCGATCTCGACGCCATCAACCTGGTCGGTTATGGCTTCCTGATCGAGACGACCTATCAATGTTATCTCAACGGCCTGCGCATCACGGAGATCCCGATTGTGTTCATCGACCGGCGCGAAGGCAAGAGCAAGATGACGAGCACCATCGTCTCGGAGGCCCTGGGCTACGTGATCCGCCGACGCTGGCAGCGCGTGCGCAAGCAGTTGGTCTGGAGGCGGAACGCTGAAAGCTAAGTCTCTCATCCTGATCCCGACCTATAACGAGGCGGAGAACCTCGAAGCGATCGTGCGCGCCGCGTATGAGGCTCTGCCCGACACGTCGGTGCTGATCATCGACGATGCCTCGCCCGACGGTACCGGCCGGCTGGCCGACCAGTTGGCCACGCGCTACCCATCCCTGGACGTGATGCATCGTGCCGGCAAGCTGGGTCTGGGTACGGCCTATATCGCCGGGTTCCGCTACGCCCTGGAGCGCGACTTCGACTGCGTCTTCGAGATGGACGCCGATTTCTCCCATGATCCGCGCTACCTGCCCGAGCTGCTGGCCGCCGCCGAGCACGCCGACCTGGTGATCGGCTCGCGCTACGTACCCGGCGGTCTCACGCCGGACTGGGGGCTCTCCCGCCGCCTGATCAGCGGCTTCGGCAACCTCTTCGCGCGCACCATCCTTGGCTTACCGGTCCGCGACTGTACGGCCGGCTTCAAGTGCTATCGCCGCAACGTCCTGGAGGCGTTCGACCTCGATCTCATCCGCCTCCAGGGCTACGCATTCCAGGTCGAGACCGTGGTGCAGGTCTATCGCAAGGGTTTCCGCATCAAAGAGATTCCGATCATCTTCCCGGACCGCAAAGTGGGCCGCAGCAAGATGAGCAAGGATATCGTGGCCGAGGCATTTATCTACGTCATTCGACGTCGTCTTTTCGGTAGCGCCCAGGGGACCCATCGCGTGCCTATCAGCCAGGTTGTCAGCACGGATGAAAGACCCGGTAACGCGGGCGCGTAGCGATTCGGCTTACCCGTCCGGACACAGTCGTGGGAGTAATGGTGTGACACCGGACCCGCGCTACCCGTGGTTGCACTGGGCGCGAAAGCTCCAGGCAGCCGCCCAAAACGGCCTGACCTACAGTAAAGATCCGTACGATATCGAACGCTACCAAGCTATCTGGGAGGTTGCTGCCGAGATGATGGCACGTGGTTCTGGCGTCGAACTGATCCGGGTGCGCGATCTCTTGACCGGCGATGTGGGCCATGTCACGCCAAAGGTGGATGTGCGCGGAGCCGTCTTCCGCGAGGGCGCCATGCTGCTGGTGCGGGAAAAGTCCGACGGCCTGTGGACGCTGCCGGGCGGCTGGGCCGATGTCGAGGAGTCGCCGAGCGAAGCGGTGGTGCGCGAGGTCTATGAGGAGTCGGGCTATCGTACCCGGGCCGTCAAATTGCTGGCCGTCTACGATCGCGACCGGCATGGCCATACCCCCATGCCGTTCTGTTGCTACAAGATGTTCTTTCACTGCGCCCTGGTGGACGACGATACGCTCGGGGAGGCGCAGGCCCAACGCGGCGGCTCCTTTGCCGAGGTGGATGATGTCGGCTTCTTCCACGAAGATGAGCTGCCGCGGCTCTCCATCTCACGGGTGACGCCCGCGCAACTGCGGCGTCTATTTGCCCACCAGAGGCATCCCGACTGGCCGACCGATTTCGATTAACCGTGCAGGACCTCCCCACCATGGACAACGCCGCCCTCGCCTCCCTGCTCAACGAGATCGCCGTCCTGCTGGAGATGAAGGGGGAGAATGTCTACCGCGTCCGCGCCTATCAGCGCGCCGCCGAGACCGTCGCCTCGCTGGGCGAGCCCGCGAGCAGGCTGCGCGAACGCGGGGCGCTGGTCGGCCAGCCGGGTATCGGCAGCGGCATCGCCGAGACGATCGAGCAGGCCCTCGACGGCCGCCCTATCCCCTTGCTGGACGAATTACATCGCTCCTTCCCGCCCGGCGTGGTGACGCTGCTCAGGGTGAACGGCGTGGGGCCAAAGCTCGCCGCGCGCGTCTACCAGGCCTTCGGCGTGCAATCCATCGACGAACTGGAGGCCGTGGCGCGCGACGGACGGTTGGCGGGGCTGGAGCGCGTCGGGCCAAAGAGCGCCGCCAACATCCTGCGCAACATCGAGGCCCTGCGCAGCCGCGGCTCCCGCCTGCCCATCGCCGCGGCCATCCCGGTGGTCGAGGGGATCATGGCGGCGCTGAGAACCGCCCCGAACCTGCGCAACCTGACGCCGGCCGGCTCGTACCGCCGCTTCCAGGAGACGGTCGGCGACCTGGACCTCATCGGCACCTCCGACCGGCCGGATGACGTGATGGATCTCCTGGTGGGCCTGCCCGTGGTGCGCGAGGTGGTGGCGCACGGCAAGACCAAGACCAGCGTCGTCGTCGATCCGGGCATCCAGCTCGACCTGCGCCTGGTCGCGGACGAGGATTTCGGCTCCCTGCTGCAGCACTTCACCGGCAATCAGCAGCACAACATTCAACTGCGCGAGTATGCCGTGGCCCGCGGCATGAAAGTGAGCGAGTACGGCATCGCCGACGCCGGCAGCGGCCAGGTACACCACTTCGCGCGCGAGGAAGACGTGTACGCGCACCTGGGCCTGCAATACATGCCGCCGGAGATACGGCAGGGCCTCGGCGAGATCGAGATCGCCGCGCGCCACGCCATTCCGCGCCTGATCGAGCTCGGCGACGTGCGCGGCGACCTGCACATGCACACCACCGAGAGCGACGGCCACAACACGCTGGAGGAGATGGTCGCCGCGGCCCGGGCGCACGGTTACGACTATATCGCCATCGCCGACCACTCGGCCGGGCGCGGCGTAGCCGGCGGCCTCTCGGTGGAACGCTTGCGCGCCCAGATGGCCGCCATCCGCGCCCTGAACGCGCGGCTCGACGGCATCACCGTCCTGGCCGCCTCCGAGGTCGACATCCGCGCCGACGGCACGCTCGATTACCCCGACGAGGTGCTGGCCGAGCTGGACCTGGTGGTGGCCTCCATCCATTCGGCCATGGCGCAGGACGAGACCACCATGACGCGGCGGCTGCTGGCGGCGATCGAGAACCCGCACGTCGACATCATCGGCCACCTCAGCGCGCGCCTGATCGGACAGCGCGAGCCGGTGCAATTCGACCGCGGCGCGGTCTTCAGCGCAGCGGCCCGCACGCGCACCGCCCTGGAAGTCAACGCGCATCCCAACCGGCTGGATCTGAAGGACAGCGATGTGCGCCTGGCCCGCGAGGCCGGATGCCTGCTGACCATCGACACCGATGCCCATTCCATCGCCGACCTGGACCTCATGATCTGCGGCATCAAGACCGCGCGGCGCGGCTGGGCGGTGGCCGGCGATGTCCTGAACACACGCCCCCTGGCCGAGCTGCGGGCCTGGCTCGATCGCCCGCACGGTGCCTGATTTCGCCACGGGGTGTGCTACAGTGAGTGTAGGGGCACCTTGTGCCGATATCTACAGAGGAGGAGCGACGATCGATGTCTTCGGATTCCGGACGAGGCATGGCTCTTGGCCCCGTGGGCGGGGACCAACTGCGCGCCCTGTTGGTTGCGATCGCTGCGCTGGCCATCGTGGTCTTGCTGACGCGCCGGCGGCGCGGCGAGGCCGGGGCGGGCCGGGCGTCACATCGCGGCGAGCGCGATGGTTTCTCGCCACAGAAGATGATGCTGGGCCTGGCGATCACCGTCCTGGAGAACGACATGGCGCGTCGCGGCCTCTTGGCGGGCCTCAAGCTGATACGCAATCGCATGTAAGCAGCTCAAGGTACAAGGTACTAGTCAGCCGAGCGTCCGGTGTGGTACAAGTGAAGTACCATCGCCGGCACGGTTGCTTTGACCCGAGATGAGAGATGAGAGATCTGACGCGAGAGCGGGGGCTGCTGAGCGCGACGGTCATTCGAGGCCGTCGCGTGACGCTGCGGCACAACTCCCTGGGCTATAGCGAAGAAGAGATTGCACGGCGCTATCGCTGGAGCCTCGACCAGGAGCTGCAGTACTGGAGCGGGAGCATTCCGGCCGCGCCGACGCTGGCCCAGTTCCGCAACGACGTCATCAACTCAACGCAACAGTCGGATTATCGCCGCGACCAGTTTGCGATTCTGGACGAGTGGGGCAGCCTGATCGGCATGGTCAGCTACTATAACTGGATCCCCCAGCGGGGCCAGGCCGAACTGGGCATCTACATCGGGGAGCGCAACCTGTGGGACAAGGGGTACGGCACCGAGGCGCTGCGCACATTGCTGGACCACCTGTTTCAGACCACGCCGCTGCGCGTGATGTACCTCAACACCTACGCCAATAACGAGCGTGCGCGCGCCTCCTATACCAAGGTGGGCTTCGAGACGGTGGGCACGACGCGCAAGTACTCCAGCCGCGTCGGCTACTACATCGACGTGCAGATGCGTATGTCGCGCGAGGACTTCATTGCCCGTTATGGCCTCGGCCTCTTTGTGCCCATCAAACGCGGCCCGCTGCCGGGGCGTTTCGCGTCGGGCCACGGCCTCGACGTGCGGGCCTGACTGCGCCCCTTCCTCCATGGGCACGCCCCTGCACACCTCACCGTGACGAACGATAACGGAGCCATCCCACCCAGCCGCGGCGCGGGCGTCCTGCTGATCGATGGGCGCGGCTGGATACTGCTGCAACTGCGCGACGCTCATGGCGCCTACCCGCACCACTGGGGGACGGTGGGCGGGCAGGTGGAGGCGGGCGAATCTCCCGACGTGGCGGCGCGGCGCGAGCTGGCCGAGGAGACCGGCTACGTGGCGGATGCGCTGTGGCAGGGGGCGGAGATGATGTTGACGTTGCCCGACGGCACGCCACGCCTGGCCACGCTTTTCCTGGCGCACTACGACGGCTTACAGCCGATCCTCTGCCACGAAGGCGCCGCCATCACCTTTGTCGACCCGGTGGCGCTGGATAGCCTGCCCATCTACCCCGGCCAAGCCGCATTGATCAGAATGGCCTTACGGAGCTGGAGCGAGAGGGATCAGGACTCCATGGAGAAGCACTGCTGAAGGGTGGATCGGATGCCTGGGCCGGAAGGCGCGCCCATAAAGACCCTTCGCTCTCGTGACAGGGGCCGGCCCGTTCTTACGGACTCTCCGAGCCTTCGGGACCGCCTACCATCTCCCAGGTGACGCTCTCCGCCCCGGCCGTGCGCAAGTGCCCCGACAGCTCCATCAGGTTCGCGTGACGCGACAGGTCGATGGAATAGGTGAGGCGGAGCTGATCATCAAACTCGAGTGCTACGAGCGCCGGCCGGCGGCCGGTCGCCGCCAGTACGCCATCGATCCGGCCCTGTGCCGTCCCATCTTGCACGGTGATATGCATGATCCAGGTATCGAGCGAGCGGCGCGGAAAGTTCATCTCGACGCGCCGCAAGGCCACTAGGGTCGCCAGAATAATGGCGGCTCCGATGGCACCCATGACATACATCCCCGCTCCGGCGGCCATGCCCAGCGCGGCGGACGCCCACAGGCCCGCGGCGGTGGTGAGGCCGCGGATGCTGCCGCGTTCCTTGAGAATAGCGCCACCGCCGATGAAGCCGATGCCGCTCACCACCTGCGCGGCGATGCGATCCGGGCTATTGGTGTGAAAGGCGTAGGCCGAGACGAGCGTGAAGATCGCGGCCCCGACACCGGTCAAGATGTGCGTGCGCATGCCGGCAGCCTTGGCGGCCAAGGCGCGCTGAAAACCGACCGCACCGCAGAACAGCGCGGCTGCTAGCAGCCTTACTATGATCTCTTGAGTGGTGATCACGTACGTGGCTTAATGGTCTACTTGAGCTGGCTTCGGGGGCCCGACGCCGCCTGGAGCGGCAGACCGCGCACCCCCGCTAAAGGATACGCCGAATCCATTAGTCGGTGTGGCGGCGGGGGCGGACGTAGACACCGAGGACACCCTCGCCCACGAACAACGGTTCCTGGGTCGGTATCCATCCCTCGCGGAACAATTGCCGGATGAGTTGATCCCGGACCGTCGCGGCCTCCTCGCTGTCGCCGGGTACCTTCTTGGATCGCAGCAATACCACGTTCTGGCCATCGCGGCGGGTCACGGCTTCGAAGACGACGCCGGGACGCAAGGACAAGGTGCGCCGGGCGCGGACGTAGCAAGCCTCGCGGCTATTCGGCTCGACGTTGGGAGATCCGTCACTCATAGCGCCTGTGCTGGCCCTCCGTTCGGCCATCAGCGGCCTCTTGCACCACTACGGGCAGTATACGCCGAGCGCAGGCCAGGGTGGGAGGTACGTTCATGACATGGATAAGGGGACGGCCCGCCGCGGGCTGATACACGGCGGGCCATATCGACAAGCGGGAGACGAGTGCGGCAAAACGCTATGGTAGCACATGCGCCGCGGCAGCGTCCACCCGGACGAGACCTGATTCGGATGTGGATGAGCTTTCTTTAGTCTCGGCGGCGGATGTAGTGCGCGATGATGTCGGGGCTCACCGGTTCTGCGCCCTCGGTCTCCTCCCAACCGTCGTGGCGCAGCAGTGCGCCGAGATTGCGCAGGGCGTTTGCCGCCTCCGCACTCCCATCGGGGGCCTTGCAGGTCGCGCCCAGTACTTCCAGCTTGTCGCCGCGCTGGCACAGGGCCTCGAAGACCAGGCCGGGGCACAGGCCGAAGAGGCGCCGGCCGCGGACAATACAGAGATCGTAGTGATGCGGATGGGTGGCGTCTACATTCCCCTGGTAGAGCAAAGCGCTCTCCTCTCAGTCCTTAGTCTGATGGTGGGGCTATGTGGAGGGAGCAGGCGGCGGGTCCGGCTTTCGCTGCGTACTCCCCTATCACCAATCATCGTATCGGGGCGCCGGCGGGCACAGCCCCGAATGGATAGGTCCCCGCTGCCCCGGACGGCTACGAGCAGGTCTCCAAACGGGGAGCGCCGCGGCCGGAGCGGCCACGCAGGCGGCAAGGCAGACATGGGACCGCTTGACCCTGGCCCCGAGATCCTGCCGGAGCACGACAACGGCGCGCTCGTGTCCGGCTGCACGCCCCGTTCGATCCATCTAGACGGTCCTTGCCCCGCCTTGCCCCTGGAGGTTGTTCACGGTTCCCTCGACATTTGCGCTATTGGCCGCGGCGCAGCGTCTACAAATCCGCCGCCAGTTCTCGCATCTTGGCAACAAGCATAGCACACAGATTGCATTGATGCTACAATCAAGGCGTCAGTCTGACGCATGCCGGCACAGAGAGTACCCCGATGAGCCCGAACCACCCGCCTCTGGCCCACACCGGCGCTCCGCACGGACCCGCGGTGCTGGTCGTGGATGACGACGCGGCGATCCTCGACTTCGTGCGCGCCGCCCTCGAAGACACGGGCTACCGGGTGTACACCGCCGTCGGCGGCGAGGCCTTGCCCGTGGCCCGCGATCGGCAGCCCGCCCTCATCCTGCTGGACATCCAGATGCCGGGCATGGACGGGATCGAGGTCAGCCGGCGCCTGCGGGCCGATCCCGCCACCGCGCCCATCCCCATCGTCGCCATGTCGGCGCAGGAGCGCCTGCTCGCGGCGGGGGCGCGGCTCCAGGTCAACGACCGCCTGCCCAAGCCGTTTGACCTGGCAGACCTGTACCTGATCGTGGCGCGCTGGACCGCTCGCCCTGAGCGGTAGCGGCCCAATGCCGGCACAGCCTGCTTGGCGCGCCGCACAGGCGTTACCCCCCAAATCGCCCGCGGGGAACGCCCCTTCCTTTGGTGCGCGCGGCGTCTGCCGCAGGCCGCCGGCTTGAGCGGGATCAGGGCCATTGGCCCAACGTGTCAGCCGGCCGCGGGCCAGGCATGGTTCGACCTGGGGGGCAAGCGGAGCTCGCGGCGCTCAGCCTACGCCGGCCCGTGCCTGCCCCGCACGACCTGTATAGAGCAAGGGTTATGCCAGAAGTGCGCCTGCGCGGGCCGCAAAGCGGTAGCGGAGCGCTCGGTTGCGATGCCAAGGTGAGCAGATAACGGGGGCAGGCCGAGCTCGCGACAGGCAGCCAACCCACCGGCCCATGCTTGCCCCCACGCAGCAACCCCGGCGCCCAGTGCCACGGGGCTGTTCCGCGCAACGGGAGACGGGCCGGGTCGGAGAGGTTGCCAGGTACAGTGTACCCCGAGTATTGACTATCCATCAACACTTGCCGGCAGGGAGAGTAGAGCACAAGCATGGCTCATCCTGCCATGATGGGCATCGCCGGGACGGAGGGCGGCGGCGCAGTCCCCGTTTGGGTAGCAGATGCTCTACCCCTTCCTTGGCCCGCTACACACGCTGTCCCGTCCCGCGGCGTGCCGGGTCGTTCACGAGGCGCCCTGGCCCGATTCTTGCAGTGCTACTGCCTCGGCCCGCGATCTCACCGGCAGCCCAAAGCCGTGGGCGGCGAGACCGCGTCGCCCTGCTACGCCGCGCAGCCCTGGCGAAGCAAGAGATCGCGAGAAGAGGGGAAGGCACGCCGATGGAGACACAGACGCTACTGGACACGGGACGAGGCCGACCGGCCGCGCGGCCGCGAAGAATCCGACGGGACGCACCCCGGGCGGCGGTGACCCGGTCCGAGGAGCGCAGCCCGACGCTCTGCCCAAGGTGCCGGCAACGCCTAGCCGTGGTGAACGAGCTTCCGGACGAGCCGGTGCTGTGCGCGGCCTGTTTCGTGGCCCAGAAGGGCTGGCTATAGCGGTCACGCCGGGGAGGGCATGGCCGCGGGCGCGGGACTCCCAGCCTGGACTACCCTCCTCAAGCCCGCCGCCACCTTGGCCAGCAACTCGTCCAACTCGAAGGGTTTCTCCAGCAGGTCGCAGCCCAGCGCGCGTAGCGGTGCACCGCATTCCCGCAAGAACTGCAGATCCGCCGAACAGACCAGCACCGGCAGATCCCGCGTCCCCGCATACTGGCGGAGGCGCTCGACGATGTGCACACCGCTATCCGGCTTCTGCAGGTGCAGATCCACGATCAGCAGGTCGGGACACGCGGCAAGCACCTGCGCCATCGTATCCTCTTCGCCCTGGCAGCAGACGGGCGTGTATCCTTCATCGGCCAAGGCCGCCTCCAGTAAAGACAGGGTCGCGGCATCGTCCTCGGCCACCAGAATGACGGGGGGTAAACCGGGCATACTGCACCTCCTGCTGAAATCGCCATCCGAGAGGGAAGGGGTCAGATATAAGATATACCATACAGCATGGCAGACCGCCAGTCAATGCGCGAGTTTTGGCGTGTTTGCCCCAACTCCTGGCCCTGAAGTCCGTCCCGGCCCCACCATAGCATGAGGTTGCTGTTCTCACGACCATCGTCCGCACCTGCTTCAATCCCTTCGACCCGTGCGCCCCGCCCCCGGTGAGCTTACGCTGGGGGTAGGCGCTCACCGGGCGCGGTGGCGTCCGGGCCGGGCGAACGGGGGAAGCGCATGAGCTTGAAGGTCATCCTCATCGTCGAAGACGATGCCGCCATCGCCCGGCTTGTACAGCAGGCGCTCAATTGGCAGCCCCGATATGTGGCCCTGAGCGTGCCCGACGCTGCCGCCGCCACCCGCGTGCTGGCCGCAACTTATGTCGACCTGCTCATCCTGGATGCAGACCTGCCCGGCGACGGCGGGCTAGCGCTCTACGACCGGCTGCGCGGGCGGACCGCGCCGGCCGCGCCGCCTTGCCTATTCCTGAGCGAGCGGGACTGCCGGCAGCAGTTGGCGCGCCGGGGTTTGCGCGACTTCCTGCCCAAACCCTTCGAGATCAGCGAACTTCTGGAGCGCGTGCATGCCCTCCTCTCCGCGCCAGATCGACCCAGCTACCAGGAGTCACCGTGACCACGAGCGGAGCGGGCGCAGGGACGGCGGTCGCCCGCGTGACGTTGCCGCCGAGCAGGTTCCCCCTACAGCCGCTCCAAGCCGGCTACAACCGCGCAAGAGCGCCGGCCATTACCGCTCAGACGGCCCTGACCGGAGGTAACGGGTAGTGGCCTCGTACAGCACGGCCTTTCCCTGGCTAAGGGCCGGCCGCGGCCCGCTAAGCGGCGATACGCGGCCGAAGTAGTGGAAACCCTCAAACGCGCCTGGCCGGCGCCAGCCGGATGCCGAGAGTCGGGCCCCGAGGGCGCTCCCGCCCGGTGCGCTTTCAGAGGCGCCACATCCTGCTACTCGGACATCACCTGGGGCCGCCAGGCTTTTGATGCGCCAGCGCTCGCAGTTTCGTATAGTCGCGGATCACGATTCCAGGCCGGCGTGGTTGGGTGGAGATGACTCCTTGAACTTTCAGGGGCTGCAGCTTCTTTGTGACCTCTTCGCGGCTCGTGCCGATCATGTCCGCCAACTGCTGGTGGGTCACA
>Ga0209581_1003043_pt1 | contig 14921 bp, 7 predicted proteins | sample Coa_R2_FD_187160 | JGI IMG/M metagenome (GOLD analysis project Ga0209581, IMG submission 187160) | Surface soil microbial communities from Centralia Pennsylvania, which are recovering from an underground coalmine fire - Coalmine... | ecosystem: Environmental > Terrestrial > Soil > Unclassified ...
ACTGTGGGCCACCTCAGCGCTCGCCGCGTTTCATATACCCGCGCCTGTTCCGCTCGACACCTCTCTCAGCATCGATTGGCGAGTACTCCTCTACACCTTCGTTCTCAGCGCGGTCACTGGATTTCTGTTCGGTCTTATTCCGGCATGGATTGCGTCCCGGCCCATCCTCACCAGCGCTCTCAAAGGCGAAGAAGCTCTGGCGCGCCCCGGTCGCCGCATCACTCTGCGGAGTGTTCTGGTGGTCACGCAGATTGCCATGTCCATCGTGTTGCTCAGTGCCACAGGACTCTTCCTGCGCAGTCTTGAGCGCGCGTCCACTATTGACATCGGCTTCCGCTCACATGACCTGCTCATGGTCTCCGTCGATCCACGCGTTCACGGCTACTCACCCGAGCGCACCACGCAGTTTCTTAATCAGCTGCGGGACCGCGCCGCTGCTACTCCTGGCGTGATCTCGGCGGCAATCACTGACAGCATGCCGCTCTCCGGAGGCCATCGCAGCGACATAATGACCGCTGAGCGCCGGCCGAAACAAGCCGCGCCCATCGTCGAAATGTATATGGCTGCGCCCGGATACTTTGAAACACTCGGCATTCCTCTCATCGCCGGCCGCGACTTCGCGCACGAATCACCCGGCAGCCCCAGAGTGGCCGTTATCAGCAAAGCCCTTGCTGAACAGCTCTTCCCCGGCGAAAACCCTATCGGACAGCGTGTTCGCGATGGCGATGATCTCTACGAAGTCATCGGTGTCGTCGGCAATATCAAATCGCGCTTCATCGGCGAAGACACGCGTCCTGTTCTCTTCCGCTCGCTTGCGCAAAGCACCGCCAGCGACCCCGCCTTCCTCGGCTATACCCTCATCATCCATTCCAAACGCGATACCGCCGGCCTGCTTGCAGACATCCGCCAGGAAATTCACTCGCTCGACGCATCCATGGCCGTCTACAACGTCGAAACCATTGAAAGCCATCTCCGCAGCGCTCTCTTTCTGCCGCGCCTCGCCGGGACCCTTTTCGGCGTCTTTGGCTTCATCGGCCTCATCCTCGCCACGGTTGGACTCTATGGCGTCATGAGCTACACCGTCAGCCGCCGCACGCGCGAAATCGGCATCCGCATCGCGCTCGGCGCGCAGCTCGCCGCCATCCAGCGCCTCATCCTTCGCCAGGGAATGTTGCTGACCCTCATCGCGCTCATGCTCGGCCTGCCTTTGGCATTGGCAGTGGCAAAACTCTTCAACAGCTTCCTCTACGGAGTGCGCCCGCACGATGTCCTCACCTTCACCATCGTCCCTGTTTTTCTGGCAATAGTGGCTCTAACCGCCTGCTGGATACCCGCCCGCCGCGCCGCAAAGGTCAATCCGCAAACCACCCTGCGGTACGAATAGGTGATTTTATTCCAGCGAAATTTTCATCCTGAGCATAGTGTGGCCTCAGGAAGGCCCGAGAACGATGACTAAGCGCCGGGATGCTCACCAGCATTACGCCTGTATTCGGCTGGAGAATATGGCTGGACCGAATCGATCATGGTGAACAAAGACAACGATAACTGTATCGTTGACATATCGAAAGAGCGATTGCTATGATGGGCACGCTTCCACAGCCCAATTTTCCAAGGAGTTACAGTGCAGCGACGGGATTTTTGCAGACTTCTTGCTCTTGCAGCCGCATCCAGAACCCTCCCCGCGTTCGGACAGAGTGCTGAGAGCAATGTTTCCGAGCTGCCGCATGAATTCAGCGAGTACACGCAGGATTATGCCCAGTTCTGCGCGCTGCCGTCAGAAAAGAGGGTCTTTTACGAGCTCAGCAATGGAAAAATTGTCCAGACAAAGCTGGATAACGCAACCTGGAAGCCAGGGGCATGGGGCGCACCGAAAGAATTGCCCATTCCTGGTGGTTCCTGGGACGGCGTTCCTATGCAATCGCCCATTCCAAACCTGGCGGGTGAAGGTCCGTACCAGCCTGCATGGGATTCCCTGCTCCAATACGAAGCGCCGGAGTGGTATCAGGATGCGAAGTTCGGCATCTGGGCGCACTGGAGCCCGCAATGCGTGCCCGAGGCAGGCGACTGGTACGCGCGCAACATGTACATCGAAGGGCAGCGCCAGTACAAATACCATTTGGAACACTACGGCCCTCCCTCGCAGTTTGGATACAAAGACCTCTGCGCCCAGTGGACGCTGCTGAACTGGGAGCCGGAAGAACTCATCACGCGCTACAAGAATGCCGGCGCAAGAATATTCATCGCGCTAGCCAATCATCACGATGGCTTCGACGCGTGGAACTCGAAGCACCAGCCCTGGAACTCCACCGCAATTGGCCCGCATAGGGACGTAATCGGCATTTGGGCTGCAGCGGCGCGTAAGCAGGGACTGCGCTTCGGTGTGACCGTGCATCAGGCGCGAAACTGGTGGTGGTTCCAGCCTTCGCATGACGCGGACAAATCCGGGTCGTTTGCGGGGGTTTCCTACGATGGAGATCTGACCACAGCCGAAGGCAAGGAGCAGTGGTGGCAAGGGCTTGATCCGCAGCTCCTGTATGGAGTGAAACATCCTTTCGACGCGTTGCCGGATGTGTCATACGTGAAAAACTTCTATGACCGCACGCGCGACCTGATCGATCAGCACAATCCTGACCTGCTTTACTTTGACAATTCCCTGCTGCCGCTCGGATGGGGCGGAATGAATATCGGCGCGTACTTCTATAACAACAGCCTGAAGCAGAATGGCGGGAAACTGGAAGCGGTCCTGAACGTAAAGGATGTTCCGGAACGGCTGGTCAAGGCTGTGGTTGCTGATTTCGAACGCGGACTGACCAGCGGCATCATGAAATATGCCTGGCAGTCGGAGACCTGCATCGGCGGCTGGCATTATGATCGCGCGCTGTATGAAAAGCCAGGAGAATACGGCGGTTATCTGCCAGCGCGCGATGCCATCCACTGGATGATTGACACAGTGAGCAAGAACGGCACTTTCATCCTCAACATTCCCGGCAGACCGGACGGCACGATAGACAGCAAGGAAATCGCTGTGCTCGATGGCATTACCGCATGGATGCAGGCCAATGGAGAGGCCATTTATGAAACGCGACCGTGGAAGGTCTATGGCGAAGGTCCAAACCAGGTGAAGGCCGGCTCGTTTCAGGGAGAGAGCATCAGTAAACTCGGCGCAAAGGACATTCGCTTCACTCGGAACAAGTCAAACAATGTTATCTACGCCATCGCTTTGGGCTGGCCGGCGGAGACGATCGTCATTCAGTCGCTGGGATCATCCGCGGAAACAAAACCCGGCAAGGTGGCCAATGTGGAACTGCTTGGGACCGGCGCGAAATTGAGTTGGAAGCAGGGCGCGGATGCTCTTCGCGTGGACTTGCCAAAACAGTACCAACCCAAAGTAGATTACGCAGCCGGGCTTAAGGTGACGCTGGCGTGAAGAATATCATTCCGGTAATGTGACTGTTCCCTTCGTCCGGAAGCTTCCCGCAATCGTGGCGGGGCTCAACTCTGCGCGATCACCGCTCATGCTTCCCCGACTGGGTTTTGCGCACGAGTCATTGCTGTTCATCGGAATTATAACTTCCCGAGTTCCATCCGACTGTGTGCGGATAACAGAGCTGCTCTAACCGCAATGAGTGTCTGACTCCAGGAGCGGCTGTATTGCCATTGTCGGATTAAAAGAAGGGATGGCCATCATGCCATCCCGCGGGAGAGCCATCCGGGGGCTGAATGCTTAAAATTGTTATTGAAGAGCGATGCTCCAAAGCGACGCTCTTCAGTTAGAAGTTGTACTTGAACCCTAGCTCGACGATTCGCACGCCAGTTCTGAATGCCGTAGAACCAAAAGTACTGGCGTTGCCGATGGTCGCGTTCTGGATGGCCTGCTGTGGCGTAGTAGCAGTGCAACCCGTGCAATTCACGACGTTCAGGTTGAGAGTGTTGAGATTGTTGTTATTAAACGAGGTCAACGGGTGGTTCAGGAAGTTAAATCCTGAAACCCGGAATTGCATGTTCTGACGTTCACTGATGTTGAAGGTCTTAAAGATTGAGAGGTCCCAACGGAAGTAAGCAGGACCATGATTATCAGGCAGGTTCCACCATCCCTGTGTTCCCTGCTGAGGCAGGGCGAAGCAGCCTCCATTCACAAATTGATCTTTTTTCAGATTTGTGCGTGGGTCGCAAGTTACAGTGGGCTGAAGCGTGTAATCGGACGTACCGAGCCATACGGATGCGTTCACCGGGATATTGACTGTTTGTCCTCCTGATGTGTAGTCAACACCGCCACCCAGGTTGTAACTGGTATTACCGTTTAGAACTGCAAGGTTCGGCCCACTCTGAATCGAATTAATGCCGGAGATCTGCCATCCATTCACCACTTGCTTCAGCACCTTATTGCCGTTGTACTTCTGCCCCACATCGTACGAGTACGTAAAATTCAATGCCTGCGGACGGTCAAAGGAAACGATGCCGTAATCATGATTCGGATCAACCGGATCGGCAATAGAACCCGTGTCCCAGTTGCCGCGCACGCCCATCGCCTTGGACCAGGTGTAATTCGCTCCCCATATGAGCGCACCTTTCTGCTTGTTCCATGAAGCCTGGAGCGAATTGTAGTTCGCCCACGCAATGTGGCTTGGAACACTGATGGATTGATAGTTCGGATAGGGACGATAGTCTGCCGAGTTGGGAATGCTGCTGGGAGGATTCGTCTGATTGGTGACCGGATCAGGCTTGAAGAAGGCGCCAAGCGGGATTACGTTCTGGTTCTGAAGATTGCCCAGGCTGGACAAGTCTGTGCTCTGATTACCGACATAGGCAACTTCAAACAGCGTGCCCCACGGCCCCTGTTGGTCTACGGTGAAGTTGTAGTTATAGGTAAGCGGCATGCGGTCGTCTTTGGGATTCACTGCGCTCACTGAGAATGGAGTAATTGTGATGGGCGTTGAAGAATAAGCACCACAAGGGACGTACTGTGTCGTGAAGAGCTGTCCAAAGGTGCAGGAGATCGTGCCTGGAGTAGTGTATGTGGCCAGGCCAGTCGAGGTGTTCGCCCCTCCACCCGGAAAGCCCGCTGAATCATGCGAGTAATACATGCCCCAGCCGCCGCGGAGAACGGTCTTTCCGTTGCCGTGAAGATCATAGGCCATGCCCACCCGCGGCGCATAGAACAGTGCGCGTGTGGGCACTCCGGCATTTGGAATACGCGGATTTCTCTGATGCCATGTAATTCCTGGCCAGGTGGTACTGTCAGCGCTATCTGGATAGAGTACGTGCTGTGAAATAGATGAGGGGTCCCAGACCGCAATGCCGATTCCATGCGCGTCTGTCCAGGGACCCAAGTGCGATAGCCGGATACCGAGAGTGAGTGTCAGGTTGCCGGTTGCCTTCCACTCGTCGGTGATGTAGCCCTCAATAGTGCGAAAACGCAGATTGACGACGGGATCACTGTTGTCCTGTGAGTAGCCAAGTGGGCAGCCGATCAGAAAATTGCCAATGACATTGCCCAGATTTGCAGTGCTTGGCGGGCCAGCCGTTTTCGATGCCTGGTTGACATAGCAGCCGTCCCAGCGCATGAAAGTCAACGTGCCGTTCAACTGGCTGCCAAGTGTAGCGTTGCTGTTTCCCGTCTGCTCCGCATAAGCCCCGACTTTGAATGTATGCTTTCCGTATACTCGCGTCAGATTGTCAGCGATGTTCCAGGAGAACTTCCTCAGAAACTGCGATGTTGGCGGAACATATCCAAATGCGAATGCAGGAATGCCGCCGTCGTAGCTGATAATGCGAGGCAGCTGCGTTTGACCGACATTCAGATGGCCCTGGCTGTAACCGGCAGTCTCCCATGCAGTACCCGTGGTCTGCACTTTGGCTCGATCAGCAAACTGCTCAGGCTGCGACATGTAGACCCCCGATGCGATCAGTTCATTTGTCAGCGAGGAGCCCAGCGTCTTGGTTAGGTCTACTGTCAGGTAATGGGCGTGCCCATAAGAATACATAGGACTCGGATATGGAATTGTTCCACCAGGATTGTAGTAGATGTTGTTCATTGCGGATTCGTCGTTGATCCGCTCCCAGTTGTAGACCACATAGAACTTCAGAGAATCGGTGAAACTCTCGTCCACGCGGGTGTGGAACTGGAATCCGTTATGCGTCTGCATTACATTTTTCACATAATTGATTCCGTCGGTTGCATATTGCGTCTGTCCGGCAGTAATTACTGGCTGAGGGGTGCGGTTGGCCACCGGCCACAGGCTGGAAATCGTCGAGATACCCGGATCAATGTTTTTCACCTGGCCGTTGTTTACGGTGGCCCCGGTCTGGTCCGTAGATCCGTTTGGAGACCAGCAAAGGCCGCCGATATTGTTATATGTGGGTGACTGACTATAGTCGGCACTGCAATTCGCTGCGAGGTCCGTTGCTGACACATTCAGCGCTTTCGCTATGCTTGCCGTGCTCAGGTCGCCATTCATCATCGCAGACGTAGGAATGAAGGCGGTTGCCAATCCTTGTGAAGCGTCCTGGCCGTAATATTCAAATCCTGTCCAGAAAACTAAGCTCTTCTTCTCATTGAAGTGGGTGTGGGGAATAATGACGGGGCCCCCCAGGGTGCCACCAGGATAAAAGTATCTGAGGCCCGGGCGTGCAGCTCCGTAATATTTTGAGAGCCAATCGTTGGAGTTCAACGCGCTGTTTCGGAAATAGGTGTAAAGCCCTCCGTGAAAGTCGGCGCTACCGGACTTGCCCACAGCATTGATCACGATAGGCCCTTTGGACTGTTCAGCGCCGAAGTTCGAGGTCTGTATCTTTACTTCCTGCACCTGGTCCATGTTAACGTTCGAGACCTGGCCGCCCATGTCGCCGGGATCAATCAGGTTGTTGCCATCGGCGGTGACGTTCACCAGCCCCTGCTGAGGCGCCGCGCCATTGGCACCCCAGGAGCCGACCTGTCCTGACCCGAAACCCATCGTCTGATAGCCGTACAGTCCGCCTGGTCCTTCGTTCTGAAGGTTGGTGCCGGCGTTGATGGTGAACCCGGGAGCTATGCTGAGTAGTTCAGCCACGTCGCGACCCTGTGTCGAGAGCCGATTGATCTGTGCGGACGTGATCAGGCTGCTGTGCTCAGGAGAATCCAGAGTGACTCCAGCACCTGCTGCAGTTACTGTGATGGAAACATCGGTCCTGCCCACTTTCAGCGCAATTGCAGGCACGGTCAGGCTGTCGCCAGGGTGCACTACAATGCCCGTCACTGTCCACGTCTCAAACCCAGGTTTGCTGATTCGCATGGTGTAGGCGGCTGGAGGAATAGCGGCGAACTGAAATAAGCCTTCGCTGTTACTGGTGATACTCCTCTGGGACTTGCTGGCCTCATTCATAACCATCACATTGGCGCCGGGCACAACCGCTCCGGTTATATCGGTGACTTTGCCTGCGATGCTTCCCGCTGTCTGGGCGGATAGTGATGTAGAAAAAGCAGCAATCACAACCAACCACAGCACGCCAAAATATAGTTTGCGCATTTAGTGCCTCCCAATTCTCCGCGCACTCCAGGTGAGCGGAAGAAAATTCGACTTGATGATGGGTTTCCGCTTCAGCGGCAGAAGTTACCAGGGGTCGTTTTCAGTAATCGTTTTCGGAAAAATGGACGACATTTTGCCATCCGAGGGAAACCGGGAAGAATCCTGCATAGCCCAGACAACGATGGTAAAGTTCGATCTTGTACAATCTTGTACCGCGGCTACCTGCGCAGTTGAAACATAATAAATATCTGAAAATAAGTGATGTACGTGCGACCTGAGTACCGATGGATGCATTGCGTTGCAGATGCGTACATCATGCGGCTATCATTTGTTTTCAAACAGGTGGAGTTTGGTCACCAGCAATCATGTCGCGCCGGAAAAATCCCTGCTAAACGCCGGAGAGGAAGAGCGCCGGGAATTCGAGGCAGTCGCAGAGGCATTGGCGGGCTCATCCCGGTTATCCCGGCTGCTTGCCTATATCGGTAATAAGTACTTTTCCGGCGAGACCGATCAGCTCCAGGAATACAACATAGCCACCGAGGTCTTTGGGCGGTCAAAAGCGACGTTCAATGCGAGCGAAGACGCGATTGTTCGCGTAGAGTTCCATCGCCTGCGAAAGAGACTGAAGGAGTATTACGACACCGAAGGAAAAGACCATTTCCTTCAGCTCGTAATTCCTGCCGGAAGCTATATTCCGGCGTTTGTGCGCCACGCCATCAAGGAAAACACGCCACTTTCCACTCCTTTACCACCTGAAATTGAGTCTCCCGTTTCGCAGTCGCATAAGCGATGGTGGTGGCTTTATGTTGCAATTGTGGCCGGGCTGGTCCTCGCTGCACTAGGACTGTATCAGATATTCCAAAGCCACAAAGCTGAGAAAGAACCAGCACGGACTGCGATCTTAAGTACCGCAGCTTCCGCGCCAGCAGGCAATCTCGCCTATGCCGAGATGCCACTGCGGATTCTTGCAGGCTACACCGGGAAGCCGCAGATTGATACCGCCGGACGTGTCTGGCAGCCGGATGAATATTTCCAATATGGCGGAAGCTGGCATATTGCCTCGGATTTTGTGGGCAGGAGCAGCCATCCGATGCTCTTTGAGCACTGGCGGAATGGGCAGTTTTCCTATGATATTCCGTTGCATCCTGGCACATACGAACTGCACCTTTACTTCATGGTAGTAGACCGGAATACCGGCAATCCCGCTACCTTCTCCGTCACAGCGAATGGAGAGCCGCTGTTATCGAGTTTTGACATCTATTTCGATACGATGGGTACGAATATTGCCGATGAACGCGTCTTTCGCGATATACATCCTGGCCCGGATGGATTTCTGCACCTCAGCTTCACGGGAATGAGCGCCACGGCTTCTTTAAATGCGTTGGAAATTCTTCCAGGGACGCCCCACCGGCAGCTTCCTGTGCGGCTGGTGATGCAGTCCAGATCGGTCACCGACCACAGCGGAAACTTCTGGCGGCCCGATGATTACTATCAAGGCGGCTATTCTTCCGTGAAGCGGGTACAGGTCTCAGGCACTTCCGATCCCGATTTGCTCGCTGCCGAGCGGTATGGGCACTTCAGCTACTCGATTCCGGTGGATGCGCGTGACCGGTATACGCTGACTCTCTACTTCGCTGAGTTGTATTTCGGGCCAAATGCATCCGGATCCGGAGGTGTGGGAAGCCGCATCTTCCGTGTACTGTGCAATGGCACCACGCTTCTTGATAACTTTGATATTTATAAGGAAGTAAGTGGTCTTCACCTTCTGACCAAGACCTTCTACCACCTGAAACCCACGTCGGAAGGCAAGCTCAACATAACCTTCGAGCCAATTGTGAACAACGCCACTGTCTCTGCAATTGAGGTCCTGGACGAATCGCAATAGCGTCGCCTGTTCGGCGTCATTTCCGACTCTGGCATCGGTTACGAGAGGCAAAAAGCCTTTATCTCTCTCTCTCTGCTACCGCGAAGGCGTACGCAACGGAAAGGTCTCAGTCAATCCGGCTCGGCTTGTGCGTCAGCGGAAGGAAGGTACAGGGCGGCTGCGGTTTCTCAGCCGGGAGGAATACGACAAGCTGCACAAAGTCATCTCGAAACGCTTCCCTGAGCACCTGGCCGAATTCGTTGTGAGCGTCCACACAGGGATGCGCCTGAGTGAGCAGTACACCTGCACGTGGTCGCAGGTGCATCTGGATCGCCGGACGATCGAACTGACCAAAACGAAGAACGGATCGGGGCGCACGGGTCCACCTGAACTCCGATGCGATTGCCGCGCTCGAATCGCTGCGTCGTACGACCGTCGCCTTTGCGCCGCAGCCCACTGCTCCGGGAGGTGGAAATCGACATTGGATCGACTTGGCTAGGATGTTGCGTCGCGAATGCAATCGCACGCGGTGCTAAGTCATGGCAATCCGGCGGACGTCATGAGCTGCACTGGCCTGCAACAAGACGCAAAACCGCCATTCAGCCACCAGTAAAAACCAACAGCCATCAGAACAGCCACCAAGCAATTTTAGCCTCTCAACTTTCGAGAGGCTAAATCGAATTAAGTCTTTTATTATGTGGTGCCCGGAGGGGGACTTGAACCCCCACGGCCTTGCGGCCTGCGGATTTTAAGTCCGCTGCGTCTGCCGATTTCGCCATCCGGGCTTTCTGAATAGCGCGGTATTCTTATCCTAACTTGAATGATTCAGGCATCAAAACTTCACATTTGGAGCCTGTTTTGACGCTTCACTCGCCTGGAAATAGGCATTATCAGGCTGAAAACCTGCCATTCCGGCCCAGATACTGTTCGGAAACTGGCGGATAAAGGTGTTGTAATCCTGCAAAGTCTGGTTGTAACGGCGCCGTTCCACCGCAATGCGGTTCTCCGTGCCCTCAAGCTGGTCCTGTAGCTGGAGAAAGTTCTGATCGGCTTTTAGATTCGGATAATTTTCTGAAAGAACCAGCAATCGCCCAATGGCTGAGTCCAGTTGCCCGTTGGCGGCGATTTTGCTTTGCGGATCACGCGCATTCAGCAAAGCCGAGCGAGCATTGGCAATGTCGGAAAACACCGTCTCTTCATGCTTGGCGTATCCCTTCACGGTTTCCACCAGATTTGGAATCAGATCAGCACGCCGCTGCAAAACCACATCTACCTGCGACCACTGCGAGTGCACGGCTTCCTGCTTAGCGACCATCTGGTTCTTGGCGCTCACGTAGCTGCCGAACACCAGCAGCACTGCCAGAACAATCACCACCACTACTGCAATTGCGATCCACAACCCACGTCTCATCACGGGCAAACTCTCCTTGCAAAACCTGTACTCTTCATCCAGAGACTACACGACCCAGCCTGACAACACGAACTACCAGCTCCCGCCGGCGCCGCCTCCACCCGTGCTGCCGCCGCCGAATCCTCCGAAACCGCCGCCATCTCCTCCGCCGCCACCCCCCCAACCACCACCGCCGCCACCCCAGCCGCCGCGGCCTCCGCCTCCCAGAAACATGCCCAGCAGGAAGCCGAGCAGGCCCGATCCGCCGGCGCGCGCCAGAAATAGGATGACCAGAAAAATGATGACGCCGAAGACAATGAGCTGCCCGAGGCTTAACCGAACCGCCTGCTGCTGCCGTTGAACGCGCCTCTCGAGCGGCTGTTGGAGCGTCACTCCGGCATCGCGAGCAATGATTTGCGATATCTGCCCTACCGCAAGCGATACCGCGTCATCGTAATCGCCGGACCGCAGGTACGGAACCATCTGCCGTCCGATATCGCCTACTCTGGAATCGGGCAGAATCGCCTCAACACCATATCCGGTAGCAATCCATCGTTTCCGGTCCTGCACTGCCAGCAGGATCAGTACACCGCGGTCCTGCCGGCCGATCTTCCACTTGTCCCATAGCTGGACCGCGTAATCCTGAATCGGCTCGCCGTCCAGAGTCTTAATGGTCACGACAGCGATCTGCGCATGCGCCTGATGGTCTAACTGCGCGCACAGTTGATTGAGCTGCTGCTGCGTCTCCGGCGAGATTACATTGGCAAAATCGCTCACATAATTCGTTGGCCTGGGGAGATCCTTTACCGCTTCGGCGCGCGCCCCAGCCAGACCAGCCGCGAGCACAACCAGCACTGCTGCGAAAAATCGCCGAATTCCGAAAGACGCCATCTTCGCTATTCTACCTGCCCGTGCCAAATCATTTACCACATGCAAATGATCTGAGAAGCATCTAAACTTGGCAGCTAAGGAGTGCTCTCATGCGCCGCTTTCTCCTCTTTTTGAGCGCTGTCCTGTTGCTGCTTCCCTCATCAGCGCAACTCTGCGCACAATCGCAGAAGGACCCTTTGAATGAAGATGAAGTGGACCAGATCCGCGAATTCGGCGACCGTCCCAACGAGCGCATCAAGCTCTTCGCCAAATACATTGAGCAGCGCATCACGGCCATCAAACAGCTCTCCACGGACCAGAAAGCCAGCAATCGCTCCGCGCAGATGCGCGCCAAAATTGAGGAATTTACACGCCTGGTCGACGAGTTGCAGGACAACCTCGACACATATGATGGAGAGCACGCCGATGTCCGCAAGGCGTTGAAAGACCTCGTTCCCGAAACTGAAAAATGGGAGCCGGTACTGCACCTGGCGCCAGCCGATCCGGTCTACGACTTCGCCCGCAAGACCGCCGTCGAAGCCGCGCAAAGCATTGCTGACCAGGCAAAGACTCTCCAAAAAGACCAGGAGAAATACTTTGCCGAGCACAAAGATCAGGCCGGCAAAAACGGCACCGGACCTTCGTAATGAGATCGCTGCGCTTGTGCTACGCTCAGGTTGAGTGAATCCCGAATTGTTGCGTCTGTTTGAAGAGGAGTATCGCGCTATTCGCCCGCGCGCTCCCATTCCCCCTATTCAGGTCCGTTTTTATCGATTTACCAGCCTGAACACGACCATCCGCCTGCGTGAAGGACATATAAAAGTCAACCTTTCTGATCTTCTGGAGGGCGCGCCGGAGACAGTGTTGCGGGCCATTGCTCACATTCTTCTGGCCAAGCTTTATCGCAAGCCGCTCGATCCGGCGCACAATGCGCGTTATCGCCGATTCGCCTCCAGCGATTCGGTGCTGCGGCAGACCGAGCGCATTCGCCAGATGCGGGGACGCAAGAAAATCTCGACTGCCAAAGGCGAGCACTATGATCTGGAGGAAGTTTTTGAAACCCTCAATCGGCGATTCTTTCACGGCTTGCTGGGATGTCCGCTGCTGACATGGAGCGAGCACAAAGCACGCCGCCTGCTTGGCCACTATGACGCAGCACACAACACCATCATGATCAGCCGCGTCTTCGACCGCAGAAACACGCCGCGTTATGCCATCGAGTACCTGATGTACCACGAAATGCTGCACCTGAAACATCCGGTAAAGGTCCGCGGCGGACGCCGCTGTGTCCATCCCCGCGCCTTTCAGGAAGAAGAAAAGCTCTTCCCGGAGCTGGACCAGGCAAAGGCTTATCTTAAGCTGCTATAACTCGTGCAAACCGTCATTCTGACGACCAACGGGAGGAAGAATCTCAGGCCAGGCTGGCGATTTCGCCTATCCATCCCAACACGCAAGAATCGCGTTTCGAGAATCCCGGGTGCGGTTCGGAATGACGACTATGTAGCTGGTGTTCACCTAAGGGAAATGTCTTCAATAAATCAAAGCCGCCTTCCGCTTCACCTCAAACTCCTCCAGCGAAGCTCTCCAGTCCTCAGCAATCTTCGACGGAGCCACCCCATCTATCAGCGCTTGCGAAACCTCATGATTCGCAAGCAGAGTGTTGATCCGCTCCAGCTTGTAATCCTGCGGATAAAACTTATACAGAGCCGAGGCAATCTCAATCCCAAGCTCCGGCGAGTCAATCACATTGCGATCCAGGACCATCACACGAATCCCATGGCACAGCTCGCCTCCATACGGATAAGGCTTCTGCGGCGTGAAATCCACCGGCACAAAGCGAACTCCGGGCAAAAATCTATGATTCAGGTATTCAGAGAGCTTTCGTCCATCGATCCATGGGGCCCCGAAGATTTCAAACGGAGTATCCGTTCCGCGCCCCACCGAGATATTCGTTGTCTCGATCAACCCCAGCCCCGGATACAAAGTGGCTTCTTCCAAATCACGCAGGTTCGGCGATGGATTTATCCAGGTTAGTCCAGTCGAATCGTACCAATCGCCGCGCTGCCAACCCTGCATCTTCACTACAGTCAGAGGAGCATTCAGATTGCGCTCGCGATTGAAATACCGCGCCAGCTCGCCGATGGTCATACCATGGCGCGCAGGCAGCCGCATGTAATGCACGTAGCTTTCCGCGCCTTTATCAGAAAGCGGCCCCTGCACAAATGAACCGTTGATGGGATTGGGCCTGTCCAGCACAACAATATCGGTTCCGGTCTTCGCCGCGGCCTCCAGAAAATAGCACATCACTGTTTCATAGGTGTAGAAGCGTACTCCCGCATCCTGCAGATCGATAACAACGGCATCAAGTGAGCGCATTGTGTCGAGGGAAGGCCTGCGCTGCGCATCGGTTGCACCGTAGAGGCTGAGGACCGGTAGTCCCGTTTGCGCATCGGTCCCGTTGCTGATATCGGTTGTGTCCTGCACTCCACGAATGCCATGCTCGGGGCTGAAGAGCATCTTCAACACGACACCAGAACCGGCATGCGCGAGTATATCAATCGTCCTGTGTCCGGCAGCATCCACACCGGTCTGGTTGGTCAGCAGTCCGATACGCAGATGGCCACCGTGTTTCTTTGCCAGCTCGCGGAATTCAGCGAAGTTATCTGATTCAAGCACATCGATCCCAGTCTTCACCTCGCCATTGCGCGCGACCCAGCGCCGCATGCCGCTCAGTGACTCGTTGTATCCGGTCAGCCGCGCCGAAAGCTTTCCGCCGTCGGGAGCAATGCCAATCGCAACCGCGGCCGCGGTCGCAATCTGGCGGCGCAGCGCTACCGTGCTTTTCCCGCCGTCGGGATGAACTGCATTCGTCAGCACAATGACATAGCTGTCGGAAACAGGGTCGATCCACAGCGATGTGCCTGTGAAGCCCGTATGTCCAAACGAACCGACAGGAAAGACCTCTCCGCGATTACTCGAATAGGGTGATTCGATGTCCCAGCCAAACCCGCGCAGTGCCGTACCGGTCGCAGGCTGCTCCGGAGTCACCATCTTTTGCAGCAATGTCTGCGAAACGGGAAACCTGCTTGGCCTTCCGGCAAGCCGGTCGAGAAGATTCTGCGCGTACACAGCAACATCATCCGCACAGCTGAAGAGCCCCGCGTGCCCGGCGACGCCGCCCATGCGCCGCGCTGTGGGATCATGCACCACTCCACGCAGCATCACGCCATACTCATATTGCGTGGGCGCAACGCGGTCACGCCACTCCACTGGTGGCAAATACCTGGTATGC
>Ga0209581_1003047_pt1 | contig 14906 bp, 15 predicted proteins | sample Coa_R2_FD_187160 | JGI IMG/M metagenome (GOLD analysis project Ga0209581, IMG submission 187160) | Surface soil microbial communities from Centralia Pennsylvania, which are recovering from an underground coalmine fire - Coalmine... | ecosystem: Environmental > Terrestrial > Soil > Unclassified ...
TGGTTGCCGGCCGGAGTCGGTCCCTATCTGGAAGGCTGGTTTGCGCAAGACGGTTCGCGCATGTACGTGAGCCGCGGAGTGGGCATGACTTTTCTGCCTATTCGCTTCCTTTGCCGGCCGGAGCTTTCCATCGTCACGATCAAGCCCGTGGAGAAATAGTCCTTTCTGTTGTAAAAACGTAAGGTGCCGATACGCATCATTCCGGATGAGAATCAGCCTTCCGTGGCGATTGAAATCGCCATCGAAAAGCCGCTTCCAGACTATGACCTCGAGGAGATTGAGAAGCCGACGCCGCGGGAGGTGGACGGCATTCTCGTCACCCAGGGTTTCCGCGACCTCGTGGACGACGCGCGGGGCATGCTGATGGAGATTCTCACCGAGCGGTCCGCGCCGCTCTCGAAGGTCATTACGGATCTGAACATTCCCGCCCCGACGGAACATCCGCTCGAGATCGCGCAATTGACCGGAGCGATTTGTCCGGACGACGAGGCCGTCTATCGCCCGGGCTTGTGGATCGTGCTGCGCGATGCGAAAGCGCCGCCCAAACAATCGCTGCCTAAGACCACGCTTCAGCATGTCGAAGCCGCCGCGCGCGAACTGAGCAAACGGCTGCAACTCGAGTAGCCGGAAGGGATTCCATGCCGGAAGAGAAGGGCCTCCTGATCGTCTATACCGGGCCGGGCAAGGGCAAAACAACGTGCGCCCTGGGCACGGCGTTTCGCGCCGTCGGCCAGGGTTTGCGCGTGCTGATGGTTCAATTCATCAAGGGTTCGTGGCACTACGGCGAACTGGACGCGGCTAAGATGCTCGGAGACGACAAGTTCGAGATCAGGCCGATGGGCCGGGGATTCGTGAAGATCGGCGGCGCGGAAACCGATCCCGAAGATATCCGGCTGGCCGAGGAGTGCTGGAACGTCGGGCGCGACGCCATTTTCAGCGGAAGATACGACCTCGTGATTCTGGACGAGATCAACTACGTCATCAGCTATAAGATGCTCGACCCCGAGGTCGTGGTCAGCGCGCTGCGGGAACGGCCCGAACGCGTCCACGTGATCTGCACCGGGCGCAACGCGCATCCCAAGCTCGTCGAACTGGCGGACCTAGTAACGGAGATGAGGGAGGTCAAGCATCCCTACACGAAGGGCATTCTGGCCCAGCGTGGTATAGACTATTAGGACCCTGAACCGGAAGTTCACGGCAAGCGAGAGAGTGAAGAGGCAGCCGTACCGCGGCAATTCCAGATTCCCCCGGAACGGGCGATGGAAAGCCGAGCGTTGAAAGCGAAACACTGAAAGCGAATCAACTGATTTCTCCCCATGGCCTGGTTCAAACGAGAAAAGAAGCCCATTGAGCAGCCCACGCCGCCGGAAGAGCGGCGCGTGCGCACGGAGGGCTTGTGGACCAAGTGCGAGAACTGCCGCACGATCACGTTTCGCAAGGATCTGGAAGCGAATCTCTTCGTCTGCCCGAAGTGCCAGTTCCATTTCAAGATGAGCGCGCGGCAGCGCCTGGAAATGCTGCTGGACGGCCGCTGGACGGAGCATGACGCCGGGATGATCTCCACCGATCCGCTGCACTTTGTGGATACGAAGCCGTACGCCCGCCGCATCAAGGAAGCGCAGAAGAAGCTGGGAATGAACGACGCCATCGTCACCGCGGAAGGCCAGCTGAACGGCCGGCCCGTTGTGGTTTGCGCCATGGAGTTCGGTTTCATCGGAGGATCGATGGGAGCGGTCGTGGGAGAGAAGGTCACGCGCGGCATCGAGCTGGCGATGGAGACGCGCCAGCCCCTGATTGTGGTTTCCTGCTCCGGCGGTGCGCGCATGATGGAAGGCACGATCAGCCTGATGCAGCTTGCAAAAGTTTCCGCCGCGCTGGCCAGGCTGGACGACGCGAAGCTGCCGTACATTTCCGTGCTGACCGATCCGACCACGGGCGGCGTCACCGCCAGCTTCGCGATGCTCGGGGATTTGAACATCGCCGAGCCGGGCGCGCTGATCGGCTTCGCCGGTCCTCGCGTGATCGAGCAGACCATCCGGCAAAAACTGCCCGAGGGATTCCAGCGCTCGGAATTCCTTCTCGAACACGGCTTCCTGGACGCGGTCGTCCCCCGCAAGGAACTCAAAGCCTTTATCGCCTCCTCCCTCGACCTCCTGATGAGTTGAAATGAATTACGAAGCCGCGGTCCGCTACTTGCTCTCGCTGGGAAGGGAACTTGCCGCGCCGACGCAAGCCGCCGCCGCGAAATTCGACCTGGAAAACATCTCGGCTCTTGCGGAGCGGCTCGGGCATCCCGAGCGTGCCTATCCGAGCCTGCACATCGCCGGGACCAACGGCAAAGGCTCGACCGCGGCCTTTCTCGATTCGATTCTTCGCCACGCCGGCTTTCGCACCGGCTTGTACACTTCGCCGCATCTCGAGCGGATCAACGAGCGCATTCGCATCGAGGGAGAGGAGATTCGGGACGAGACGTTTGCCGCGGTCTTTACGCGCATTCAGGCGCTTGTCGAGGAGCTTCTTGCCGAAGGCAAGCTGCGGGCGCATCCGACGTTTTTCGAATGCGTGACCGCCATCGCATTCGAAGCCTTCGCCGAAGCGCGCGTGGATTTCGGCGTTTTCGAAGTGGGCCTGGGGGGACGGCTGGACGCGACGAACGTGCTCCGGCCAGCTGTTTCCGTGATTACGCGCATCGACTTCGATCACGAAAACTTCCTGGGCCACTCGCTCCGGGAGATCGCACGGGAAAAGGCCGGCATCTTGAAGGCCGGCGTGCCCGCCGTGCTTGCCCCGCAGCATCCGGAGGCAAAGCAGGTGCTCCTTGCGCGAGCGGGCGAGCTGGGCTCACCGGTCGCGGAAACAGAGACGCAATTTCACGCCGAAGAGATTTCTTTTGAAGGCGGCTGCGTCCGCACGACGGTGGTTGAAGCCGCTACCGGCGGAAAACTACGGATTGCGCCGCGCCTCGCCGGCCGCTTTCAGTTGGAGAACGCTTTGAACGCAGCCGCGGCAGCGCGGCTGCTGCAATCGCAGGGATTCCGCATCGGCGAAGAAGCCATTGAACAGGGAATCGCCTCCGCGGAGTGGCCCGGCCGCCTTGAGCATCTTGCATCGGCGCCGGACGTATATCTGGACGGCGCGCACAATCCGGCCGCGGCACGGGAAGTGGGCGAATTCCTGCGCCAGAACTTTGCGCACCGCAAAGTGCGGCTCCTTTTCGGCGCGCTTCGCGACAAAGCGGTGGACGAAATTGCCGGCATCCTGTTTCCCCTCGCCGGCGAAGTCGTCTTTACCGCGCCGAGAACTTCGCGGGCCATTTCCGCGGGCCAGCTCGCGGAAATCGCAAGCCATCACGCGGCGCAAAGTTCCATCATTCCCGATGCCGAAGAAGCCTTTGAGAAGCTTCTGGCGAAGGCGGAGCCTTCCGACGCGATCTTCGTGACGGGTTCGCTCTATTTGGTCGGCCAGATTCGCCGATACTGGAATCAACGGGCCGCCGTGGCCACAAAATGAAAAGGTAGTATCATTCCGGGGTTGAAATCGCGATGCGGAACGCTGTTTTGCCTCAGGGCTGATTGAGACGAAGGGCGTCCGAGTCGCTTTCCTGTGACTATGGCCAAGAAAAAGCGCGCCCTGACTAATTCCATTCCTCGTGCCAGTGCAGCGCGGCCGCTGGTCGGCATCATCATGGGCTCCACTTCCGACTGGGAGACCATGGAACATGCGGCGAAAACCCTCGCCGAACTCGGTGTTCCACATGAAACACGCGTGGTTTCCGCGCATCGCACGCCCGATCTGTTGTTCGACTATGCCTCTTCGGCGGAAAAGCGCGGAATTGAAGTAATCATCGCCGGCGCGGGAGGCGCGGCGCATCTTCCCGGCATGACGGCGTCGAAAACCGTTCTGCCGGTCCTCGGCGTTCCGGTGGAATCCAAGGCGCTCAAAGGCCTCGATTCCCTGCTTTCCATTGCCCAAATGCCCGGCGGAATCCCCGTGGGAACGCTGGCGATCGGCAAAGCCGGCGCCGTCAATGCCGCGCTGCTCGCCGCGTCCATTCTCGGGGCAAAACACCCCGCCATCCGGGAATCGCTGCGCAAATTCCGCGAGGCGCAAACCGCGAAAGTCTTGGCAACGCCCGATCCGAGAAAACAAGCATGACCATCGGCATCCTGGGCGGCGGACAACTGGGTTACATGCTGGCTCTGGCGGGCTACCCCCTGGGAATGCACTTCCGGTTCCTGGACCCTTCGCCGCAGGCACCCGTGGGCCGGGTGGCCCCGCGCGTCACCGCCGAATACAATGACCACGAGGCGCTCGGGAAATTCGTTCATGGGCTGGCGCTCGTCACCTACGAGTTCGAAAACGTGCCGGTCCAGGCCGCGCGTTTTCTGCAAAAACGCGTGGCCGTTTATCCGCCGCCGGAAGCGCTGGAAGCTTCGCAGGACCGCTTGAACGAAAAGACTCTGTTTCAAGAGCTGGACATCGCCACTACGCAGTTTGTTCCCGTCAATTCCCCCGCAGAATTCGAGGATGCGTTTCACCAGATTGGCTTGCCGGCGGTGCTCAAGACCCGGCGCATGGGCTACGACGGCAAAGGGCAGTGGCTGCTCCGCACACCCGAGGACGCGGCCGAACTCAAAAGCGCCTTTCCGCACGACGCGCTGATTCTTGAGAAGTTTGTCCCCTTCCAAAGAGAGCTTTCGATCCTGGCGGTGCGCAGCCGGACCGGCGAAACGGCCTTCTACCCGCTGGTGGAAAATCACCATCGCGGCGGAATCCTGCGACTTTCGCTCGCGCCCGCTCCCCATTTGGATCCGGGCATTCACCGGCTGGCGAAGGAGGCGGCGGGACGCGTGCTGGAGGCGCTCAAGTACGTCGGCGTCCTGGCGATTGAATTTTTCGAATGGGACGGGCGGCTGCTCGCCAACGAGATGGCCCCACGAGTTCACAATTCAGGCCACTGGACGATCGAAGGCGCGGTCACCAGCCAGTTTGAAAATCACCTGCGCGCCGTTTCCGGCTTGCCCCTCGGCTCGACGGATGCCGTGGGCCACTCCGCGATGCTGAACTTGATCGGCGAACTTCCCGAGCCGGCGGACGTGCTCGGCGTTCGGGACGCCCATTTGCATCTTTATGGAAAAGCGCTCCGCGCGGGGCGAAAGGTGGGTCACGTGACGGTGCGCGGCGCTACCGAAGAACAGCTCGCCCAACGGCTCAGCGAATTGCCAGCATTCTTTCGACGCCCCGAATTTTGCCTGGAAGCAACCCGCCGGAGTAGCTCTACTGCATTGTAAATAAAGAACTTACGTTCCAAGCATCCACAGATGTACGCGACCCCCGCGCGGAGTTCAAACGCTCGCCGCAAAGGCCTGACCTAGCTCCTGACCTGGGCCCTGTTGCTGCCCTTCCACCCCGATGCTAGGATTTGTTGTTTCCATGACAGCCGATACCCCCAATAAGCCGCGCGTCGGCATCCCCTGGCGAACTACGGAAGAGGAATCCCGGCAACAAATGGACAAGCTCCTCTTCTACTTTGACGCGGTGCGACGGGCAGGGGGCGAGCCCATTTCGATCTCGCTCGTGCTCTCGCCGCAGGAACTCGAGAAACAACTGCAGACTCTCGACGGTTTTGTGCTTCCGGGAAGCCCCGCGGACGTGGACCCGGAGCGTTATGGAGCGCCTCGCCACCCCAAGACCGTGACGTTGGATACCAACCGGGATCGTACGGATCTGGCAATCCTCCGGCATTCCGTCCGGGCGGAGAAACCGGTCTTCGCAATTTGCTATGGCTGCCAAATCCTGAATGTGTTTTTTGGTGGCACGCTGGTTCAGGATGTGCCGTCCGAAAAAGGGGGCCCCATCTGCCACGGAAAGACGGATCTCGCCGCCGGCGCGCCCACGGGCGATCTGGAACATCGGGCGGTTCTCAGTCAAGGAAGCCGGCTGGAAAAGCTTGCCGGGACTACGCAGGTGACGATCAATTCGAGCCATCACCAGGCGATCGACCGGCCCGGCAAAGAGCTTGCGGTTACGTGCCGCTCCGAGGATGGCGTAATCGAAGGCGTGGAATGGACGGGCGGAAGCAACTGGATTCTCGGCGCGCAGTGGCATCCGGAACGCATGCCGGAGGACTCCTTGGCGCGGAAGCTTTTTGAGGACTTCGTTTCCGCCGCGGCGGCCAGGTCGCACGTTTCCATCGCTCAGGGAAGGTAGCGCCGTTCGGACCGGAAGCAGCAGGCAGGAGGCGTTCGGTCCAAGCGCGGCGCGGGAGTTTGGGGGAATTCCCGGTTGCAGGAAGTGGGGACGTTGGCAGCCGCGCGGTCCAGGTTCATTTTTCCAATTCTTATCTGGGGGTATCATGATTTCTCTCGCAGGCAAGGCGGCACTCATCACCGGAGGCTCGCGCGGCATTGGCGCGGCCACCGTAAAGCTCTTCGCCCAGGCGGGCGCGGACGTGGTTTTCAACTACAACAAAGCCAAGGATGCCGCGCTTCAAGTCGAAGCGGAAGCCCGGAAGCACGGCACGCGCGTCGAAGCTTTCAAGGCGGACGTCGGCCGGCATCAGGACAACAAGAAGCTTGTGGATCAGACCATTGCCCGTCTGGGGCGGCTCGACATCGTGGTTGCCAATGCCGGCGTTTGGAACCTCGAGGACCTTCCCATTGAAAAAATGACCGAAAGGCAGTGGGACGAGATGATGCGCATCAACCTGAAAAGCGTTTACTCGATCATTCACTTTTCGGTGCCGCACATGATCAAGCAGAAGTCCGGCAAGATCATTCCCATCAGCTCGACGGCGGGCCAGCGCGGCGAGTCGTTCCATACGCATTACGGCGCGTCCAAGGGCGCGATTATCAGCTTGACGAAGGGCCTTTCGACCGAACTGGCGCCTCACAACATTTTGGTGAACTGCGTGGCTCCCGGCTGGGTGGCGACGGATATGTCGAACCCGGTGCTGGAGACCAAAGCGGGACAAAAGATGGCCGCGTCGGTCATTCCCCTGGGACGCGCCGCCACGGCCGAAGAAATTGCCGGGCCCATCCTGTTTCTCGCTTCCGACCTGGCCAACTTCCTGACCGGAGAGATCATCAATGTGAACGGGGGCTCTGTTTTGTGCGGCTGAAGAATTCTTGTCTGGTGGTCGCGGTTGCGCTGGCGATTGTTCTTTTTCCTTCCCGCGCGGCCGCTCAAAATCCGGATACGCTGCTGCCTGAAGAGAGCACCGCGCTCGCCAAGAAACTCATTGGCCAGATGATTGACGCGCTGGGCGGGCCGGCTTTTCTTCACGCCAGGCAGATGCAATGCGCGGGGCGGCTGGCACAGTTCGAGCACAGCGGCAACCTTTCCGGGTACACGATTCTGCGCAATTACTGGCAATTCCCGGACAAGAATCGCGCGGAATACATCGTGAAGGGAAGCAAGCTGGGAGTGCTCAGCGTTCTGTTCGGCAGCATTCCCATCAAGGGCGGGACGATCATTCAGGTGTATTCCGGAAATGAAGGTTGGACGCTCGACCGCGGCGGCGTGAGCGCTCTCCCTCCTGACGCGATCGCGCAATTCCAGGAGCAACTGAAACGCAGCGTGGATCATCTGCTGCGTTATCGGCTGGGCGAACATGGCATGTCGTTTCGATATGGCGGCCTGGATCTGATTGACATGCTTCCCGTGGACTGGGTGGAAATCACCGACAGTGACGAGCGGCAATTCCGCCTGGCCATCCGGCGCGACAATCACCTGCTCGCCCGTAGCGTGGTGACGTCGCTCGATCCGACGACTCATGGCGTCACCGAAGACCTCACGCTCTTCGCGAACTATCACGCGCAGGACGGCATCCAGACACCGCTTCAAGTGACGCGGCAGCGCGACGGCCGCCGCCTTTTCCAGATCTTCTACGATAGCTGCTCGTACGATCCCAATCTCCCCCCGGACTTTTTCACCAAAGAAGCGCTCGAGAAGCGTTCCCCGCAGTCCGATTCGCGCAAGGACGAATGAAGCGGTTGCCTGCGGAGATGCGGACTCGTCCTCGGCATGTCTTGAAGGTTACTGCTTCGCGCCAATACTCTCGCTCTTTGCCTTTGCTAGACTGATCCCATGCCATGCGACTGAGTCCCCGGCAGCAGCGCGCGCTTGCAAGTATTTGCGAAACCTTCTTTCCCGCTGCGGACGGATGGCCTTCCGCCTCGGAACTGCACATTTCGGCCGCCATCGCCGAGGCGTTGGACTTCAACCCGCGCTCGCGGGATCGCGCGGAATTCCTGCGTCTTCTCGATTTCTGGGATTCGCGGCTCCACTCTTTCCTAACGGCAGGCCGTCTCTCCCCGTTTTCCTCGCTTCCGAATGAAATTCGCCGCCGCATCCTCCTCTCCTGGGCGGACAGCACGCTCCGCAAGCGGCGCGGCGCGTTTCAGGCGCTGCGCAAGGCAGTGGGATTTCTCCATGTGATGCTTCCCGGCGCTGATGGCTCGCGGAATCCCGTCTGGGACCGCATCGGCTACCCGGGTCCGCTCGGAGCGCAATCGCCTGGCCGCCCACGCGAGCTCAAGGTTGTCGAGCCCGAGCACGAACTGCAACTGGACGCCGACGTTTGCGTGATCGGTTCGGGCGCGGGAGGTGGAGTCGCGGCGGCGGTCCTTGCTGGCGCGGGCAAGGAGGTCATCGTCCTCGAAGCGGGCGATTACTACGACGACGCCGATTTTGACGGCGCGGAATTGCGCAGTTTTCAGCGGCTGTATCTCGAAGGAGGCTTCGCCGCAACGGCGGATCACGGCGTCGGTTTGCTCGCGGGCGAATGCCTGGGCGGAGGCACCGTCGTCAACTACTGCACTTCGTTCCGCACGCCCGACAACATTCGCGAGGAATGGGCCGCCGTCGGCGGTGTTCCGTGGTTTACAACCCACGAATATACGCGAAGCCTTGACGCCGTTTGTGAACGCTTGCGCGTGAACCGCGAGCACAACCGCGTTTCTGCCCGCGAACAGGTTTTCGAGCGCGGCCTGCGCGCCCTGGGCTGGCACGTGGACGCTATGCCGAGAAACGTCGTCGCTTGCGATCAGGGAAGAATTTGCGGCTACTGCGGATATGGCTGCGCCATCGGCGCGAAACAATCCTCCGTCAAGACGTGGCTGGAGGACGCGCAGGCAGCCGGCGCGCAGCTATTCGTGCGCACACGCGCCCGGCGCATTCGCATCGAAGCGGGCGCGGTGGCCGGCGTGGAAGCTCTTTCACGCAGCGGCCATCGCGTGAACATTCGCTGCAAAACGGCCGTCGTGGCGTGCGGCTCGATTCACACGCCGGCTCTCCTGCTGCGCTCCGGACTCCGCAATGAACACATTGGCCGCCACTTGCATCTTCATCCCGTTTCCAACGTCTGCGGAATCTTCGACGAGGAAATCCGGCCCTGGGAGGGAACCCTCCAGGCCATCTATTCCGACCAGCTCCGCAACATGACCGGAAACTTCGGCGTGAAGTTTGAGACCACTTCCCTTCAGCCGGTCATCGCCGCCGCCGTTCTGCCGTGGCGCGACCCGCAACAATATCGTTCGCTCGTTTCGCAGCTTGCCCATACCTCCGCCATCGGTGTTCTCTTGCGCGACCGCGACGGCGGGCGCGTCACGGTGGATCGCGAAGGCAATCCCGTTTCGCAGTACTCGCTTTCCGCGTTCGACCGCGACCATCTCCGCCGCGGTTTCCTGGGCGCGGCTCGCATCCTGGAAGCTGCGGGAGCGCTCCAAATCTATTCGCCGCATGCAAAGTTCTGCTCCTATGAACCGGGACGCCGGGGCGATTTGGCTTCCTTTACAAAGGATATGGACGCCGCCGGCTGGGACAACGGCCGGCTCGCGCTCTTTTCCTTCCACATCATGGGGACCGCGCGGCTGGGCGGCTCGCCAAAGTCTTCGGCCACCGACCCCAATGGCCAAACCTGGGAAGCGCGGAATCTCTACGTGGCCGACGCCTCGTCCTTCCCTTCGGCCTCCGGCGTCAATCCCATGATTTCCATCGAGGCAATCGCCCACCGAAATGCCCGCGCGCTCGCGAATCTTCTTTAGGAAGCGCTTTGAAAGTTCCGTCTGTCGAAGCTTTTTACTCATGCTTAAATAATATACGGAGCGATACTAGACCCCCTGCTGGGACGCGAACCGTTACATTTTCACCCGTACCAGTTTGGAATAATGCGGTATAACCGTAGGGTCCCCCGAAGTACTATCCTGAGTGGCACTTGGGGCGGGTTGACCTGGTCGCCAATCTGCTCCTAAATGGAACTTTCCCTGCCGGTATCAGGCGGGAGAGTCAGGTTGTAGCTGTTTGAGGCTAGTGTGACCGTAAGACCGCCCAATTCGCTCCCGGCCACTCGTAGGGCTGTCCGCGGGTTCAGCCTGGTCGAGCTTGCCCTTTCGCTTGCCCTCCTAATGATTCTCAGCGCGATTGCCATGCCCACGCTCATCCGCGCTTACCGGTCCTATGTGCTGAACGACGCCACCTCGCGCTTCGCCGGCATTGTTAAGCTGACGCGCTTTGAAGCCATCCGCAGAAACAGCCAAGTCCCGCTTCGGGTTCAGCAGAACGGAACAACGTGGATAGCCTGGGCCGACAGGAATAATAACAACGTCGCCGATCCCGTTGAGCCGCAGGTCTTGTTGGCGGGAATGGTCGGGGTAATTCCGGCTCCGGCTTCACCGAGCACCTCCCCCATTGCTGCGGCGATTGGATCTACACCAACCGTGCTTTCAGCGAGCACCTCGTCCGTAACGTACGACGCCCGGGGTGCCGTAAATTTTGGCGGCGGACCTCCCGCGGTTTATGTATTTTATCTGGGTAACCCGGCAATCCCCGATTTCGGAGCGCGGGCCGTTGTGCTCTTGCCATCTGGTATCGTACAAGTCTGGTCTTCGGCTTCCGGGACCTGGCGGCAACAAAGCTAGGCTAAGCGATGCGACTGCTGGAAAGACAAAACGTAATAAATAGAAGGCGAGAGGCGGGCTTCTCCCTCCTGGAAATGCTCTTCGCGACGGTAATCTTGCTCGTGGGCCTGGTCGGCATTGCACAACTGGTTCCTACTTCGATCCTGCTGAACACAAAAAACCGCTTGAATTCCACATCCTTGGTGTTCGCGCAGCACGAGCTGGATCAGATGGTCAGTCAGCCGCTCTCCTCTACCGCTTTTCTGGACTCCCTCGGGAACGCCTGCAATCTTGGGGATCCCACGCAGCCGAATACCATCGTCGGCAACCCCGTGGTAGTCGTCAACGGCCGGCCGCTCATCGACTTTTCTCCTTCCGCAGCCGTGACTGGCTACAACTTTAAATATACGGACCCCAACGACCCAAGCGGTGTTTCCTACGACGTGCGCTGGGCTGTAGTCACCCAAGTAAACGGAAGCACCGTCACAAGCAAGCGATTTATTCTTGGTGTAAGCCAGTCGGGCGGCGACAGCTTCATTCCTCCGGTGACTCTGGACACGGTGGTGGAAAGATGACCCGACAAAAACACCATCGTCTGTCTGCCGGCTTTTCGCTGATTGAACTTTTGACGGCGCTCGCGATTTTTTTGGTCATATGCGGCGTGGCTTTCGGTCTTCTGACTATGACCATGAGACGGTACCAGACGGACTCGCAGGTTTTGACAGCGTTTCAGGAAGCTCGATTTGGCCTGGATCAGATGGTGCGAGACATCAATGACTCCGGCTATCCTCCCGTGAGCCAGTTTCAAACGCTTCCCTCCAATCAAAGCCTCTACGCTGTGACGCCGGTAGCGTGGGGAACCGGCCAGGGTTACCCCAATACTCCTTGCACAATCGGGACCTGCTCCACACCCGGTGATTTCGATCTCATCCTCGAGACCAAAACCGATCCGGTCAATCCTAACGCTGCGGTGCAATGGATTCGCTATCAGCTCCAGGGGAACATTCTCTACCGCGCCGTCGTGAACAAGCCTTCATCCGGGGGTGACCCGGATACGGCAACTTCCGGCCAGCTTGTGCCTTATGTTCAGAACGTCATGAACAATACTCCGGCGGTGCTCCCGGGCGGCGCGCCAGTCCCCATCTTTCAATACATGTGCGATTCTCCCAACGGGCCAAAGCCATGTACAGACCCGGGAGTCTCTAATTCTCCCGAGAATGTGCGTTCCGTTTCCATAACGCTCATCGTGATGACGGCAGTTTCCGATGCGCAAACGGGCCAACGCCATCTGGTGGAATTGCGCGGGCGCGGGCAGCGCATCAACCCGTCTTCATGAGCCGGCACGGGAGCAACGAACGAACATGAGATTTTCACACCATGGCGGACGACGCGAGCCTCAGGCGGGGATCGCTTTGCTCATCTCGATTTTTGTGCTTTTGCTCGTCTGCATCGCAGGGATCGCCATGGTAGTGGCCTCGGGCACGGAAAGCGCGCTCACCGGGAACTATCAATCATCAACGGCCGTGTACTATGCGGCTATAGCTGGCTTGGAAGAGGGGCGTGGGCGGCTCCTCGTGCAAAATCCCAACTTCGTCAATAACGCCGTTCCCAACTTTATCCCGCCACCCGGAAATACCCTGCCTCTCGGGAAGGTCTTATACATTCTGAATGGAAGTGGCGTAAATCCTCTGGATTCCGCGGACCCCGCATCCTTTCCGGATCTCGAATACGACCTGGAATTCGGTAGCGGCTCGCTTGCAAATGCCAATGGTGCGGGGACTGTGTTCAATACCTCTTCCGTATCCGCCGTGGCTGGCCTCCCCGGGCCCTTGTACAAGTGGGTCCGAATCAATGCTGTCACGGAAAGCGCGATTAATCTTGACGTGGACAACAGCGGCGGGCCTCTGAACACAGCGACACCCCTCTACTATGACGGAGCACACTTGAATCTAACAAGTACGGGTGCTCAGGCTCTGGAGGTGACTGCCCTTGCCGCGTATCCGAATGGCAGCCAAAAAATGCTGCAATACATCACTGCCGCGCCCGCCACCTCGCTCAACTTCAATCTCCCGGCAGCCGTGGTGCTTTCGGGCAACAATGTGCAGTTCACCGGCCCCAATTACAGTGCCTTTGTGACCAGTGGGTACGATACCCAATCCGTTGGTGCCTGTAACCCCGCTACACCGGGTGTGAGCGCCGTAGGCTATACCAACAATACGGATTCGAGCTATTCCAACATAACCGCGCCCGGTAGCAACGTGATGAATTACCAGAGCCAGTATAGCGGTGTGGATGCGGCGCGACCTGATATCAAGTGGGTGGGCAGCTCTCTCCCCTCGAACCTGCAGACCATTTCCGGCCTCAATGCCCTTGTGCAGACAGTCACGCAGAATGCCGATGCCGTGGTCTCCAATCCTCCGAGCCCGACAAATTTGTCCACGATCGTTCCCGCAGGTATGTCCGCGTCGAATCCTGCCATCGTCGTCGTCAACGGGGACCTGACTTTGGATTCCACGAATTTCACCGGCTACGGAATTCTCTTGGTCACCGGAAAGTTTACGTATAACCCCGCCACCACCTGGAACGGACTTGTCCTGGTTATTGGAAAAGGCGAGATGGCGAACAATGGATGGAATACGGGGCAAATTAATGGCGGCGTTCTTCTCGCCAAGACGCTTGACGATAGCGGAAATCCTCTGAGCGTGCTGGGGTCCGCCAACTTTCAGTTCGGCGCCCCCGCCACCGCCAGCCTTGGCGTCCGGTATAGCTCCTGCTGGATAAACGCGGCTCAACTGCGGCTCGTTTACAAGGTCCTCTCTTTCCGCGAAATTCCCCAATAAAACTGGCCGGCACACTTTGGAATGCGCGGGAGCCTGCCTGTATAATTGCAGGATGACCGGCAGCCATCGCAGCGCGTCTCTTCACGGCACCACCGTCTTGTGCGTTCGCAAGGACGGCAAAGTCGTTCTCGTCGCCGACGGCCAGGTCACCATGGGCGACCACGTCATGAAGCACACTGCCCGGAAAACGCGCCGTCTTTACAACGACAAGGTCGTCGCGGGCTTTGCCGGTTCCACCGCCGACGCGCTTTCCCTCTTTGAGCGTTTCGAAGGCAAGCTTCAGGAATTCTCCGGCAATCTTCAGAAGGCTGCCGTCGAGCTGGCCAAGGAATGGCGCAAGGACCGCGCCCTACGTCATCTTGAAGCGATGCTCATCGTCGCCGACGTCAAATCCACGTTCATTGTTTCTGGAAACGGAGACGTCATCGAGCCCGACGACGGACTGGTCGGGATCGGCTCCGGCGGGAGTTACGCCCTCGCCGCGGCCCGCGCCCTGCTCAAAAATTCCAAGCTCGCCGCCAAGGACTTGGCGCTCGAAGCCATGCGCATCGCCAGCGAGATTTGCATTTACACCAACTCCAACTTTACAGTGGAAGAGTTGTAGAGCAGCCGTGTTGCGTACCACCAGTGACTTGAGCTGTCTTTGGAAAGTCGCTGGCCAAATGTACACTGGGAACTGATTACTTCCAATGCCTGGCAAGTCCGAGAAAGATCTGATCTACATGCCGAACGGCGGCAACGCGCCCGCCCCGCAGGAAGGCGAAGAGTATCTTCCCGCCCTCGACGACATGACGCCCCGCGAAATCGTCGTCGAGCTAGACAAGTACATCGTCGGCCAGGCTGCCGCAAAACGTGCGGTGGCCGTCGCCCTCCGCAACCGCGTTCGCCGGCAGAAACTCGCTCCGGAAATCGCCGAGGACATCCTCCCGAAAAACATCCTGATGATCGGTCCCACGGGAGTCGGCAAAACGGAAATTGCCCGTCGCCTCGCTCGTCTGGCGGGCTGCCCTTTCGTCAAGGTCGAAGCCTCCAAGTACACGGAAGTCGGCTACGTCGGCCGCGACGTCGAATCGATGGTTCGCGACCTCGTCGAAAACGCCATCGACATGATTCGCGAGGAGAAGCTCGACGAAGTCGCCGACCGCGCCGAGCAGGCCGCCGAAGAGCG
>Ga0209581_1003054_pt1 | contig 14878 bp, 15 predicted proteins | sample Coa_R2_FD_187160 | JGI IMG/M metagenome (GOLD analysis project Ga0209581, IMG submission 187160) | Surface soil microbial communities from Centralia Pennsylvania, which are recovering from an underground coalmine fire - Coalmine... | ecosystem: Environmental > Terrestrial > Soil > Unclassified ...
ATAGCGCCGGGGCACTGGCCGCGCTAACTGAGGCGCTGCATCAGACTGGCAAAGAGGCACGACGGTTGGAGGCGCTGGGCGCCGAGGCCAGCGCCAGCGACATACAGGCGCTTTTACTGGCAGCGCGCGGCGCATTCGCCCAACTTTACCGCGAGTATGGCGGCCAGGCTGAGGCCACGTCGGCGGTCACGCTGGCCGAATTAGCAGATACCTACTGGCAGACCATCGCGCAGCGCAAAATGGCCGCGCCGACGGGCGTGGGTGAGTTGGACAAGGTGATCGGTGGCGGCCTCCATGCCGAGCGGTTGTACATCCTGGTGGGCGGTACAAACACTGGCAAAACCACGCTTGCCAACCAAATGGCAGAGACTATTGCCAATGGTGGCCGCCCGGTGTTCTATGTGACGAGTGAAGATACGCCCGGCGCCCTGCTGGCAAAGACGCTGGCGCGCCTCGGTCACAATCTGGACTATACCGCCGCCTTGTATGGATCCAAAGACCACAAGCAAGCGATAGATGAAGCCCTGGCGCTGGTGATGGGGCGCAAGTCAAGCGGGTGTCTGGTCTATCTGCATGATACAGGCGCCCTGAGCCTGGAGCAGATGCAAGCGCAGGCCCGCGCCCATTTCAAGCGACAGGCTGAGGGCGGCCCTGGTCTGCTGGTGATTGACTACCTCCAGCGCATGGCCCGCATGCAGCCAGGGCAAAATGGCCGCGCCGACACCCGCGATATCGTCACCAATTACACCATGCGCTTGCGCGCGGTTGCTGAGGAGTTGGGCTGTAGCGTACTGGCGCTCTCCTCACAAAGCCGCGCGGGCTATGGCAATGTCGAGGGGATTGTCGCCACTGCCAAAGAGTCAGGGGATATTGAATATACGGCTGATTGCGTGTTGGGCCTCTTCAAGCCGGATAACAAGCGGGGCAGGCTGGATGATGACAGCACAACGCCGCCAGCGGGTGGACTGGCGCCCGGCCACGAATGGCGCGGTATCCGGGTCGCAAAAAATCGATTTGGCCCGGCGGATACGACGATCTGGCTGGACTGGTACGGCGCGCGCCAGCAGTTCACAAGGGGGTAGAGGGATGACAGAGCGGCACATCATCAGCGGCGCCGATCTGCCGGATATGCGCCGCGTGGGCGGGCGGTATCGCGCCTCCTGCCCGATTCATGGCAGCGACCACCAGCGCAGCCTGTCTATCCAGCCTGAAGGCGAGTATGCAGGCTTTGGCAAGTGCTTTGCCTGTGGGGCTGAGGTATTGATACGCGATATGAACCCGGAGGCAGCGCAGCGCCTGGCGGCTCTCGGCGCGCGGCCTATCACAGCAGAACGCCTCTTGCGCCCGGTCACACGTTACCAGGCTGAGGCCGCGCCCTGGCAACAGGCCGAGCTATTGGCACTCCAGGCGTTAGAACCGCGTATGCGTGCTGCACTGCTGGCGTCAGATCGGGCGCGCGCCTATCTGGCCGCGCGGTGCATCTCCTATGATCTGGCCTCAGCCCTCGGCGTCGGCTATCTGCCAGCCTCGGCGGCCAACCTGCCAGAAGTAGCGCCGGTGCAAAAGTGGATAGATCGGCTGATATTCCCGCTTAGCTCAGCAGATGGCCGGGGCTATGCCGGGCGCGCGCTCTCTGGTTGGCGCTCTGGCATGGATGAAAACGAGCATAAGCGCGTGCTAGACGCGCCTGGAGCGCCTGAACGCTGGCGCAAGACCTACCCGGCAGGATGGCAGGGCCTGGCCGAGCTATCGCCCGATCTGGAGCAGCTTATCATCGTTGAAGGGCCGTTTGATCGGCTGGCCCTCATTGCCGCCGGTATCGCGCCTGATGCTATCCTGGCGCTGGTTGGCTCCAGGGATAGCCGCGCTGCCGAGTGGATACCGGCGCATGTGAAGCGCGTCATTATCGCGCTTGATGGTGATCAGAGCGGCAAAAAGGCCGCCGAGGCGCTACACCAGGCCCTCTATCGGGCTGGCCTGGCCGGTGTGATCTGCACACCGCCCGACGATGGCATGGGCAAGGACTGGAGCGAACGGCTACGCCTCGGCGGCCTGGCCGCGCTATCGCCAGTGCTAGAGGCCGCCAGCGCGCCGATAGAACAGGCCGCGCCCTCGGCGCTTTTGCCCTGGCGGGTGTCCTGGGATGGCCTGGAGCTACGCAAGCGCCTGTACCAGATGGCCGAGGCGCTGCGCTTTCCAGCGCTCCAGATCGGCAGCCAGCAGATTGATGCTGGCGATAGGGTAGGCTGGTATCATCTGGCCGAGGGCGCGATTGATCTGGCCGCGCTGGCCTATGAGACGCTCTTGCCACATTTCCAGCGCTGAGGCCAGGCCCGCGCGTGCTATCTGATACTGGCGCGTTGCCCGCCCTCGGCAGATCGGCCATGCTTATATGCTTCGCTTGCTCTTATTAACGGTTATGGGCATGAAACGTTAATAAGCGCTGGCCGATGTACTCCAGGCGTTAATAAGCGCGAATTAACAAGCGAAGCGCGTTATTATGGCGATAACTCGGCCTCGGCCCTCGGCGGCAAAGTTGGATAGGGTAGGCCCTGGAGCGCTCCAGAAAGAGAGAATGATTGATGCTTGACGCGCTGCGCAATGGGCTTATCTGGCTGGCGCTGCTGGCCGGTGGAACGGCGGCGCTCTATCTGGCCGCGCTGGCGTGCTACGTTATTGGGGATATACTCTCTCGGCTGGCCTGGCGCCTATGGGTCTGGCTCTCCAGAAGTGATAAGCCGCCCTGGCAAGCGTAGCGCGTTCTGTGAGCGCCGCGCCGGGCGTGGGCCGCCGGGCCGATGCTGGATAGTGACCACCCGGCGCGGCGCGTATGCTCTCGGCATATCGGCAGGGCCTGGGAATGAATGCTGAGGGCATGCACTGGCGCTGCGCAGTGCCCTTTTTATATCCCCAAAAAAGTAGGACGCCCACGCGCCAGGCGCCTTTTTATAGCCTGGAAAAACTGGAAAAACTACGCACCGGCGCGCCGTCGCCATAAACCATTGTTTTACCCTTTGTGTTTTACTTTTGCCCTGGAGCGCCCTTCTGGCGCCGGTGATCGGGCTAAAAGGATGTATTACCCTTTGTGTATTACGCTGCTGGCCGCTCACTGCGTAATTACGCAGCAGGCAGCGCGCGCAAATGATCGGGCTACACCGGCGCGCCTGTGTTCTGTCTGATTGCCGTAACTTCTGGAGGTAGGGCGGGCGCCGAGGGCGTAATATAGAGATAATTACGCAAACATATTCTCCCTTAGTTATTCATCGGGTGCTTGCCGTATTTTCAGCAGATCGGCGCAAGGTGATCCGCTCCAGCCGCTCAGATGGTCCGCTATGGTCCGCTAAACTGTTGCGCTATGTCGCGCAATGAGGCGCCAAACTGCGACGCTATGCGACGTTTCACCAGGGCGGGTGCTTTCCAGGCGCTCAGCCAATCTGTTACGCTATGTTACGTAATGGCCGCCCGATCTGGCACGTAATGGCACGCTATGCGCGGCGCCGCTCTGCGCCAAGGTTGGCAAGCTCAGCCATAAGAAAACGATTATACGCACAAATAGGGGTATTTTGCCAGCAACGTCTAGAGCATCGGTTATCCCGCTTTTGGGGCTTCTCAGCATCATGTCAGCTACAGGAATATGAGAAAACTACGGGCGATGATATTGGCAGATTGCAGGTAGTCTTGCCAGGCGCGGCGCCTGAGATATATAATACCGGCAATTTGCCCATAGGAGGTAACATACTTTGCCGGAATTATTCACACTCACACAGGCAGCACGTATGCTCGGTATATCGCGCCGAGCGCTCTATGGCTGGCTAAGAGACGCAAATATCACTACCCGCATATTGCCCACAGATAAGCGCGCGCAAACACTTACCAGAGCGCAGATAGAGCGGCTGGCAAAAGCGCATAGCACCGCTATCAAAGATGAGAGCCTGCTGGCGCGGCTGGAGCAGGTAGAGGCGCGGCTAGAGGCCCTGGAAACATGGCGGCAAGAGCAAGAGGCGCGGCCCTCGGCGCCAGTAACGCCGATCTATCCACCGGCGCGCGATATACGCACCTCGGCGCCAGCAGCCCGATTTGCCGAGGCAGTGCCATTGCCCGTCGGCGCGCTCACTAAGGCCGAGGCGTCGCGCCTGGTGGAAGCGAGACACGGCGCCACATTTGCCACAGTGAAACAATGGCCCTGGCCGCCCTCGGCGCTGGCCTCAGCCAATGCGGCGCTAGCATGGGCGCTCAGCTATGTGGCAGGAACGACCCGCCAGAAGCCGACGGGTTGGCGCTGGCGCTGCAACGTGGCAGATTGCCCCTGCCAGCAAGAGGCATCGTCGGCAGAGTGAGCGCCGAGGCGTTGGCGTTTCGATGGCATGTCAATGGCGGGCAGATGGCGCTTTGTGCTTCCCGTAGTTTGCCCATAGTGTTGCTGCATGCGCCGCCAAGGCAATGGCCGATCTAATGGCCGGATAGGTGGCCGATCTGGCGGCGCGCTCGGCAAACTTTTAACGCGCTGCGCAGCGCTTCAGGGGCTGCCAGGGGGCTGCAACAAATGTTTCCCTTTGTCTTTCCGTCAAAATCGCGGCGTGCCAGGCTGGCAGAGGGCCGAGCGGGTAGCGAAAAGTGTAACTTTTCTTTCCCCGAAAGATGCAGCTCTGGCCTTGAAAATTGAGGCAGTTTTGCAGCCTCGGCGGCAAGGTTTTCGTCTTTGATCCGGCGGCGTTGGCGCGTGCCAAGATGAATGCCAAAAGGACTGCCACCGCGCGCCAGGAAAATATGGGAAGTTGGGCCAGCAATCGGCATGCCGGGGCGGCGCTGGAGCGTTACAGATTGCGTTGCAGATGGCATTGCAGTTTGCGTTGCAATGTGAGCCAGTCATCACAGGGAGATGCTGAGGGCCTGAGAGACCCGCGCCGAGAGTCTGGAGAAACTGCAACGCATTGCAGTTTGCGCCCGGCAAAAACTCGGCAAAGTGATACATTGCAGTTTCAAGCGGCGCCTGGAGCAGCGCGGGCCGAGATAGCATGCCCAAGATGCAAGATTACTATAGCACTCCTTGTTTTTGATGCGTCAATTGACGCCGATGTGCGCAGCTCGTCACACGCAAAAAAGCGGCGCGCCGAGGGCATGCCGTCATGACGCCTCAGCGCCGCCGGTGCTTGTGCATCTGGCGCGCGTCTAAGCGCTGCAATAGCTCTGTAGCCTTGAAAGCCTGAATTAGCCGCGCTTCTGAGGCATGCGTACCTTTTGCCAGCGTGGCGCCTATCATCTCTGCCGCCAGATCGGGATCGCGGGTGTATTTGTCCAGCGTCTTGTTATGCTCTTGCTGAGAGCGATAGGCCAGGCCAGCGCACCGGCGGCAAGAGAAGCGCTGGCGCTCCCTATCCAGATAGACCGCGCCCGCGCGGCGCTGGCAGATCGGGCACGTAAACCACCAGCGCGCGCCGCCATAGTTGGGCCTGGTGGCCTGGAGCGTGATAACGTCTTGCCTCTCCTGCCAGGCATCGCCATTGCCTCGGCGCATGCGATAGCTGAGAGTGAGCGCCTGGCCGAGCAGGCTATAGGAGATGCTGGCGCCGCTAGGTTTCCAGGAAAAAGAGCCGCGCGCCAGCCAGGGCGCGCCGATCTGGCAATACTTCTGTAGCTCGGCTATCTTCAGGCCGATGCTGCTCTCTATCGTGTCTTTGGGGCTATGCCATCCCCAACGAGTAGAACCATAGCCGCCCATATGCTACTCCTATCACGCGCGTAAGGGTGTCGGACTGTCGGAGTGCCGCCCCCTGATTTACCGTAATCAACAGGCGTTTTATCCCCCTTTTGCCGCCCTTTTGGGTCGCTCGGCCCTGTCCTGGAGCGGCGCGCGGTATGTTCACCAAAACGCGCCTATTACCGACGTTTTACCCGCGCTTTGCACGCGGTTTACCGGCGCTTTTGCACGCGCCAGGGCCTCTCTACGCGCGTAAAACGCCGCACTTTTCCGCAATTCTGGCCCGATGTATCCCTTTTTGGCTCTATGAAATGGCTGTTTTTTGCACGAATCGTTGCCATACCCCTTTTTGCCCTCGGCCTGTACGCAGTCCCTACGCGCTTCCTGGAGCGCCAGCGCGTACAGTTTACCCCTGTTGGTGATCCGCCGGTGATCCGCCCGGCGTCAATTGACGCCCACACAGTGGGCATAGATCGGCCTGGCGCTCCAGAGCGGCGCGCCAGGCGTCAAGACTTGCGGCTTGCTCAGCCAGCAATGTATTAAGCGCTGCCAGGCCATCATCACCGGCCAATAGCGCAGTAAGCTCGGCCTCAGCCTTGCTCTCGGCTAGAAGCTGCTCCAGGGCGGCCAGATCGGCGCTGCTTTCCTGTAGGCACATATGATGCTTGCTCCAGATGCGATACTAGGGCATGTCCGGCCAGACCGGCGTTACTCTCCGTTTCCCTGTGCCTGGCCGGGCATGCTTTGCGCCTCAGCGCCGATTCCACCATCTATCACCTTCTGGTGATGTGATGTGCGTACCGCGCGGCTTGTGCGCTGGTGGCTCTTTCAGGGTGATAACGTGGCCGTCCCAGGTAGGGACACCATGTATCTCAGTTTCTCCCTTTGCATGGGCACGGCTATAGGTAAGCAGATGGTTAAGGATACGCTGGCGCTGCTCTCGCTGCTCTTTGGCAGCCTTAAACGCGGCTGGATTACCGCGCGCCTCGGCACTGTCAATGAGTGAGAGCAGCGCGCGCTGATGCTGCTCTAGATGCTGCTGAGGCCAGTGATACTCTGGCCGGTTAGAATCATACGAGCGGGCGCGCATATAAGCAGGCAGATGCTGGCGCAACGCGGCGCGCTGCGCTGGTGTGGCTAGCTCGGCTATCGCTTGCATCACCTGCAATAGATCGGGCGTCTGGTCTAGCCGCGCCTGGATTGTTTGCCAGTGGGCCTCTAGCGCCTCAGCAGGATACTGGGGCTGGCTGGCTTGCTCTTGTGCAGCCAGGGCAGCACGCGCCTGCTGCTCCAGGGCCTCTATCCTGGCTGCATACTGGCCGTTCAGATCGGCCAGCCTGGCTTGTGCTTGCGGCCAGGCTATGTTTTCATCGGCCTTGATGGCCGCGCGGGCGCTGGTCTGTTCATCTAACAGACTGGCAATCTGCTGAGGCAGCGCCTCCAGGTCAAAGGGCTGGCCCTCGTTGGGCGTCTCATTATCGGGCATACTGCTTGCTCCTTTTCAGTGTCTACAGGAAAGTGGGCCTGGCGGCCAGATCGGCGGCGCCGAGGCGTGCGAACTGGTTGGGAAGATCGGGCCGGGCAATGGCGATGCAGCGCGGCTATCCCGCAACAGATCGGCCCGCCACACAAGGCGCATATATCGCCCGGCACAAAACGATAGGGCCGCGCGGCGTCTGGCAGATAGCCGAGGCTGTCAAGCAACGCCAGGCCGCGCAAAGTGTGAAGGTCTAACTCCATTTCTAGCACCCCTTGATGACTCTAGGAAAAGCGCGCTGGCGTGCCAGCCTTGCGCTTGTCTGCTAGGGTTTAGTTCTAAACTTACGGCCCTAAAAAGAGGCCCTTCAGTCGGGCCTGGCAATGCTACAAGTAACGAATGTCCTAAAAGAACCCTTAACGGCTATACGGTCTAGCTTGCTTGCCTTGCCCTTCTGAGACTCGGCGCATAGACCGCGAGCTTTTGCCGCTCCAGATGATCGGTATAGCGCATCACATGGCGCAAGTCTGCATGGCCGAGCATATTAGCTACCGCTGTCGCTGGCGCGCCCTCTCGGCCCTCTTCCTTGCTGCCGAGCAAGAGGTTAAAAGCGTAGCTGTGCCTCAGCCCGTGTGGTGTGATGTGCTTCTCTCCCTGGAGGCCCGCGCGCTCGGCGCATGCTTCAATAATCCGGCGCGCATGCCGTGTGCAGAGACGCCCGGCGCTGCTCTTGCTCTTCCTGGTGAGAAACAAGGGCATATCCCGATCTGCCGCGCGGTGGATAGATCGGCCTGTCTGCTCCAGATAGGCAGCCACCAGCAGATAGACACTCTCATCTATCGGTACTTGCCGATCTTTGCGGCCCTTGCCCTGTTGCACGTCAACATAGGCGCCGCGCTTATCAATGGCGATGCTGCCGACGTTCAGAGCGCATAGCTCACTGACACGCAAGCCCGCGCCAAGGCCGAGCGCTACCAGCGCCAGACAGCGCGCGCCGTCTGTCTTATCGGCCTCGGCGGCCTGGAGCATAGCGGGCAATTCTTCAGCCTCCAGCACCTGATATGGGCGCTGTACGCGCGTGGTGATGCCTCTCAGCGCGTCCTTAATCCGCTCTTTGCTCAAGTGCCCAGGCAGCATATCCCTGTTCAGACACCAGAGCAGGAAGGCTTTCAGGGCGGCCAGCCTGATATTGACGGTTGCGGGCGCTATGCGCTCGGCGCCCGGCGCGTTCTTGCCCGCTTTCAGCCCTTGCGCCGAGGCGTAGGCGTCCAGATGCTCTATGGTGATACCGGCCAGATCGGGCGCGCCGGGCGTCTGGAAAAACACTTTAACCGCGCTGGCATAGGTGGCTGCTGTCGCAGCGCTACGCCCGGCCAGGCTGAGGCGCCAGCGCTCCAGGGCCTCTTGCCAGGGCCAAAACCAACGCGCCGAGGGCGCCTCGGCAGTGATCGGCGCCGAGGGTGTGACCACCAGCGCAGTAGCTGGCGCGGTATCGGGCGCTTTACGCCTGAAAGATGGTAATTGCATGGCGGCTTTCCTTCCTGCAATGTCCTGAAATATCAGCGAATGGCCTACTTTCATTATACCATACATCCGACAAAAGGCAAGACTAGATGCTTGATAGATTGCTAGAGACACAGCAGGTTATAGCATTGGCACTTCAGGACCAGATATGGGCATGATACCGGCAATTTTACTGCTGAGGCTATTTTCATCTAGGGCACTCCAGGCCAGAGCGCGCAAGCCTTGCCAGGATGATAGGCAAGCGCTCTGTACCTTGACAGGCAAGAGACAAGCCAGTTATGCTTGTCTCTGGAGCAAGAAAAAGACGCGGCGCCGAGTGTAGGAACACTCAGCGCCAGCTACGCGCGGCCCTGGTGATAAGCAGGGCTGGCCTGAAGAGAGCATAAGTCTATTCACGCCAGCCATGCAAGAGGCACGCGCTGGCGCTTTTGTTTGCCGCGCCGGTGATCTGCTCTGAGAGAGGATAGCAGGAACGTGAAAAACTTCCTGGCTGGCCTGGCTGCATTGGCGGCCCTGGCCCTCGGCGCGCTGCTGGTGCATCTGATGGCAAGCGGCGCTCACTTTATCATCGTGATAGGAGGCCGCTAGCATGCGTTGGTACAATCCCCTGACGTGGTTCACCTTCACACCGCAGACACCGGCAGCGCCCGCGCCTCAGCCTCAGCAAATCGGCCAGGCCCCGGCGGCTCAGAACGTCGCACCGGCGGCGCCGAGCGCAGCGCCTCAGCCGACTATCACACCCCTGGAGCGCCACCGGCGCGCAGTAGAAGGCTTTGATGAGGATAGGGAGACGCTGGCCGAGAAGGCGGTCCGCTATCTCTTCCTGGCGCTGGCCTATGTGCTGCCCTTCCTGGTGGCTCTCAGCGTGGGCAAGGAGATAGGAGACGCCTATAGCAGCACGGCAGATTACTTTGCCGACGGCTGGAGCATCGGCACGCATACCGTCGCCTATGCGGGTGAATTGGCGCTGGCGATGATGGTACTCAGCACAGCAACCGCTTTCCGGCGCTACAAGGCCGATGCTAGCTACACGCCTAAGCTGCTCAGCAGCGTCTTCTTTTTCCTGGTGTTTATCATCGCTAGCGGCCTGGCGCAATGGTTCATTGCCGAGCAGCATATACACCCCAAGAATACTGCCGATCTGGCGGCGCTCATTTTCCGGGTAGCCATGCCGCCAGCAGTGGATATTGCCAGCATGCTCTACCTCAGCATCATGGGCTACAAGAGCCTGAAAAAGTTCCTGGCCGAGCAGCAGCAAAAGGCCGAGGCGATTCGGCTCTTGAATGAGGCCGAGTTGACGATTCAGGCCGCGCAACAAGAGGCCGAGCGGCGCCAGAAAGAGGCCGAGCAGGCCCTGGCGATGAAGGAACGCCGAGAAGCGCTCTTGCTGAGGATTGAAGAGATTCATAGCCAGGCCATGATAGACACGGCGCAGCGCGCGCTGTTGCCTGGCGCTGGACAGCAACCGCTCTCCCTGCCTGTGATGGCCGCGAGCGGCCAGAATGGAGGCGCTGCCAATGGCAGCAGCGGCACGTTTCACGCCTAGCCGTCACCAGATCGGCAAAATCGAGGCTGCACGTCGCTGGCTCTGTACCTATCTGGCTGACGGCAACGCCAGGAACGCCAGCGATGTGATCGTCGCGGGCCTGGCTGCCGGGCATAAGAAGCGGACGTTGCAACTCGCCGCGCAGCAGGTCTGTACGATTGCGCCTAGTAGAAGCAGCCAGGGCGGGATAACGGCTTGGGCCTGGCAGCTAAGAGACCGCTCCAACGCGATTGCGCCTAGTCAAGTAAGCGTGTGATCTATCGGGCAAGAGCGCCTGAAGCGAGAGACGAGGCCATAATCTTCAGGTTCTTGCCCTTTTCATAGGGAGCGCTGCCAACCAAGCGCAAGAGGGAAGATTCCAAGATTCCATTCCAAGATTCCAAGATTCCAACTAGTCGGAATCTTGGAATCTTCTTGCATGCGGTATAACAGCAAGCCCTTGCCTGGATGACCGCTTATAGAGGCCGAGTAGCGCGCGGCCCCGGCTGGGGAGACATTCACGTGAATGTCTCCCCCTGCGGCCCGCTCTCTGCCTGGCCTGTGGGCCGATAGGTCTCCCCACAATGTCCACCTGTTCATGTCTCCCCGCAATGTCCACCAGCAAAAAGAAGAGGCCCGCCAGCATCTCCCTGGCGGGCCTCGGCATATCTGGCGATCAGGCGAATAAATCAACAAGAGGCAAGGCAAAGCCTGGCAAAACGTCCAGCCCATCAAGGGCCTCCTGGGGACCGAGGGTATACATGGGGGTGTCTGGCGTCCAGACATCAACGGTCTGGCTGGTCGGCCAGATATTCCAGACCAGGCGCGTACCAGCCGCAAGCCAGCGCTCGGCCCGCTCGGCTACGTCTTTCCTGCTCTGGCTGGCGCTGACCACCTCGGCCACCAGATCGGGCGCGGGCGCATAATCGCCGCGCGCGATGGCAGCCTGTGCTGCTGGGAGCCGCTCAGCAGAGAGAAACGCTACGTCCGGGCCGCGTATCTCATCATCGCTATCGCCGGTTATGGTGGCATCATAGCCCCCTTGCCCGCCAGAGACGCGCCCCAGCCGCCGAGGCATCACAAAGGCATTTAGCGCCGCGTTCAGGTTGCTCGCTATCCACTCATGGCGCAAATCTCGTATCAGCGGCATCTTGACCACTACCCCCTGATGCAGTTCTGTTTTCCAGCCCGGTTCATCGGGCAGGGCGGCGTATTCCCGCGCGGTGATGCGCTCGCCAGGCGTAATGGTGATCGTTTGCGGTTGCTTCTTCAGTGCCATATGCGGGCCTCTTTCTGCTGTGTCGCCTCACATATGGACATTCTAGCACGCGCCAGGCCAGCCGGAAAAAAGCGGTGCGCCCCTGCGCAGGGCGCCCCAGGCTAATAGCGGTTGAGATAATAATCCATGTCCGTGTCATCATCGGGCTGGTCTAGCTGGGCCTGGCGCTGGCGCTCAGCGTTGATATGCTGAGCAACCAGGGCGATATGTTTGCAGGGCTTGAGAGACGGGCAATTGCAGGTAAGATGGCCGCCAGCCTCAGTCACGATATAGACCTTGTTGTTGCTGGCGTAGTGTTCAGACGTGACCAGGAAGAAGCGCTTGCCAGAGGCTTTGTAGACGCCCTGGCCCATCAGGCGCATGCCAGCGGCAATAGCGGTTGCAAGGCGGGTAGCGAGCGGGGTAGCCATATCAGGTATCTCCTTATCAAAAGTCTAATATCCTAACCTTTGATACAAGTATACCTGACCATTTATCAAAAGTCAAGGTTTCGCACCATTGATTTTCTTGCAAAAGTCGTGTATCCTATAACCAGATGTTAGACCTGAAAGGAGTGTTGAGCATGGTTGAAGAGAAAGACCTGCTGACGGCTTCAGAGGCGATGAAAGAATATGGCTATAACAATGCCTATCTGGTACGCCTGCTGAAAGCGGGCGATCTGGAGGGCTTCAAGCTGGGCAATCAATGGGTGATTAAGCGCGCCAGCCTGGAGGCGTACAAGGCAAACCCTAAGCCGCGCGGTGGCTATCGGGGGCGCAAACCGAAAGCCGAGGGCAACGACCATGAGTGAGCCAACGGAAATTGGAGAGAGAGGCCGCCGAGTGAGCAAGCCCGCGATAGACCAGATGATCGCCGAGCATCGGGCCGCCATTGCCCGGCAAGAGGCGCCTGTCAGCCACGCCACCATCATCGACGTCTTGGCCGATCTGGCCGCCGGTCAGATCACAGAAGGCCAGGCCCTCAGCATCCTGAGAGACACGGCCAGGCACGTTGCCTATGCGCCCGATCACGCCGCGCTGTACCTCCAGGCGATAGACGCGCTCCAGGCCATGCAGACAAACGAGCGGCCAGACCGATGACGCCGACAACCCGCTTTTTAGCGATGCCGACGCGCCAGAGTACGCCGACGACCAGGAACGATCTGCCCACGCTGCAAAAAGCTTCAGCAGAGCGAGGTATGAAAAGCATGGAAACAAACGATTTAACCGCTTATGCCGCTCTCAGCAAGGGCGCCGAGTGGATGACACTCCCTATCCAGCCTGAAACCTGGATATGGATGCCTGGACAGTGGATTACCTACCCCAGCGACCTGGAGACAATAGATTTTCTGTCCTCGGCTGGCTGGGAAAACGTGGGCCTGGTCTCACAAATTGGCGTGGCACTTTGGGTGCTTTGCGGCCAGCTTGCAGACACACGCCTCATGTCCACAAAAGGGGGTGAGGGTCAACAGGATTATGCTGTCTGGACAGCTACTGCCGATAGGGAGCGTATAGAGTATCTGCCGGTATTGCTCGCCTTCACCGTTCCCACCTCGCAACAAGCGGAAGCCGTCAGTCTGGGCGCCCTCAAAAAGCTTCCCACGAGACCCGCGATACCGCCCGCGCAACTAGGAGAAATCGCCCTGATTCTGAGCGTTGAAAACAACAAAGCACACTGGACGCGCGCCCATATCAGCAAACTAGACCAGGACAGCCAACAGTTACAACAGCGCCTCGGCGCGGCATTATCACGCCTAGCATCAGCGCGCAATCTGGAGCGCCCGGCCTGGCTGGCACAATGGAAGGAGATACAAGCGATGGTGAGATTGCTGGCCGCCGACTACTGGCGCGCATATCAAGATATGCAGCACGTGAAGGCGCCGCATGTGCCTAACGTATTCAAGGATGGCATGGCCTGGCAGGCACTTAATATGCACGTACAGGGTATGCACTCAGCCATCTATCACAAGCAGGAATGGAGGGAGGAACAGGGCATGCTGCCGTTTTATATCCATCAGTTCAGCACTGGCTATACTCAGACCTGGCTACAGGAGCCGGGGCAAGAAGGCATCAATGCCGACCTGGCCTCAGAAGAACTAACTAAGCGCTTGGCCGAACTGGGTGATCTGGAGGGCGATATTGTCACCATCCAGATAGCACAGACCATGAGCGCCAGTGATGAAATGGGAGAGGCTGTACTGACACCTGAAGCTATCCTGGAATATCGCGGTATCCAGCCTAAAGCACACCATGAGGGCGAAGTCACCCGTTATAGCGGCCATCGGGCCGAGGATATACAGGCCGTGATAGACGCCTTTGAGCGCACGGCCTGGCTACGCCTGAAAGTGTGGCAGCAAATCAAGCGCCGAGGCGGCAAGGATGTTGAGATAAGCGAGCAAAGCAGCTATATCCTAATCGAATCGCGCATAGTCCAAAATCCACTAGACCAGGCCGAGCCAGGGCGCCTCATTGCCTGGAAGTATCGCATGGGCAAATGGCTAAAGCCCTTTATGGATGAAGGCCAGGCAGGCCGCTATTTTGGCCTGACGATGAAAAAAACACTGGAATATGACTACTACCGCCAGACCTGGGAAAAGCGCCTGGCGCGCTATTTCACTGTACACCTGTGCATTGCTGCCAAAGAGGGTACGGGCCTTATCAGGCGCCATATAGGCAAGCTGCTAGATGAGTGCGGCTTGCCTTTAGACCAGCGCAACCCTCAGCGCTCAAAAGATCGTTTTGAGAAGGCCATGCACCAGCTAGCCGCCGATGGCATTATCGGAGATTGGAAGTACACCGATGATAGCCCGCTACCCGCGCGGCAATGGCTGGATACCTGGCTAGGGCGCTCTATCGCCGTCACTCTAGGGCCGAAGGCCCTAGAGGCATATCAGCCAATGATAGAGGCCGCCCAAAAGCGCCGCGCTACCCTGCCAGCGCCTCAGCAAAGCAAGAAGCAAGGCAAGCGCCAGGCTAGATGATTCGTGACGTTATCGCGTGCATACCGTGACGTTATCGCGTGCATACCGTGACGTTATCGCGTGCATTGATGCCCTTTCGTGCCAGGTGTAGAGCGGCGCGCCGTTTCTCTATAAGCTCTATGAGCTTTAGGGGCAGGGCGCTCGGCTTGAGGCCGCGCCCTGCCTGGCCTACAATCAAATTGCCGAGGCAAGAGATTCTTGCCACAAGAAAACGACGCCCGGCCAGATCATCGCTGGCCGGGCGAAGGGAGTACCCCAATGAAAGACGAGCATACCCCTGAAGGGGATTATAGCGCCGGGGCACTGGCCGCGCTAACTGAGGCGCTGCATCAGACTGGCAAAGAGGCACGACGGTTGGAGGCGCTGGGCGCCGAGGCCAGCGCCAGCGACATACAGGCGCTTTTACTGGCAGCGCG
>Ga0209581_1003055_pt1 | contig 14877 bp, 14 predicted proteins | sample Coa_R2_FD_187160 | JGI IMG/M metagenome (GOLD analysis project Ga0209581, IMG submission 187160) | Surface soil microbial communities from Centralia Pennsylvania, which are recovering from an underground coalmine fire - Coalmine... | ecosystem: Environmental > Terrestrial > Soil > Unclassified ...
CCGATAGGTCTCACGTCATATGGCCACGCAAAAACGCGACTACTACGAAGTGCTTGGCGTCGGCCGAAACGCTACCGACGAGGAAATCAAGCGCGCCTATCGCAAACTGGCCGTTAAATATCATCCGGACAAAAACCCAGACGACCCGCAGGCTGAGGAAAAGTTCAAGGAACTCGGCGAGGCTTACGATGTGCTGATGGACCCGGACAAGCGCGCCGCCTACGATCGGTTGGGCCATGCGGCGTTTGCCCCCGGGGGAGCGGTATTTGAGCGGAGCGTTTTCCACGACCCGTTCGAAATTTTCCGCGAGGTGTTCGGTGGAACCGGGTTTGGCGGCGGAATTTTCGAAACTTTTTTTGGTGGCCCGCAAACGGATGATCGGCGGCGCGGCTCCGATTTGCGTTACGACATGGAGATCAAACTGGAGGAAGCAGCCTTTGGCGCCACCAAACAAATAGAAATCGAGAAGCTCGACACCTGCGAGAAATGCCGCGGCACGGGCGCAGAACCCGGTTCGCGGCGAATCCGTTGTCCCGCATGCGCCGGTCGTGGGCAGGTGATCAGTTCGCGTGGATTTTTTCACATCTCGCAAACCTGCCCGCGCTGTCACGGCGCAGGGGAAGTGATAGACCGCCCCTGCGGTAAATGCCGGGGCGAGGGTCGCGTGGAGCGGTTGAGCCGGATCAACTTAAAAATTCCTCCGGGAATCCGAGACGGTTCGCGGTTGCGTTCCGCCGGCAATGGGGAGGCGGGAGTGGGCGGTGGGCCGCCCGGCGATCTTTACGTGGTCGTGCACATCAAAAGGCACAAGGTTTTTCAGCGCGAGGGCGACGATTTGCACTGCGAAGTGCCAATCCCATTTTGGGTGGCTGCGCTGGGCGGCGAAGTTGACGTGCCGACGCTTGAGGGACGCGCGCAGCTCCAAGTGCCGCCCGGCACTCAGAGCGGCCAGACGTTTAAACTGCGCGGCAAAGGCATCGCCAATGTAAACGGGCGCGGCCACGGCGACTTGTTTGCCCGACTGATTGTCGAGGTGCCTTCGCGATTAAACCCCGAGCAGCGCCGCAAACTCGAGGAGTTCGCCGCGCTCTGTGGCGAAGAGAACACTCCGATGCGCAAAAGTTTCTTCGAACGCGCAAAAGAATTTTTCAAGTAAACCGCTACCAGTTCCGTGTCTCCAAGCGTTGTGAAGGTAATTGAATGTCCCAGGGACGCGTGGCAGGGTCTGGCGCGCCAAATTCCCACAGAGCTCAAGGCGCGTTACTTGTCGGCGTTAATCAACGCCGGCTTCAGGCATATCGATGCCGTGAGCTTTGTCTCGCCCAAGGCCGTTCCGCAGATGGCCGACAGCGAGGAAGTGCTGAAACAAATCCAGCGGCCTGCCGGCGTCGAAATCATCGGGATCGTCGTAAACGAGCGAGGAGCTGCCCGCGCCATCGCCACCAACGCGGTCACCACTTTGGGTTATCCGTGTTCCATCTCTGCGACATTTCTACGAAGAAATCAGAACCAGACGCCCGAAGAATCTCTGGCGACATTGCGCGCAATCAAAGCGACTGCTGATCAGGCGGGACTGGGCATGGTGGCCTATGTTTCCATGGCGTTTGGAAATCCCTACGGCGACGCGTGGACAGAAGAAAAGCTGCGCCAGGCAATGGAACAGTTAATCGACATCGGCGTCCCAGCCATTTCACTCGCTGATACAGTGGGGATCGCCGATCCGGATTTGATCGACCGGGTTGTCGAACACCTGGCGGAGCGCTACGCCGACTGCGAACTGGGCGTGCATCTTCACAGCATTCCCGCCCAGGCCGAAGCGAAGGTGCTGGCTGCGTACGACGCCGGCTGTCGCCGCTTCGATTCGGCCATGGGCGGCCTCGGTGGCTGCCCTTTTGCGCAGGATGCGCTGGTTGGAAACATTCCTACCGAAAGCGTGCTCGCTGCGCTGGAGAAACGCGGTGTGCAGATGCCGATCGCGAAATCGCTGGAGGAGGTCAAGGCGTTGAACGCGCACATCGGGGCCAACTACGCATAGCCGCCTTCACAGGCGCCTGGGTCGCATGCATCGATTTTACATCGCTCCGGAGAATTGGGATCCCGAGGCGCTGTCGCTCACCGGACCGGAGGCGCACCACGCGCGAGACGTCCTCCGCATGGAGGCGGGGGAGAAACTTGTTGTCTTTAACGGACAAGGACACGAAATCACGGCGCAAATCGTCGGCCTTGGCGCGGATGAAGTCCGGCTGCAGAAACTGCACGAGGCGCATACGCTGCCGTTGCGCTGCCGCATTGTGCTGGGGCAGGCGATTCCCAAGGGCAAAAACATGGAATTGATTGTGCAAAAAGCCGTCGAGATCGGCGCAGCCGAAATTGCGCCGCTGATTTCCGATCGCACCGTTGTGCAGATCGACCCCGAAAGCGCCGCGCACAAGCAAAGGAAATGGCAACAAACCGCCATTGAGGCGGCAAAACAGTGCGGGCAGAACTGGCTGCCGCGCGTGAATCCTCCGAAAAAGCTGGGCGAATTTTTTTCTAGCGTGGAATCGAGTCCGGCATTTGATCTCCGCCTCATTGGGTCGCTCCAGCCCGATGCCCGGCATTTAAGGAACGTCCTGGCCGAGTACCGCAATGAGCACCGTCACTTGCCGCGCAGCGTGTTGATGCTTGTCGGCCCCGAAGGCGATTTCACCCCGGCGGAGCTTTCGCTGGCGCGTCGCCACGGTTGCCAACCGATTACGCTCGGCCCAATCATTCTGCGAGTGGAAACCGCGGCAATTTATTGCTTGAGCATCCTCTCCTACGAATTGCTGATTTAAGATGAGCGCGTTTGCGCGACGTCGCGACGGAATCATTTTGGCGAGGCTGTCGCGTTTTGCGCTGGCAGTTGACAATCCGGCCATGCCAGCGCGTCGGGAGCGTTGAGCAGGCTCATCGGCGCGGGAACGCCTGTTTCTGGATCAAGCGTGCCGATGCGCTTGTTCACCCAGAGCGTTTGATAGGCCCACGCGGGGAGCGGCGCGGCCTTCGGCGTGCACGACCAGTTGTTGAAGTGCAGGTTTACCAGATAAAAATTCCGTTTCAGTTTCTTTAGCACTGTCACGATCTTTGGATCGTCGTAGCCGTGCATTTCCATCGCAATCTGTGGAATCGCTCTCAGCAACGCATCCGGCGCGGCAAGCAGCGAATCCCATTCCGCGCCTTCAATGTCCATTTTGATGATCACGCGTCGGCCGCGGTCGCCATTTCTGGCGAGCTGGTTCTCCAGCGTGTCGAACCGATGCGATCCTCTGTAGCCGGTCCGGTTCTCGACGCATTCATCGTGAAAAATAAACGTGCCGCCTTGGCAGGCGGGCCGCGCTGGATCAAAACAGTCGTATTGATGCACGGGGACGCGATACCGGCGCGACACATCGCAACCCCAGTCGTTGGGCCCAACGCCGTACGAATACGCCGCATCGAGCGGTTCCATCAGGTTTGCACACATGAGGTATCCGCCGTCGTTGGCACTGCCAAAGCGTTCCAGGGCGCAGTTTGTCAAAGCCACTGGCTGAAGTTCAGCAAGGATCGCTTCGCGCAGTTTGCGGCCGGCTGCGCGACGTTCCAGAGCTGCGGTCATCAGCGCGATAGCAGCTGCCGCAAAGGCCAGGAGAAGCAGCAGGCGAAAGCCAGGCCGCTGCGCGAAGGTGCCTCGCATCGCCGCTTCAGTTGGCCGCCGTTTCCTTGGGCTGCGCGGTTTTCCCCTGCGTCAGGGTGCCGAATGTTGCGCCATAGATTTGCCAACCGGTGAGGAACAATCCGCACACGATGGGCCCTACAATGAACCCAATCGGCCCGAAAAGGTACAGGCCGCCCAGCGTTCCAATCAACACCAGTAGATCGGGCATTTTTACGTCCGTGCCCACCAGAGCGGGTCGCACAATGTACTCGACAACCGCCAGCACTGCCGCGCACCAACTCAAAAGCAACAGACCGGCCAGCATCCGACCGCTGAGCAAAAGATATGCGCCCGCAGGAATCCACACGAGCGGCGCGCCGACTGCCGGCAGAATCGAGAGGACAGCCATGAGCGTTCCCCAGAACGCCGAGCCTTCAAATCCCGCCAGCCAAAACGCGAATCCCGCCAACACACCCTGGATGATTCCAATCAGCAACGTTCCCTTGATCGTGGCCCGCGTGATGGAGGTGAATTGCTCCAGCATCCGGCTTTTATGTTCGGCATCCAGCGGAATGTAATCAAGGATCCTCTGCACCAGGCTGCCGCCGTCTCGGAGGAAGAAGAACATGGCGTAGATCATTATGAAGATGTTCAGCACGAATGTCGCTGTTCCAGCGGTCATTCGGGATGCGATCGTGACCAGGAATGCTGCGGCGGATTTCGCGGCGATCCCTGCGTTCTCCAGCAGCTTTTCCTGCGGCGGAATGTAATCGGCGAGGTAGGGAAAGCGCTGCGCCAGCCAGTCATGCACATTAAAACCCGTGGCGGCGCCGAAATGTTCCTGAAGCCACGGCAACGCATGATCGCTCAGCTCGATGGCCTGTTTGATCACCAGACCGACAAAGGCGCTCAACGGGCCGACGATAACAATAAACATTGCGACCAGGGTCAGCAGCGCCGCCAGCGAGCGCCTCTCGCCCAGCAGGCGATTTGTCCATCGGTAAAAAGGATGGCAAAGAGCTGCCAGCAGCGCGGCCAACAGCAGCGGTTTAAGAAATGGCCAGCAGACGGCGACAAACAGAACAGTTAAAGCCGCCAGCAGGATGATCAAAAAAGCGGGACGCAGCCTGTCCGTTTTGGTTGGCTTGGGTTCCACGAAGTCATAATGACCTGACAGCCTCGCTTTGGCCAGCAGCGCGGTTTTCCCCGCTCTTTTTCAAGGCGCGGTTCCCGCGCGGCACACCGGCAAAACCGGTGAAAAAGCGCTTCCGCCGACGAGAATCCGTTGACAGATATTGGCCTCTGTCACAATACTACAAGATGCTCAAGAGATTCGTCCCGCAAAAGCCGATGCCGCCCGTCCCGGAAAGACCGCGGTACTCGGGAAACGATGACAATCATCATCCCGCGGATGGCGAAAAACCAATAACACCAACAATAATCGTTAATCCAACTCCAAAACCTATGGCAGATCACGGTGGCAAAGACATCCTCTCGAGCGATGTCGAAATCAAAGGCTCGATCAAGTTCCAGAAGGAACTTCTCATCGACGGGAAAGTCGAAGGGGAAATCAATTCCGACGGCGTTTTGACGATTGGCGAGAACGCCGACATTCGCGGCGAAATCAAGACCAAGTCGATCACCGTCTATGGCAAGGTGCATGGCAACATCACGGTGGCCGAGCGCTGCGAGCTCAAATCCAAATGCACGCTGCAGGGAGATTTGAAGGCTGCGCGACTGGTCATTGAAGATGGCGCCACATTTATCGGCAAATCCGAAGTGACCAGCGGAACGGTTCCTGCCAAGACGGCGTCCTCGCGTCCCGAAGTCGTGCGACCCAGCGAGCCGATCAAGGCGGCTTTCGGCGCCCGTGCCTAACCAACACAGAAAGATCCTGGCTTAGCATCCAGTGGCCAATCCGTCGCCTGCAAAAGTCAGTGCGGAATGCCCGCATTGTGGCTTCAAGCAGATGGAATATGCGGCGGCCAAAACCTCGATCTGCCGCCAGTGCGGCCGTTCCTTTTCTCCATTTGCGCCAAAGCCCGGGCTGAAACTGCGAACCCTCGTAGAAACGCCACCGCCGGCAGCGAATGCCTCAATCCTGAGCAAGCTTGAAGATTTTTGGAAACGGCAACGCAGCCTTTTGATCGAATGTTTCGAATGCAAACGCAAACAACAGGTCTCCGGCGCGGCGACCTCCACGATTTGCCCCGGGTGCAGCGCGCACATTGATCTGCGCGATTATAAAATCGCCAGCGGCTTCAGCCGTACCATTCGGACCCGCGGCAACGTGCATTTGACCCCCAAAGGCGACCTGGCCAGCAGCAGCGTCGTTTGCCGTTGCGCCGTCATCGAAGGGAGGCTGCGCGGCAATTTGCATTGCGACGATACGGCCACCATCAATTTCGCGGGCAAAATCCCCGGGCGCCTGAGCGCGCGCCGGATCGTGATCGAACGCAAAGCCGATATCCATTGTTTCCGGCGCGTCCGTGCGGAAAGCGTTGAAATCCGTGGGAAGATGTCGGGGGAAATCATTGCGCAGTCTGTAACAATTTACAAAAAAGGCGCGCTCGAGGGCGACGTCACGGCCCGAGCGATTACGGTCGAAAAAGGGGGAATGTTTTCCGGGCAGCTGGTGATTGGCCAGGCCGATCTCACCCAGGGAGAGCTGTTGCAGGAACAAAAGCCCGCGCCCCAGCGGCTGGCGCAGACGGAGTTTTCGAGAGCCGCGCCCCGCGTTTTGCCCGCCACCTGACCGCCCCATGCAAAGGCTGCATCCGCGCAGTCCGTACGAAAAGCTTGGCGGTTACGTGCATCTGCCGCGCCTCATCGACAAGGCGCGGCTGTACCGCAAAGGCCTGCTCGACGGTTACAATTACAAAACCGTCGGGTTCGACAAACATTTGCTGGCTTTTTTGAAAATTGACGGAGACGCATTTGAGGAAATCGCCAACCGACTCGACAACGACGAGGCGATTCTCAAATGGGTGCAGCAAAACGGCGCGCAACATTCCGCCGATGAAATCGAGCAGTGGAATCAGGCCATGATTTCACGGCATCCCGACACGGCTGCGAAAAAGGCGCGGTTTCTCCATTTCCTCAAAGAGGCCGGCGGCGAGGGGCGCACCGATATTCGCACTTATTTCGACCTGATCGAATTCGACGAAGGCCGGCTGAAGTGACCGCGGTTTGCCGGCGCGCGATCGCCGGCGCCAAACGGCACAGGGGCGCGCTAGGTTTTGAGAGCGCCAAGCGTCTCGTCCGCTTTTTCCAGCGTTTCCCTGCTTCCAATGTCGAGCCATTTGCCCGTGATCTGAAAGGTCTTCACCGGAACGCGGGTATAAAGCCACTGCACAAAACGACCCGGCTGATCCGGATTATTGCCGGCCTCCAGATAGCTCTTCAGAAGAGAGAGAACAGACGGTGAGTAGTAATACAAGGCGATTGCGGCCAGAGTTCCCTGAGGATTTTGTGGCTTTTCCTCAAACCGCGTAATGATCCCCTCCGCGTTAATTGTGACATTGCCGTATTTTTTTATCGCCTCCAGATCGCCCACATCGTAAACGGCCACCGTCGCTTCGGTTCCGCGGGCACTTTCCACAAAGCGGGTGAGCGGTTCGGTAAAGAGGTTGTCGCCCGCGATGATCAGGATGCTGTCGTGGTCCAGCTTTTCTCGCGCTACGACGAAATGGATGTCTCCGATTGCGCCCAGCTTGTCAGCATCGCTTTTGGAGCCATCGTTGACGACCTTGAATTTGGCGTTCGGATGGCGCCGCTGATAGTCGCGAGTCCACGCCTCGAAATCCGCCACAAATTTGTCGTTCGTCACCACGTAAATGGTTTCCAGCCCGGGAACATCCCGGAGATTGTCCGCCACCCATTCAATGATCGGCTTGCCGCCCACCACCAACAACGGTTTGGCCTTGTTTAGTGTTAAGGGATACAGGCGCGTTGCGTAACCGGCAGCGAGAATCAGAGCGTTCATGCAATCAGAAGGTTCGGCGCCCGCGGCGCCCGGTTTATTTACGCCGGGTTTGCCGCGGCTCCAGTAAGAATTGCATTTTTGAGATGCTGTTGAAGCAGCCGGATGCGTTGCGGGTCGGCGATCTTTCCGCCAGTGGCGCCGTCGGCCACGTAGAGCGCGTCGATGGCTGCTCCGGCCTGCGTGTTAATGCGACAAAGCGGGATCAAAATGTTTTCCCGATCCAGGCAGCTCAGAATATCGTAAAGCAGTCCCAGTCGGTCGGGCGCCTGAATCTCAATGAGAGTGTAGCTTGGGTGCGTTTCGTTGCCGATGGCAATCCGCGTTGGGAATTCGATCGCAGGCGCCGCGAGACGGCTTTTTCGCGTAGCCTTTTGGATCAATGGCTGGAAATCGAAACTTTCGTTCTCAAGCGCACGCCGCAGGGTCTGCTCAACCAGCTGGAAATCTCGCTGGTTCGTCGCTGGACGTGCCGTGGTGTCGCACACGCGGAATATGCCGAGAACTACGTTGTCGGCGCGGGGGAACACGTCTGCGCTGAGAATATTCAGCGGCACAACGGAAAAGGAGCCGGCCACTTTCGCCAGCAACCGCCGGCGTTCCCATGTGCAGAAAGCCACCTCCGTGTGCCCGCGTTGGGGCAACACCTTCCATTGCATGGCGGGAGCCAGGGGATGTTCTCCCTGGCTGGAAACATTTTCCAGAAAAGAGCGAAACAATTTCAGGTGCGCGACGATGTCGGGCACATCGGTGGCGCGAAAATAGTTGTCCGGCATGAGTTCGAAATGCGCTTCGATTTCCGCTGCATAATCGGGCGGAAGCTGGGCGGCCACCATCGTTTGCAGGCTTTGGCGTTCGATGCGGGTCCGTTCGTAATAGGACTTCCGGTCTGCCAGGTAGCGTGATGTTTCGTGAAACAACTGCCAGACCAGCGATTCTTTCCAGTCCGACCATGCCTCGGCGCTGGTGCCCTGACCGTCCGCCAGAGTCAGCAACATCAAAGCATTGAGATTTCTCTGGTGTTTTACAATTTGCGCGAGCTCCATCACTGTCGCGGGATCGTCCAGATTTCTCTGCTGCGCGATCATGGAAAGCGTCAGGTGATGATCGACAAGCAGGATCAGCGACTTGCGCTGCTCGGAGGCGAGCTGCAAACGCGCCGCCACGCGCTGGGCAAAAAGCGCGCTGGCCTCCGAATGCGGTCGTGCGCCGACGGCCTTGCCGCTGTCGTGCAACAGAAGCGCCAGATAAAGCACGAGCGGCTCTTCAATTTGCTCAAAAATATCCCGGTACGCCTTCAATTTGGGGTCGTTGGTGCGTGTGAGCGCGTCCAGTTTGTCGATGCAAACCAGCGTATGCTCGTCCGCCGTGTAGCGATGCAGAAACTCGTGCTGTACCAGGCAGGTGAGCTGGCCGAATTCGGGAATGTAACGGCCCAGAAAATCGACCTGATGCATCATTCGCAGAATCCGGCCTACTTTTCCTTTGCGCGACAAAATGGATTTGAAGATTTCGCGCGGGCCACGCGCGTACTGATAGGTGCGCGTGACCAGACTGAGATTTCTGCTGAGCAAATCGGCTAGTTCCGGGCTGAGATCGAGATTGCGTTCCTGGGCGAGCTCGAAGGCGCGCATCATTTGTCCGGGGTCTTTGCGAAAAATGTCGCGGCGCGCAGGGTGAAGCTGGTTGTTGCGCAGCACGAAGAAGGTGTCTCCAATGGGAATTTTGTTTGCTCGGCTGAGCGGAAGAAAACGGAACAGGGAACGCGTTTTGCCAGTAACATGGCCGCTGGCAAATTGTTCCGTGATCCGCTGCGTAACCCGGAAAATATTTCGGGCATGCTCGTAGTAATCCCGCATCAGGGCTTCGCTGCGCAGTTGCCCGCTGGCGGCTGAGTAACCGAGCCGGGTGGCCACCTGCTCCTGAAGGGTGATATGCAGAATATCGGTCGCGCGTCCGGTGGCGTAATGCAGATCCGTCCGCAGGCGCAGTAGAAAATCGTAGGCCCGCTCGATTCGCCGCTGGTCGCTTTCGCTGAGCCAGTCTTTGCCCACCAGCTGGTTTGTGCTCAGGGACCCTTCCTTGAAGTAGGTCATCCAGAGCAGATTTTGATAATCGCGCAAACCGCCGCAGCCGCTTTTGAGGTTGGGCTCCTGCAAGTAAACGCTGTCGCCAAACTTTTTGTGCCGCGCGGTCTGGTCCTGCATTCGCATCTCCACATATTCGCGTTCGTGGCCTTCCACGCATTTGGAGCGAAATTGTTCGCGGAACTCTTCCGCCAGGTCGCGGTTGCCGGCTAAAAAGCGCGATTCCAGCATCGCAGTTTTCGTGCGCATGTCGCGATTGGCCTCGGCAATGGCTTCGCGAAGGGAACGCGTGGAATGTCCAACCTTGAATCCGCTATCCCACAGAAGATAGAGCACCTGATTGATCATCTCCTGCAGGTGCGGCGAAATGCGGCTGGCGTCCTGATAATGCAGAAGCATCACGTCGATATCGCTAAAAGGATTCAGTTCGCCCCGTCCGTATCCGCCCAGAGCGATCAACGCCAGCGGAGTTTTTGTCTCGCCGTTGCTCCGCGCGACAGCGGCCGCCGCGCGAAAGACATACTTCAGCAGGATGTCAACCAGCTCCGCCCGCCGCGCGCAAATTTCGCGTCCGCCTCCGCCCGCCTGATGTTTCAGGCGCAAGCGGTGCTCCTCAAGCTTGAGGAACTTTTTGTACAGCGGAAGAACCTCCGTCGGGCGTTTGCTGCGCGTCGCGGCAAGCCGTCTCTCGGCGTGCGCGAGAACTTTTTCCAGATGTCGGGAGGTTCGCATCGCAATTTTGGCGGCGTGGCCCAATTTAAGGTTGAAAAGCCAAAAGCCAAAATCCCCGCCCGGTTCGCGTGAATCTGCCGCCCAAAACCGGCATGAGGCTGCAGCAATCAGTATTTCAAAAACGAAATGACCGGCGTTGGCTCGAGTTGCCTGCGCCCGTGAAGAAATTCAAGCTCGATCAGGAATTGCGCCTCCAGGAGAAGTCCACCGGCTTTGCGGATCAGGAGCGCTGCGGCGGCGGAGGTTCCGCCCGTAGCCAGCAGGTCGTCCACCAGCACGATTCTTTCGCCTGCGCCGATCGCGTCCACGTGCATTTCCATTTCCGCTTCTCCGTATTCCAGCGAATATTTCGCCACTTGAGTCTGGTACGGCAGCTTGCCGCGTTTGCGGATCGGCACGAAGCCAACGCCCAGTTCGTAGGCGACGGCTGCCCCAAATAGAAATCCACGGGCGTCGATTCCCACAATTTTGTCGATCGGTTTTTCCCGGCATCGCTCCAGAAAGAGATCGATCGAAGCGCGAAACAGCGAGGGATCGCTCAGAATGGGCGTGATATCCTTGAACACGATGCCTTTTTTCGGAAAATCCGGCACGTCGCGCACGCTGGCGCGCAGTTTTTCGAGCATCTCCACGGGCATCGGCGCGAACGCTACCGGGGCGCGGGCGAAACGTCAATCGGCGATCGCGCTTCAGTGGCCAACTGCAATGGCACCGCGTCTTACGGAGCGGCGCGTTGCCAAGCCCGGGACTCGCTCGTAAGTTTAACTCCTTCCAGTGGAGCGCGGTCTTCTTCTCATTTCAATGATCTGTTTTCTCGCGGCGATCGTGCGCACGGGTGTGACGTTGCGAGTCGGCCTCCTTCGTCCGAGTCAATTTAATTTTTTGGCGATCGGCCTGGGCTTTATTTTTCAAACCGCGTTTTTATCGGTGCGCGGGCATGAACTGGGGCGCTGTCCGCTTACGAACTTGTTTGAGGTGTTCATTTTTCTGGCTTGGTCGGTGGCATTGATTTATATGCTGGTCGGTCCCGGCTACCGTCTTTCGCTCATGGGCGCTTTCACGGCGCCGCTGGTTTTTTTGCTGCAGGGCTTTGCGCTGGTCGCGCTGAGCGATGCCCGCCATCCTTTTAAGGTGCCGGCAAATCCGTCGCTCGAATTTCACGCCTCGATTTCGCTGGTGGCCTATGGCGCATTTGCGCTGGCCGGTATCGCCGGCCTCATGTATCTGGTGCAGGAACACCAGCTGAAAACTCACCGGTTGCGTTCGATCTTTTATCACCTGCCGCCGCTGGCCAATCTTTTTACTGCCATCACGCGGCTGCTTTGGGTTGGATTTGGTTTGTACACCGCCGGGATCGTGAGCGGATTTTTCACGGGACGTCCTCTGCCGCGGTTGCAGGTGGTTGCGGCGATCGGGGTATGGCTTTTGTACGCGGCGATCCTGCAGGGACAACGGCTTCGTCGGATCGCTCCAAGACAGATCGCCGCGCTCTGCATCGTCGGTTTCAGCGTCGCGTTGAGCCTGCTTTGGGGAATTACGTTTTCGGCTCAAACACATCCAATGCCATGAATTTGTTCTGCGTAGGTCTCAGCCATCACATTGCCAACGTGGAAACACGGGAGCGCTTTGCCGGCGGCGACAGAGCGGCCTCCGTGCTTCGCGCCGCGGGCTGCGCCGAAGCGCTCGTGCTGGCCACATGCAACCGCGTGGAAGTCTATGGCGCGTCGCAGAGGAGAATCCCCACCGACGTGATTGCCCAGTGTCTGGCGCGCACGACCAACGTCTCCCGAGATTCCCGGGAAACCGACGAAGAAGAGCTGCCGCCATTTTATCGTTACGAAGATGAAAAATGCGTCCAACATCTGTTTCGCGTGGCTTGCGGGCTGGATTCGATGGTGGTGGGCGAGACGGAGATTCTGGGGCAGGCCAAAAAAGCGTACGAAACCGCCCGCGCATCGGGCGCGGTGGGTCCCTGGCTGCATCGCCTCTTTCAACGCGCCTTCCGTGTAGCCAAACAGGTGCGCACCCACACGGACATCACCCGCGGCTCGGTCTCGGTGGGATCTGTTGCCGTTGATCTGGCCCAAAAAATCTTCGGCGACCTCACTGGCTGCAAAGTCTTGCTGCTGGGCGCAGGCGAGACCAGCGAACGGACTGCCCGCGCTCTGGTATCGCGCGGGGTGCGCGATCTGCGGGTGAGCAATCGATCCGGCCACCGCGCCTGCGAACTGGCCGGGCAGATCCGCGGCCAGGCCATCCCTTTTGATGACTGGAAAGAGCAATGTCGAGAGATCGATATTCTGATTACCTCCACTTCCTCGCAAGCGCCGCTGCTGACTCCTGCGAATCTGGCGCCGGTGTTGGCGAGTCGAATCGACCGGCCGCTTTTCATCATCGACATCGCCGTGCCCCGCGACGTCGATCCCGCCGTCAATAACATGGGAGGCGTTTACCTTTACGACATCGACTCGCTCCAATCGGTCGCCCAACAATCCCTCGTCATGCGGCGGCAACAAATTGCTTCAGCCGAAGCGATCATCGCCGAGCATGTGGCTGATTTTCGGGAAAAAATCGCGCGCGAACTGAAGCGCGCTTCGCATGCCATGGTTGCCGATGGTTCGCTGCGCCCGTCCGAGCTGTAGTCTCCGGCGGTTCGGTGTCAGGTCACTTCCCGTCTCAAACCTGGCGCGCTACATTCGCTTCATGGCACGCAAGGTGATTCTCGGCACGCGGGGCAGCGAGCTTGCGCGCAGACAGGCGTTTCTGGCGGAGGAAGCGATCCAACGCGCTAATCCGGGTTTACTCATCGAAACCCGGATCATCACCACACATGGCGACACGACCGCGGTTGCCGATTCCCGCGCGGGATTCAAGGGGCTGTTCACGGCCCGGATCGAGCACGAACTTCTGGATGGGAACGTGGATGTGGCAGTTCACAGCGCCAAGGATCTGCCAAGCGAAACAAGCCGCGACACAGAAATCGCCGCCGCCCTTCCCCGTGCAGCTGTTGAGGACGTGCTGGTTTCGAAATATCCGGGCGGCTTTGCCTCGTTGCCGCAGGGAGCGAGCGTGGCCACTGCGAGCGTGCGCAGACGACGGCAGCTTTCCTGGAGACGGCCTGACCTCAACATCGTCGCTCTCCGTGGCAATGTGCCGACGCGCCTGCGCAAGCTGGCGGAAAATGAATGGGACGCGGTTGTGCTGGCTCGGGCCGGCCTGGAACGTCTCGGTCTCTCGCCATCAGCCGGCGAATTTCGCTTCGAAGGCCGGCGGTTTTTCCCCGAGATTTTGCCGCGCGAAATTTTCCTGCCTGCAGGCGGTCAGGGAATTATTGCGCTGCAAGTTCGCGCTATCGATTCAGTGGCCAAAGCCGTCCTCAGTGCTGTGAACGATGGCGAAACTTTGCTATGTTTACAGGCCGAGCGCGAATTTCTGCGCGGACTAAAGGGTGATTGCAATTTCCCGGTGGGCGTTCTGGCAACGATCCAGAATGGCGCCATGAAATTGCGAGCCCAGGTTTTTGCAGATGACTCGGCAACGCCGCGCCAGGCCGAAGCCGAAGGCGCTTGCGATCAGGCGAAGGAACTGGCGAAGGAATTGTTACGAATGATCGGAGCAGGGGAGAGCAGATGAGCAGTACCGCGAGCGGAAAAGTTTATCTCGTCGGCGCCGGTCCGGGGGACCTCGGGCTGGTAACTCTCCGGGCCAAAGAGTGCATCGAGAATGCCGACGTGATCGTTTACGATCATCTCGCCAATCCGGATGCGCTGGCTTGGGCGCGCGACGATGCCGAAATCATTTACGCCGGCAAAATCCCCGGCGAATCCGCCTCGACTCAGGCTGAAATCAACGCGCTGTTGATCGAGAAAGCGCGCAACGGGAAGCAAGTCGTCCGATTAAAAGGCGGCGATCCATTTGTGTTTGGCCGGGGCGCAGAAGAAGCGCAGGCCATCGCCGAGGCGGGAATCGCGTTTGAAATTGTGCCGGGCGTAACGTCGGCCATCGCCGGCCCGGCGTATGCCGGCATCCCCATGACCCATCGCGAGCAAAATTCGCACGTCACTTTCTTCACGGGACATGAGGATCCGGCCAAGGGAGAGAGTGCCATCGACTACGCGGCGCTGGCCAGGTTGGGCGGCACCCAGGTGATGTTGATGGGCGTGGAGCGCTTGGGAGCGGTGACGCGCGAAATGATGAAACACGGTGTTCGCAGTGATCTGCCGGTTGCGCTGGTTCGCTGGGCGACTACAGGCCAGCAGCAAACCCTGACCGGAACGCTGTCAGACATTGCCCAAAAAGCCGAAGCCAATGGCTTCCAGGCCCCGGCTGTCGCGGTATTCGGCGACGTCGTCGCCCTGCGTGACAGCCTCAATTGGTACGAAAAACGGCCGCTGCTCGGAAAACGGATCGTCGTCACCCGA
>Ga0209581_1003061_pt1 | contig 14858 bp, 11 predicted proteins | sample Coa_R2_FD_187160 | JGI IMG/M metagenome (GOLD analysis project Ga0209581, IMG submission 187160) | Surface soil microbial communities from Centralia Pennsylvania, which are recovering from an underground coalmine fire - Coalmine... | ecosystem: Environmental > Terrestrial > Soil > Unclassified ...
CACGCCGCGGCTGGGCGTGCCGCTACTGCTGGTGTTCCTGATCGTCGGGCTGGCGGCCGGCGAGGACGGACCCGGCGGCATCCGTTTCGACGACTATCCGCTCGCCAATCTCGCCGGCACCGCGGCGCTGGCGGTGATCCTGTTCGACGGCGGCATGCGCACGCCGTTGGCGAACTTCCGCGTCGGCCTGTGGCCGGCGCTGTCGCTCGCCACGGTCGGCGTGCTCGTCACGACCGCCTGCGTGGGCGCGCTCGCCGCCTGGGTGCTGCATCTGTCCTGGGCGCAGGGCGCGCTGATCGGCGCGATCGTCGGTTCCACCGACGCCGCCGCGGTGTTCTCGCTGCTGCACACCAGCGCGGTGCGGCTCAACCAGCGCGTGACCGCGGTGCTGGAAATCGAGTCCGGCAGCAACGACCCGATGGCGGTGATGCTGACCCTGGCGTTGATCGCCTATTTGCAAGCGCCGGAGCAGTACACCGCCGGTGTTGCGGCGCTGTTCTTCCTGCGCCAGATGGGCGTCGGTCTGGCGGTCGGACTCGGCGGCGGTGGCCTTCTGGCGTGGATGCTGCGAAAACTGGAGCTGTCGGAGTCCCTGTATCCGCTGCTGGCGCTGTCCGGCGGCTTTTTGATCTTCGGCGGTGCCGCGCTGCTCGGCGGCAGCGGCTTTCTGGCCGCGTATCTGGCCGGCTTGGTCCTGGGCAACCGGCCGCTGCGCGCACAGGCGGCGATCCGCCGTTTCCACGACGGCATCGCCTGGCTGGCGCAGATCGGCATGTTCTTGATCCTCGGCTTGCTGGCCACGCCCAGCCGCGTGCTGCCCTGGGCGCTGCCCGGTTTGCTGATCGCCGCCGGCCTGATCCTGGTCGCGCGCCCGCTGGGCGTGGCCTTGTCGCTGGCGCCGTTCCGGCTGCCCTGGCGCGAGCAGGCGTTCATCGCCTGGGTCGGCCTGCGCGGCTCGGTGCCGATGGTGCTGGCCACGTTCCCGCTGCTCGCCGGTCTGCCGCAGGCGTTGCTGTTCTTCGATATCGCCTTCTTCATCGTGCTGGTGTCGCTGGTGGTGCAGGGCTGGAGCGTGGCGCCGATGGCGCGCCTGCTCGGGCTGGACATGCCGGCCACCGGTTCGCGCGTGCGCCGCATCGAGGTCGATTTGCCCGGCAGCAGCGGTTACGAGATCGTCAGTTACCGGATCGGCGCGAGCAGCGCGCTGGTGGGGCGCAAGCCGAAAGATCTGCCGATCGGGGATGCCTCGCGCATCGTCAGTCTGTCGCGCGGCGGGCGGCTGCTGCCCTACCGCGAGTGGAACGTCCTGCAGGTCGGCGATTACGTGTCCTTGCTCGCGGCGGCTGCCGAGTTGCCGCAGCTCGATGCGGTGTTCAGCGCGCGGCGCGTCGCCGGCGGGCCCGAAGAGCAGCGCTATTTCGGCGAGTTCGCGCTGCGCGGGGATGCCAGGATCGACGATCTCGCCGCAGCCTACGGCCTCGAGATCCCCGCCGCAGCGCGCGGCCAGACCCTGGCCGAGTTCTTCGCCCGCTATATGAGTCGTCCGGTGGTCGGCGACCGCCTGCGCCTGGGCGAGACGGAACTGGTGGTGCGGCGGATGGAAGGCGAGCGCATCGTCGAGCTGGGTCTGCGCCTGCCGCACGAAGCGGCCTGAGCGCCGGCTGCGGCAAAAATCGTCCGGCAAAAAAAGAGGCCGCTAGAACATTTTGGGATGTTCGTCGCGGCCCAAGGCTCAGGGACCGATCTGGGCGTGGCTAGGCCATGAAGTAAGCCGCCATCGCGCTGCTGGGGCGCTCGGTGGCGGCGATTCTCCGCTGCGGCTTCATCGCCGCGCGCACCAGGGCGCGCGTCGAGTTGCCGTGGTCGGGATAGCGACTGCGCCCCACGCTCCAGTTGAACTTGAAAAACTCGCCCTCGCTCTGCACCGGCGTATTGAGCACGCTGCAGATCGAGTCGAAAGCCGTGCCGAGATCGCGGTCGGCGGATTCGCGGACCAGGAACACGAAGCTGTCGTAGGATTCCCGCGCCAGGAGATCGCCTTCGCGCAGCACGCGTCGGAGATGGTCGGAAAGGCTTTGCAGCACGCGCTGCATGCGCTCGGCGCCGAGTTCGTCCACCGCTTCGCGGTAGCTTTCCAGCTCCGCGTAAATCACGCCGAAAGGCGGCGGCGTGCGGCCGTTGACCTTGACCAGTTGCCGCAGCAGCGTCTCGTTGAACAGGCTGCGGTTGGGCAGGCCGGTGGCGGCGTCGTAATACGCCAGACGACGCAGCCGCTCGTGCGCCGCCCGCATCTGCGCGTGCCGGCGGTCATCTTCCACCGCCTGGGCATCGACGTAGGCGAGCAGCAGCACGGCGGCGATGGCGATGATCGCGGCGACCGCCAGCGGCAGACCCAGCCAGCCCACGTCGGGCGCGCCCGCTGTGGCTACGACGGGGTGGCGAGGCAGCGCCGCGATGCCCAGCCCCTCGGCGCCGAACAGCGCGCCGCCCAGCCCCACCGCGGCGGCGCAGCGCGCGCCGAAGCGTCGCCCCGGCGGCAGGCGGCGCAGCCAGAAACTCGAATACAGGAGCGCGCCCGCGAAGAGCAGGGTCAGCGCTGCCGCGCCGACGGCCAGGCCGCTGCGCAGTTCGACCCCCGGCAGGTGCAAGGCGCATGCTCCGGCGAGAAACATCAACGCCGCCGTCAGCGTGATCAGCGCGGCGCCGCCGGCGAATCCGCGCGCGGACAATGCCGGCTGGCCGCTGCCGTGAAGCGCAAGCGCGACGACGGCGACCGCCGCCAGCGCGCAAACCGCCGCGTCGATCGGATCGACGCCGGCAGCGCCGGGCGGGAACAGGGCGGCGAGCGCGGTCAGATGCATGGCCCACAGTCCGCCGCCGCCGGCGATGGCGCCGGCCGTGAACCAGGCCAGGCGGCGTGCGCCGGTGAAACCGTTCAGACGCCCGCCCATGTCGAACACGGCGTAGGCTGCGGCGACGGCGGCGCATGCAGCGGCGGCGAACGACAAGAAGGCTTGCGGGGCGGTCATGAACTCGGGCGGTGCGGGTTCGTCACGGCGCACATCTTCGCCACAGTCGCGGGCGGCGGACGACGGCACCGACGACCGGCACCGCCGAGTGCGACGAGCGGAAGTCGTGGCGGCGTGAACGTCTCGTCAGCGGTGCGGCGCAACCGATGAGTGGCGCGCCCGCGCGCCCGCCGACCCTCCTCTTGCATAATGAGCTTCGCTTGGGGCCAGGCATGCGTGCCGCGACGATGAGTTCCATCATTCCGCAGATTCTGGTGTCGCTGGTCGCGCTGGGCATGGCGGTGGCTTTCGTCATCGCCGACCGCCAGTCGCCCACCTCGCGGGCCTTGAGCGCGGCGCTGTTCTTCATCGGCCTGGCGATCGTGCTCAACGCCGGCTTCCTCAGTTTGCGCGCGAGCGCGCCGGCGTGGTCGGGCTGGCTGGCGTTGCCGGAAACCGGCGCCATGGCCGCGGTGCTGGAATGGGTGTTGCGCGTGCGGCGCACGGTGCCGGCCGGCGAACGCGACGTGAAGCTCGGCGATTTCATGCTGCGCCTGGGCCAGGCGGTGGCGCTGCTCTATAGCGGGCTGTCGCTCCTGTTCCCGGACGTGCGGGCGCGGGATTTCCTGTTCGCGTTCAGCCACGGCGACGCACTCGCCCGGCCCGGCTTCTGGTTGTTCGCCACGCCGGTGCTGTTCACCGCGCTCACCGGCGTGTTTTCCGGTGCGCTGCTGCTCAACCGCCGGCCAGACCGCACCGAGCGCCTGCGCATCCTCGCGCTGGCCCTGGCCACGCCGTTTCTGGTCGCCGGCTTCGTGTTGCGTCCGGACTACGGCGCGGTGAGCGAAGTGCTCGGCCAGATGATCTTCCTGGTCGGTGCGGTGCAATACCACGTGCAGCAGGGCCAGCGCGGCCAGTTCATGTCGCGCTTTCTCTCCGCGCAAGTGGCGGCGCTGGTGCGCGAACGCGGACTGGCCGGCGCCATGCAGCAGAACTATCTGGAGATCACCGCCGTGGTTTGCGATCTGCGCGGATTCACCGCCTTTGCGCAGGCCCATCCGTCCTCGCGCGTGATCCAGGTGCTGCACGATTACTACGATGCGGTCGGGCGCGTGGTCGCCGCCCACGGCGCGACGATCAAGGATTACGCCGGCGATGGCGTGCTGATCCTGGTCGGTGCGCCGCTACCGCTGGCGGACCACGCTTCCGTGGGCCTCGCGATCGCGCGCGAGCTGCGCGAGACGGTGGGCGCGGTGACGCGCAAGTGGAGCAGCGGCGCACACCGGCTGGGCGTCGGCATCGGCGTGGCCAGCGGCTTCGTCACCGTCGGGGTGATCGGCTCGGCCTCGCGCCTAGAATACACCGCCGTGGGGCCGGCAGTGAACCTCGCCTCGCGCCTGTGCGAGCAGGCCGCCGACGGCGAGATTCTGGTGGACGCGCGCACCCGCGAACTGGCCCGCGAGGTGCCGCTCGAACCGCGCCCGCCGATCAGCGTGAAAGGCTTCGACGAAGCGGTGGCGCTTTACGCGCTGCCGCTCGCGGCTTGAGCGGGTGTTCTTACTGGAGCGTTATAAAACTGTAGCGCGCAGACAGTCGTTCGAAGCGCGGATCGCCACGCAGCGGAGCGTAAATGGGGTTCAGGGCCAGATCGAAACAGACGACCGGGCCGCCTGCACATATTCCAGGTAACATTTGCAAAGCCGTTTGTTTTTCGCCTAACGCCAGATAGAGTTGCGTCAGGTTGCATTGAACGCTGAGATTCGGTTTCGCCTGGCGCAAGCGTTTCAGTGCTGCGAGCGCTTGCCTGCGCGATTCCCGGTCAAGTAACGACTGATAAGTCAACCTGGCGGCTTCGACCAGTTGCTGGCTGGTTTCGTCTGTCGGTTTGACGAGATCGAATGCCGCAACCGCGGCATCGTCCATGTGCAGCTGGCGATCTGCGAAGGCAAGGTCGAACGCGGCATCGATTTGCTGTGGCGAGATCTTGATCATGTCCAGTGCAGTAGCCGTCACTTGTCGATATTCGCCGAGGTCGAGATAATTGCTAGCGAGGTTGTATCGCGCGCCCCAGGACAGCGGATCGAGCATGACCGCCAGTTGATCCTGCGCGAGCCCGTCCTTGACCGGCAGAATTGTCCCGAAATCCAAGTGAGCGGTAGCATTGCTTGGATCCAGCGCCAACGCCCGCTGGTAATCCCGTCTCGCTTGTGCGATATGGCCGCTATTACTGTCGGCGAGTCCCAAGTCAACCCAGGCCGGTGCATTGTCCGGATCGAGCGCCAAAGCCCGGTTGGCCGCCGCGCGCATTTGAGGCAGCGCCGCTTCGAGCGGCAAGCTGCCGACGATAGCTGAAATCAGATAGGTGCGGCCCAAGTTCGCGTAGGCATCGGCATAGTCGGGATCGATCGCAATGGCGTTGGCGAAATCTTTTCGCGCGTCCTCGATTCGATCCTCAGTGTACGATTCCATGGCCGCCATGCCCAGGAGCAGCCAGTCGTAGGCTTGTGGATTGACGGCGTGCGCATTTCGCATGCCGGCGAATTTCACTCTCAGTGCCTCGGCGATGGCGGCGGAAATTTTGTCTTGCACTTTGAAGATGTTTTTCACCGAATCGTCGTAATGAGTAGACCACAGCTGCCGGCCGCTGACAGTACTGACCAGTTCTGCCGAAATCCGTATCTGCTTGCCTTCGCGTTGGATGCTGCCGTCGAGAATGTGCGCGACGTTCAGCGTTCTACCGATCTGGCCTGGCGATTGCTCGCCACTCGCGAATTTGGATGCGGTTTCCCAGGCGAGTACCGTGAGGCGAGTGTTTTGGCCTAATGCGTCGGTCAACTCTTCGGTAAAACCGTCGCTGAAATATTTTTGCTTGGGATCGTCGTTCAAGTTTGCGAAAGGCAATACTACGATGGAATCGGCGGGCGGGTTGAACGTCGCAACGGCAGGCTGATCGGCGGCCCGGCGCGGGACTACCCTGTTGGTCAACAGTAGCACTACCGCCGCAGCGAGAACGGCCATGATCGAGTAATCGAGTTTGCGGCCAGTTTGCCGCGTGATCGACTGGCTGCGCTCGATTTCGCTTTCGCGCTTGATCCCCTGTGGCGTCAGTTCGTAGAACCACGCGAATGCGATCCAGAACGGAAACCCGATCGTGCAGGCGATGACAAACCAGCGCGTCACCCAGTCGGGCAAGCCGAAAGGCGGACCGAGCTGAGCGATGCCTTGCGCCAGCGCCCAGGCCGCTGCGGCATAAAGGGCGCCGGCACGAAATACGTTGCGGCGCTTCAGTTCGGCGAAGAGCCCTCTGTTTCTTGCCGTGTCGCCCATCTGGCGCCCTCGTCCGCACGATGGCGGCCAAGTGTAGCTCGTAGATAGCCAACTGCGTGGCAGAGGCTATACGCTCTCCTCCGGCCCGATCGCGGTCCGCACGCAAGTGTCTGCACCAACCCAGGCGCGGTACATGCTGCGCGCGTTGAACGGCAGCGCCAGCTGGCCGTCGCGGTCCACCGCGATGCAGCCGCCGCGGCCTCCGTAGCGGCGCACGGCGTGCAGCGCTTCCGCGCAGGCGCGGTCCAGATCCCAGCCGCACCAGCTGAGGCGCGCGTGCACGGCAAGACCGAAGCCGGCACGGATGAAGGCCTCGCCGGTGCCGGTGCAGGACACGGCGCAACTATCGTCGTCGGCAAAGGTGCCGGCGCCGATGACCGCGCTGTCGCCGACGCGGCCGGGCAGCTTGTTGGTCAGTCCGCCGGTGGAGGTGGCGGCGGCGAGGTGGCCGCGCGCATCGCGCGCCACCGCGCCCACGGTTCCGAAGGCCGCATCGTCGTCGCGCGGCCGATCGCCCGCGGGTTCGTGGGCGTGGTCGTGATCGAGCGTGATGGCGCCGGCCTTGCGCGCCTGCGCGAGCTGACGGCGCCGCGCATCCGTGATGAAGTGATCCGGCTCGACCATCTCCAGTCCCAGCTCACACGCCAAGGCTTCCGCGCCGGCGCCGGCGAAGAACACGTGCGGCGTGCGCTCCAGGATCGCGCGGGCCAGCCGCACCGGGCTTTTGACGCGCGCAAGGCCGGCGACCGCTCCGCAGGCGCGGACGCGGCCATCCATCACCGCGGCGTCGAGTTCGGGGCGGCCGTCGCGGTTGAGCACCGCGCCCACGCCCGCGTTGAACAGCGGACATTCCTCCAGGCGTTCGACCGCCAGCGTCACCGCGTCGAGCGCGCTCCCGCCCGCCACGAGCAGCGCATGGGCTTGGACGGCGATGGCGCGCAATGCCTCGCGCTGCGCCCGGCCATCGGCGCCCGGCGGCGGGTCGCCGGCGCCGCCGTGCAGCGCCAGACGGACGCGGCTGGGGTCTGGTGTGAGATTCATCGCGTCGATTATTGTCCAATGTACGTAAACTGTGGCAAAACGACCCGGAGAGATCCCATGCGCATCCTGTCGAGCTTGTTCGTCGTTTCGGCCGTCGCTGCCGCGATGGCCGCCTGCACCAGCACCGCCACGGTGGTCAGCCCGACCAACGGCCCGACCATCACCCAGGCGGTGAACGAGCCCTACAACGGTCCCAAGTACCGCATCGCGGTGAGCGCCTTCGATTACCGCGCCGCGCAGCGTTCCGACATCGGCCAGGGCATGGCCGACATGCTGGCCGATGCGCTGTTCAACAGCGGGCGCTTCATCGTGCTGGAGCGCGAGCATCTCAACGAAGTGACGCAGGAGCAGGACCTGGCCAACAGCGGCCGTTTCAAGAAGGACACCGCGGCGCCGATCGGCCAGCTCGAGGGCGCGCAGTTGCTGATCCGCGGTTCGATCACCGCCTTCGAACCCAACTGCAAGGGCGGCTCGCTGATCATCGTCTCCGGCAATGAGGCTTGCGTGACCCTCAATCTGCGCATCATCGACGCCGCCACCGGGCGCGTGGTCAATGCCACCACGGTCAACGGCACCTCGGCGCAGAACAGCGTCGGCTTGATCTTCGCCACCGGCGACCTGCCCGTCGGGCTGGGCGCCTACAGCCGCACGCCGATGGAGCAAGCGATCCGCAACTGCATCGACGCCGCGGTTCAGCACATCGTCTCCACCAAGCTGTAAGGCGCCGCCGATCCGCCCCGCAGGACTCGTTCCATGAGGCGCGCGCTGACCGCGGCGCTGTGCACGGCCGCGCTCGCCGCGCTGGCCGCCTGCGCGAACACCGCCACCGTGACCCGCGGCGGCGGCCAGACCATCGCCCAGGCGCGGGCCGAACCGGCCAACGGTCCGAAGTATCGCATCGCCGTCGGCGCCATCATCGACAAGACCGATCCCAAGGCCGAGGATTCGCTCGCCCAACAGCTGCTGGCGATGAACGCCGGGCTGCCGCAAGACCGTCAGCTCACCGCCGCCGCCGTCACCGAGGGCGTGCGCGACATGCTGGTGACCGAACTGTTCGACACCGGGCAGTTCATCGTGCTCGACCGCCAGAACCTCAACGAGGCGATGGTCGAGCAGGAGTTCTCGCAAGCGGCGCGCGCGGGCGAGGCCACCCGCATCCCCTTGGGGAACCTCGAAGGCGCGGAGTTGCTGGTGGTGGGCGCGATCACCGCCTTCGACGCGGGCGCTTCGGGCATGGCTTTGCCGATCCCGGTGCCGCTCGGGAGCTGGCGCAACGGCGTGGGTATTTTCAATCTCAGTTTCAAGCGCGGCTTCGTCGCCATGAACCTGCGCGTGATCGACGTGGCCAGCGGCCGCATCGTCGCCGCCGAAACGGTGGAGGGACGCAACACCAGGTTCGGCCTCAATCTGGAAGGGCTGGCCGGCGGGCATTTCGGTTACGTGCCCTTGCCCAAGGGTCTGCTCGGCTATTTCCAGAACACGCCGGTGGAGGAAGCCTTGCAGAAGATGGTCACGGCGGCGGTCGCCAAAATCGCCGAGCAGAAACCGAGCAAGTCGCCGACCGCCGCCGTAAGCGGTGCCGGCTGATCAGCTCGAAGGCAGCGCGTCGATGACGGCGGCAGGCGTCAGGAGCTGCGGCAACACCTCGGGTGCGCCGCCTTTGGGATACAGCAGGTACAGCGGCACGCCGGAGCGTCCGAAGCGCTGTAGCGTGGCGGTGATTTCGGGGTCGTAGCGCGTCCAGTCGCCCGTGAGCCACACCACGTCGTGCGCGGCGAAGGCCGCGCGCACCGCGTCGTTGTCGAGAGCGACGCGTTCGTTGAACTTGCAGGTGAGGCACCAGTCGGCGGTGAAGTTGACGAACACGGTGCGCCCCTGGCTGCGCAGTTCTTGCAGCCGTTGCGGCGTGTAGCTTTCGTGGGCCGCGGCGGCCATCGGTGCCGGGGTCGCGGGGACCGCGCGCATCGGCGGCGCGGCGAGTAGCGCCAGGGCCGCCGCGAGCGCGGCGAATTTCAGCGTCCCGGCCAGCGCGCCGCGGCGCGGCCACAGCCACAGGGCGAAGGCGAGCAGCACCAGCCCCACCGCGGCCAGCGCCATGCCGTCGCGCGAGGACAGACCGCCGAGCACCCACAGCAGCCAGGCGACGGAGAGATACAGCGGGAAAGCCATGGCTTGCTTGAAGGTTTCCATCCAGGCGCCGGGCTTGGGTAGCCAGGCGCCAAGCCGCGGAAAGTAGCCCAGCAGCAGAAACGGCAGTGCCATGCCCAGACCCAGGGCGAGGAACACCGCGACGGCGATCGCCGGCGGCTGGGTCAGCGCATAACCCAGCGCGGTGCCCATGAAGGGCACGGTACACGGCGTGGCCACCAGCACCGCCAAAACGCCGGTGAAAAACGAACCCCGGTATCCGCCGGTCGCCGCCAACGACTGACCCACGCCCATCAGGCGCACGCCGAACTGCACCACGCCCGACATCGACAGCGCCATGGCGAACATCAGATAGGCCAGGGCCGCGACGAACACCGGCTGCTGCAACTGGAAGCCCCAGCCCACCGCGCGGCCGCCCGCGCGTAGCGCGAGCAAGGCCCCGGCCAGCGCCGCGAAGGCGAGCAGCACGCCGGCGGTGTAGAACAGCGCGTGCGCGCGCTGGCGCCGTGCCACCGCGCCGCGCGCTTCGATCAGACTCACCGATTTGATCGACAACACCGGGAACACGCAGGGCATCAGATTGAGGATCAGGCCACCGAGCAGCGCGAAGACCAGCGCCAGCCACAGTCCGACCTCGGTCGCGGGGAGCGCTGGCACCAGGGCCGGCGCCGGCGCGGCGGACGGCGGCACGGGCGTCACCGCGCCGGGCTGGGCATGGATCTCCCAAGCCTTGACGTTGTCGCCGTCGTGGACCACCAGCACGCCGTCCACCTGCGCCGGAGCCTTGACGTAGGCCTCGTTGAGCTGTTGCGACAGGCGCAGCTCGCGGGCCGGATCGTTGTGCACCCGTTGCGGGGCGGAATGTTTGACCAGGTCGTTGGCGTAGGGGAAGAACTCGATGTCGCGTCCCGAGAGCTGGGCGCCTTCCACGCCCAGCGTGAAATCCCCGCCGCGGATGGCGAAGCGCACTTTCCAGTTCGCCGGCGCGGGTTGCGGAAGTTCGGCGCGCGCCTGGGCAAACGCGGGTTGGGTGCGCGGGTCCGGGGATGGCGTGCTGCCCGCCGCGATGACTGGCAGGGTCAGGGAAAGCTCGGCCGAACCGGGAATGCACACGTCCTTGCACACCAGCCAGCGCGCTTTGGCGCCTGCGGTGAGCGCCTGGCCGACCGGCCAGTCCGGCGGCACATGCAATGCCACCGGCAGCAGCGTTTCGCGGTCGTAGCCGTAGTTGACAATGTCGCCGAGGACCTCGCGATGCGGATACGGCCATTGCAGCGGTCCGGCGGCGACGCCCGGCGGCAGATTCCAGTCCAGCGCGGTCGGCAGTCCGGAGTCGCCCGGATTGCGCCAATAGATGTGCCAGCCCGCCTGCGGAACGATGCGCAAGGCGAGCTCGTTGTCGGCGCCCGCGACGAGGCTTTGGTTTTCCGCCACCAGCTCGGCAGTGACGTGCTCGGTGCGCACTTCGTCGGCGGCCGCGGGCAGCAGCGCGGCGGCGATCCACAAAGCGGTATATGTTAGGTGGCGCATGGGCGGCCGGTGCAGGATGGTGCGAAGTTTAACCCGCCTCCGTCACGAGGTCGCCCGAAAATCCGAGGCTAGGCTTGATGGAATCTGCGCTTGCTGACAGTTGCAACCTGGGAAGGGCGTCTTCCCCGGATTTTCGGGCTGATCGGCGCCGACCGCCGCCTCGACCGACGGGTGAGCGCTCGATCCCCTTCATGACGGATGCGGGTTAATGACCTTGTCGAAAGGGTGCAGTTCCGCGCTGCTCTTGTTGCTGGCCTTGTCCGGGTCTGCGGCGGGCGACGACGTCATGCGCTGCGGTTCGCGCCTGGTCAGCCGAGGCATGCCGACGGCCGAGGTGCGCGCCTTGTGCGGCGAGCCGGCCTACCGCGACGCCTGGTACGCGGCCTTGCCCTACGGCGGCTACGCCGCGGACATCGAGGTCTGGTACTACAACTTCGGGCCCAGTCAGTTGCTGCGCCTGCTCAAGTTCCGCAACGGCGAGCTGGAATCCATCGGCGCCGACGGCTATGGTTTCACGCCGCCGCCGCGGCCGGACTGCGGCCCCGGGGACATCCTGCCCGGCATGTCGAAATACCGGCTGCTGTCGAGCTGCGGCGAGCCCTTGAGCAAGCGCGCCGAGGATCTCCTGGTACCGGTGCCGCCGCGGTCGGTGGAGGCGCTGGGCTACGGCGGTTATTACACGCCGGTGTACCGCGAGGAGTGGATCTACAACTTCGGCGCGCGTTATTTCCTGCGCAAGGTGATTCTGGAGAACGGGCGCGTGAGCGAGGTGCGCGACGGAGAACGCGGCTTCGACACGCCCTGAACCGGCGTGGCCCGATAGAATGGGCGCTCGCGAAAAAACAGGGAGTCCGCGATGAACGCGCAACGCCCGTACGATCTCATCCTGTTCGGCGCCACCGGTTACACCGGCGGATTGACCGCGGAATATCTGGCGCAGCACGCGCCGCCCGAGACGCGCTGGGCACTGGCCGGCCGCAACCGCGCCAAACTGGAGGCGGTACGCGCGCGGCTGGCCGCGCTCAACCCGGCGTGCGCGGGCCTCGAGCTGCTGGCGGCCGATTCCAGCGACGCCGACGGACTGCTGCGGTTGGCGCAGTCTGCGCGCGTCCTGGTGAGCACGGTCGGCCCCTACATCCTGCACGGCGCGCCCCTGGTCGCCGCCTGCGCGCGGGCCGGCACGCATTACGCCGATCTCACCGGCGAACCGGAGTTCGTCGACCGCATGTGGCTGGCGCACCACGCCGAGGCCGAGAACAGCGGCGCCAAGCTGGTGCACTGCTGCGGCTTCGACAGCATTCCGCACGACCTGGGCGTGTATTACACCGTGCAGCAATTGCCGCCGGGCGTGCCCTTGCAGGTGGAAGGCTACGTGCGCGCGCGCGGGCAATTCTCCGCCGGCACCTATCACTCCGCGATCAATGCCTTCGCGCGCCTGCGCCAGTACCGGCAAGTGCGCCAGGAACGCCGCGCGCGCGAGCGCTGGCCGGACGAGCGCCGCATCGGCTCCACGGCCCAGCGCATCCGTTATGACCGCGAGCTGGGGTGCTGGCTGGTGCCGTTTCCGACCATCGACCCGCAGGTGGTGCGCCGTTCGGCGGCGCTGCTGGAACGCTACGGACCGGATTTCCGTTACGGTCACTACGTGCAGGTGAAAAAGTTCGCCAATGTCGCGGCGCTGCTCGGCGGCGCCGGCGCGCTGCTGGCGCTGGCGCAACTGCCCCCCGCGCGGCGCTGGCTTCTGGGGCGCAAATCCTCGGGCGAAGGACCGACGCCGGAGCAGCGCGCGCGCGGCAAATTCAGCGTACGTTTCGTCGGCCGCGGCGGCGGCGTGCGGGTGGTGACCGAGGTCAGCGGCGGCGATCCCGGCTACGGAGAGACCGCCAAGATGCTCTCCGAATCCGCACTGTGTCTGGCTTTCGATCCGCTCCCGCCGCGCGCGGGTCAGCTCACGCCGGCGGCGGCCATGGGCGAGGCCTTGCTCGCGCGCTTGCAGAGGGCGGGGATCCGTTTCGAGGTGCTGGAGAACGTCCGGGAATGAACGCGGCGCGCGCGTTTCTCGCGCTGGGCGCGGCCGCCGGTTTGCTCGGGGTCGCGCTTGGCGCTTTCGGCGCCCATGCCCTGCGCGCGCGGTTCGACGCCCAGTCGCTGGCGGTTTACCACACCGCGGTGCAGTACCAGTTCTACCACGCGGCCGCGCTGCTCGCGGTGGGCCTGTGGGCCGCGCTGCGGCCGACGCCCGCGGTGAATTTCGCCGGCGCCTGTTTCGCCTTGGGGATTCTGCTGTTCTGCGGCAGCCTGTATGCGCTCGTCCTGAGCGGCGCGCGCTGGCTGGGTGTCGTCACGCCGATCGGCGGCGTGCTGTTCCTGCTCGGCTGGGGGGCGCTGCTCTACGCCGCCGCGGCGTTCAAGCGCTAAAGCTAAGCCCGCGCCGCGTTGCGTTTGAGTGCGTGCAGGATCGAATCGGCGAGCTGACTCGAGATGCGTGCGGCGGCGTTCATCACCGCGCGTTCGGCCACCGCGTGCGCTTCCTCCACCACCGCTTGGCGCAGGCTGGCGGCGAGCTGGTCGAGACGCTGGTCCTGCGCGCGGATGCGCTCGTCGAAGTCCGCGCGCAGACGCTCGAGCTGGGTTTCGAGCTGTTGCAGCACGGCGTCGAGCTGGAGTTCGACCGCGCGCGTGGCCAGCTCGCGCAGGCATTCTTCGTCGCGCGCGCCGGCGGCGGCGAGATGCGTGAGCTGGGCCTTGATCTCCGCCACCTGGACGTACCAGTCCTGGGTGATGCCGCGCAAGCGCGCGTCCAGGGTTTCGCGCAGCCGCTCCAGTTCCCGGGCGGATGCGGCGCCCGGTTCGGGCGCTGCATCTCGCGGCGTGTCCGGATCCAGGGCGGGCAGCGCGTCGCGCAGATTCCTCATCACCGCCTGCTCAATGGTCACTTCCGGTTCGCGGATCGGCAGCACCTTGGACGGCGACGGAGCGGGAGACGCCGGCCCGTGGAGCCGCTCCAGACGCTCCAGGACCGCGCGGATCTGCTCGGCGCTGGCCGGCTTGGGCAGCACTTCGGCGGCGCCGGCGGCACGCGCGCGGCGCACGAATTCGTCCCCTTCGTTGGACGAACACAGCACCACCGGCAGGCCGGCGGTGCGCGGATTGCGCTGGAGTTCGCGCAGGGCTTCGAAGCCATCGCAGCCCGGCATCAGGTGATCGAGGAACACCACGTCCGGGCGCTGGCTGCGTAGCATGAGATAGGCGTCGTCGGCGCTTTCCGCGGTATCGACGCGGTAGCCGAAACTTTCCAGCGCCTTGCGCAGGGCAAAGCGCGCGGACTTGGAATCGTCCACCACCAGCGCGGTTTTCGTCCCCATGCTCCGCCTCCCTTGCGGATCGGATGCCGAATCTAGCACCGTTTGCGGGGCTTGCGGTACTCCGCGGTTCAGCGGCTCGGACCCGTAATCCATTGCGCGGCCCCGGCGGCATCGTCGACCGCCTGCTCGAGATCGCGCAGCGCCTCCGGCGCGCCGCGACAACCCTCGTCGTGCGCGATGTGCCAGCCACGGCCGTCGAGAACGACGTCCAGCCGGACCACGGGCATGTCGCTGGTCCACAGACCGCAAGCCGGCGTGCCGCGGAGATAGTCGCCGGCGAGCGCTGCGGTTTGCGGCTGCGCCAGACGCGCGTGCAGCGCGGCGAGTTTTTGTGGATCCGCGCGCCCCTGCCGTGTGCCGACGACGGCGACGTGGCGATAGCCCGAGTAGTCCACGCGGCCGTCGGCGTGCAGCGTCAGCTCATAAACCGGGCAAGGGC
>Ga0209581_1003064_pt1 | contig 14843 bp, 11 predicted proteins | sample Coa_R2_FD_187160 | JGI IMG/M metagenome (GOLD analysis project Ga0209581, IMG submission 187160) | Surface soil microbial communities from Centralia Pennsylvania, which are recovering from an underground coalmine fire - Coalmine... | ecosystem: Environmental > Terrestrial > Soil > Unclassified ...
AGTACGCGTGCTGATGGAGCAGGTCAGGCCGGAACAGGTCTATCACCTCGCCGCCCAGCCCTCGGTGCACAAGGCCTGGCAGGACCCCATGGGTACGCTGACCAACAATATCGGCGCCCAGTTGCATGTGCTCACGGCGGTCCACGAGGTTTGCCCAACGGCGCGCGTCCTGGTGGTCAGCAGCTCCGAGGTCTACGGCCGCATCGACGCGGCACGGGACGCGGTCGATGAGGCGACGCCGTTTGGCCCGCTCGACCCCTATTCGGTAAGCAAGGTGAGCCAGGAGATGCTGGCATTACAGTACCACCTGGCGTTTGGCATGCACATCGTGCGCGTGCGCCCGTTCAACCACACGGGACCGCGCCAGAGTACCGGCTTCGTGGCGCCCGACTTTGCGCGCCAGATCGCCCTGATCGAGGCCGGATTGAGCGAGCCGGTGATCCGCGTCGGCAACCTGGAGGCGGTGCGCGACATTTCGGACGTGCGCGACGTCGTGTCCGCCTACACCCTCGCGCTGTGCGGGGGCGAAGCTGGCACGGTCTACAACGTGGCCTCCGGCCGCGGCATCTCCATGTCCGACCTCTTGCAGGCCTTCCTGGCCCTGGCCAGGGTGAGCATCACCGTCGAGGTCGATCCCGAACGCCTGCGCCCGATCGATCGACCCAGGATCGTGGGCGACCCTACGCGGCTGCGCGACGCCACCGGCTGGGCACCGTCCATCCCATTTGAGCAGACCGTGAGCGACACGCTCGACTACTGGCGCAGCCGGGTAGCGATCGGCGGCTGAGGGGACATACCCCTGCTCAGGTCGGTGTCTCGGCGGCGAAGCAGGCCACCTTGTGCCGCTCAGTGCCCAGGAGCACCGGCACCTGCTGGCGGCAGACCGGCATGACTAGCGGGCAGCGCGTGTGGAAGCGGCACCCGCTGGGCGGATTGACCGGGCTGGGCACGTCGCCCTGCAACACGATGCGCTTCCGCTGCCGCTCGACCGCCGGGTTGGGCACCGGGATGGCCGACATCAGCGCCTGCGTGTACGGGTGCAGCGGGTTGCGATACAGCTCGTCCGCCTCGGCGATCTCGGCGATCTGGCCCAGGTACATCACGGCCACCCGATCGCTGATGTGGCGCACCACGGAGAGATTGTGCGCGACGAAGAGATAGGTCAGCCCAAACTCGGCTTGCAGCTTCTCCAGCAGATTCAGGATCTGCGCCTGCACCGAGACGTCGAGGGCCGAGACCGGCTCGTCGGCCACGATGAATTCGGGGTTAAGGGCCAGGGCGCGGGCGATCCCGACGCGCTGGCGCTGGCCGCCCGAAAACTGGTGGGGGAAGCGGTTGATGTGATCGGGCTGCAGCCCCACCACGCGCAGCAGATGCTCGGCGCGCTCGCGACGCTCGCGCTTGCCGCCACGGTTGAAGTTGAGGAGGGGCTCCTGGATGATGTCGCCCACCGTCATGCGCCCATTGAGCGAGCTATAGGGATCCTGGAAGATCATCTGCATGCGCGCGCGCAGCGGGCGCAGGGCCACCTCGCTCATTGTGGTCAGCTCGCGGCCATCCAGGACCACGGAGCCCGCGGTCGGCCGGATCAGTTGCAGGATGGCGCGCCCCAGCGTCGATTTGCCGCAGCCGGACTCTCCCACCAGACCGAGCGTCTCGCCCTTATGTACCTGCAAGCTGACGCCGTCGACAGCCTGCACCGCCCCCACGGGCCGGCCCAGCAGGCCACCTTTGATCGGAAAATGGACGCGTACGTCGCTGATGTCCAGCAGCGTGGCCGGTGACGACGGCGCGGTACGAGGGGCTTCAGCCACCGATGGCTCCTGTCACCTGCTGCGTGTCGGCGGATTGCCCGCCGACCGTCACCCAACACGCTGCCATGTGTTGCGTCTCCTCCAGCCGCTCAAGCGGCGGCATCTCACCCGGGCAGCGGGTGATAGCCAGCGGACAACGCGGCGTGAAGGGGCAGCCCGGCAGTAGGTGCAGCATATCGGGCGGGTTGCCCGGGATCGGCGTTAGCTCCTCGCCGCGCGGCTGGTCGAGACGCGGAATCGAGCGCAGCAAGCCCTGCGTATAGGGCTGCCGCGGCGCCGTGAAGATCTCGTCGCTGCTGCCCGACTCCAGCACCCGGCCGCCGTACATGACGGTGACGCGGTCACACATATTCGCCACCACTCCAAGATCGTGCGTGATCAACAGGACGGCCATATTGAACTCGCGGCGCAGCCCCTTGATCAGCTCCAGTATCTGCGCCTGGATGGTCACGTCGAGCGCCGTGGTCGGCTCGTCGGCGATCAGCAGCTTGGGATTGCAGGCCAGGGCCATGGCGATCATCACGCGCTGGCGCATGCCGCCGGAGAATTGGTGGGGGTAGTCTTTCAAGCGTCTGGAGGCAGACGGGATGCCCACGAGGTCCAGCAGTTTGGCGGCCCGCGCGGTGGCCGCCTTGCCGGAGAGCCCCAGGTGGCGCTTCAGCGGCTCTGCCAGTTGGTAGCCAATGCTGAAGACGGGGTTGAGCGAGGTCATGGGGTCCTGGAAGATCATGGCCATGGCGCTGCCGCGCAACTCGCGCATCTCGCGGTCGGTGGCCGCGGTCAGATCCTTGCCCTGGAAGGTGATGGTGCCGCCGACGATGCGCCCGGCGGGCCTGGGCAGCAGGCCCATGATGGAGAGGGCCGTCACGCTCTTGCCCGAGCCCGACTCGCCCACGATGCCGACCGTCTCGCCCGGCTCGATATGAAAGCTCACGCCATCCACGGCCTTGACCACGCCGGCATGGGTGTAGAAATACGTGCGTAGATCGCGCACCTCGAGCAGCGGCGTCACCAGCGGCATGCTACTCACCCGCCCGCGGATCGATGGCATCGCGCAGACCATCGCCCAGGAAGGCGAAGGCGACCACCAGGATGCCGAGCACCATGGCCGGAGCAAACGACTCCAGCCAGTTGATGTAGATATGGGACGCGCCTTCAGAGACCAGCGCGCCGAGGTCGGGATTCGGCGGCTGCACGCCCAGGCCCAGCAGCGAGAGCGTCGTCTCGGTGTAGATATAGCCGCCGATGCCGAAGGTGGTCTGCACGAGCACCAGGCCCCAGGTATTGGGCAGGATATGCCGCGTGATGATCTTCAAGCGCGAGGTGCCGATGGTGCGCGCCGACTCGATGAACTGCTGCTCCTTCAGGGCGAGCGTCAGGGAACGCACGAAGCGCATCAGCGAGGGCCAGCCCACCAGGCCGAAGACGAAGGTGATCAGGATGACGCGCCCCGTGCCGCCCCACAGGTTGTCCCAGCCGGGTCCGAGCACCGCCACGGTGAGGAAGGCCAGCAGGAAGGTCGGCAGGGCGAAGATGAGGTCGGTGAAACGGGAGAGCGCCGTGTCGATCCACCCTCCGTAATATCCCGCCACCACGCCGATCGCCACGCCCAGGATCGTGGTCACGACCTGCCCGACGATGCCCACGGCCAGCGCCGGGCGCAGCCCGAAGATGATGGCGCTCAACAGATCGTGGCCAGAGGCATCGGTTCCCAGCGGATGGCCGGGCGACGGAAAAGCATCTTGGTGGAAGGGGTCGGCGACGGTGGGATCGGGCAGCGGCAGCAGATTGGCGCACAGGGTCAAGACGATGAGGAAGATGAGGGTGAGCAGGCTGGCCACGGCGAGGCGGTTGGCCAGAAAGCGCCGCACCGCTTCGCGGCCCAGCGAGACGGGTTCGATCGCGGCCATCTCCATGGCGGCGCCGAGGCCGGCAGCCGCGGCAGTGCCCGATTCGGGAAGCAAGGTGTCGTGGCGGGTCGCCATTTAGAGCCTCACCCGCGGGTCGGCGATGGTGTAGAAGATGTCGGTCAGGGCATTGACGATGACCACCGCCGCGGCCAGCACCAGCGTCGTGCCGAGCGTCACAGAGTAGTCGTCGGCGAGCGTCGACTGCACCGTGATGCTGGCCACACCGGGGATACTGAACTCCTGCTCGATGATGAACGCCCCCACCACCAGGAAGGCCACTGTCGGACCGAGCACCGAGGCGAACGGCAGGAGCGTATTCTTCATGGCGTGGATGTAGATGACGGCGCGTTCGGTCAGCCCTTTGGCGCGCGCGGTGCGGATGTAGTCCTTGTTCAGCTCTTCGAGCATGAAGCTGCGCACCGAGCGGGCGAAGAAGCCGGCCAGGCCGGCGGCGAAGACGAAGACCGGCGCGAGCCAGTAATGCGGGTCACTCAGCCCCTGCCAGCCGGTCACCTCCAGGTGCAAGATGGTGCCTTTCAGCAGGATGCCAAAGATCAGCCAGACCACGGGGATGATGACGAACGGCGGCAGCGAATAGAGCGCCATCATGACGCCCATGTTGAGGTTGTCCGCCACGAGGCGATTGTGGCGCACCGCGGCGATGACGCCGAGCGGGATGCCGAAGATGAGCGCGACGAGTGTGGCCATGCCGCCCAGCTCAAGCGTAACCGGTAATCCCTGGCCGATGATATCCGTCACCGGCGTGCCGATCTGGATCACCGAGTAGCCGAGGTCGCCGTGCAGGGCGTTCCAGACGTAGGACAGATACTGGCGCCACAGCGGCTGGTCAAGCCCCATCTGGTGGTAGACACGCTTATAGGTCGCGGCATCGCCGGCATGCTGCCCGAGCAACTGCACCACGGGATCGCCTGGGGCCAGGCGGACCAGGAAGAACGTGATGGCGGCAACGCCCAGGAGGATGAACACCATGGCGATGAGCCGCCGCATGATAAAGGTGAAAAGAACCATAGCCTTCGTCCCGTGTCGCGAGCGCCGAGCCAACACCCTACGCTGCGCCGGTTAGTGGCGCCGGGCCGCCCTAGGACCGCCAGGGTACCCGCTTGCGGGTCCCTTGCCGGCAACAGGGGCCGGCAGGGATGCCGGCGGTCCCAGGAAGAGTGCCCCGCTGTTTACGACGAAACGGTCACATTGGCCCAATCGTTACCGACCGGCTGTGGCTGGTTGCCCCAGCTCGGGTTCAGCTCAATGCCATGATACTTCGTGCTGATCACGTCCTGCTGGGCAAACTGGTAGAGCATGACCACGGGCGCATCCCGCAGGATGATCAACTGCGCCTTCTTGTAGATCGCCTCGCGCTTCTGCTGGTCCTTCTCGACGTTGCCCAGATCGAATAGATGGTCCACGGTCGGGTTGCTGTAGCGCCCCCAGTTCTCGCCGACGCCGCTACGGATCAGGTAATCCGAGAAATCCTGCGGATCGGGATAGTCGTCGTACCAGTCGCTCCAGATGAATTGGGTCTTTCCGCTGTTGCCGTCGGTGATCCAGGTCGGGCGCGGCACCCCTTTCAAGCCGATATCGATGCCCAGCACGGTCTTGAGCTGCTGCTTCACCAGCGCGGTCTCCCGGGCCACGTCGGGATTCTCGGTACGATACTCCAGGGTGATCGGCGGGACCTTCTTCATCGTCTTCATGGCCATCGCCAGCTCCTGCTTGGCGATGGTGGGATTGTAGTAGGGGACTCCGGGCTGCTTGGCGATATTCGGATCGTAGCCCAGGATACCCTTGGGGTACCAGCCGAGCTGCGGGTGCACCGTGCCGTGATACACGCCCTGCGTGATCGCGTTGCGGTCGATGGCATAGGCCACGGCGCGGCGGAAGTGTATGTTGTCGAACGGGGCAATGTGCACATTCATGCTATACCACACATCGCCGAGTGTCACGGTGTCGTGGAATTCGGGCGTGCCCCTGTAGGCCGCTACCTCGGCGGAGGGTAGCCAGGCCATGGGATATTGGCCGCTCCGGTAGGCCGCCAGCATGGTATCGAAGCTGCCCGTGAAATAGAGGTCCTGCTCCTTGATCTTGAAGTTCTTGGAGCCGTAGTAGTACGGGTTGGGCACCAGGATGATCTCGCTGCGGTACTTCCAGGTGTGGTTCTTGAGCATCCAGGGCCCGGCCCCCACCACGAGCGAGGGATCGGTGGCCAGCTTGGCGCCGATCGGCAGGCCGTTCTTCACAATGAAGCCCGTGTTGTAGGTCAGGGCGTAGAGGAAATAGACGGCAGGCGCCGCGAGCGTGATCTGCACCGTCTTGGGGCCAAGCGCCTTCACGCCTACCTGAGAGAACGATTTTATCTTGCCGCTATTGAAATCATTGGCGCCCTTGATATTGCCCAGATAATAGGCTGCCGGCGAGTTGGTCTTGGGGCTGAGTACCCTTTCGAAGGACCAGATGACGTCCTGGGACGTGACCGGCGTGCCATCCGAGAAGCGCGCGTCCGGCCGGATCTGGAAGGTGTAGACCAGGCCATCCTTGCTGATTGTCGGCATGGCCGCGGCGAGGTCGGGGACGATGTTGAACTTGCCGGTCTTGTCGTTATACACCTGCTTCAACAGGCCGGCGTAGATCCTGGCCATGAAGTCGCCGTCGAGGACCGAGGTGCCGATAGCTGGATCAAGCGTGCCGACCCACAAGGTCTGGCTGGCAAAGGGCTCGACAAAGACGGTGGAGGAGGCGTGAGTGGCGCCGGCCAGCCTGCCCGATGCGCGGCTATGGCCGAGATCACTGCCGATTGAAAGCACGAGTGCGGCAAGCGTGACGCACGAGATTGCGACCGCCCTGCCGCGAGCCCTGGAGATGGTTCCGCCCATAATGGCCGATCCTCCCTTGCTTGCTATATGTGGATGCATGTAGTCCGTGAAAGATGATATGTCCGCCAGCTAGCTCTCCACTATTCTGCTTGTGCACCTCCTCACGCTCACCACGGAGGCACCCTCCGCACGTCTGCTACCGCAGAGCTTACATCGTGCCGTCACGGGCAGGGTTATGGACGTCGATACTCCCGGCACCTCATGAATGTTAGCCAGTATAGAAGGTCCGGCGAGGCGCTGTCAAATGGCGCGACAGCCATCAGAAGAATGCTAGTACCGCCCGGGTGCCGTGCGGCGTACACGACGGCCGGCGGCGCCACACTCCCCGTCTCCGCCGCGGTCAGGACCGGCATACCGACCGATGCCGTCGCGCCTCCCCAACATTAACATTGCGCCCGCGGTTAGGACCGCCATGCCCGCCGCCCGACGACGAGCTTCCCCAACACTTTGCCCGCTGTGTTGCCTATCCAACATCTCGGCCAATTTGCTGGTTGCCCGTCGCCGGAAGCGCTCCGTATCATGCAGGTGACATCCGTCGTTTAATCAACGGATGGCGAGAGACAGACCATAAACACCAGAGACTGGAGCACAACGATGGCCGCGGAGACCACTCCGACCACTTCGACCACCCTCGGCACCTGGGCGATTGACCCATACCATAACTTTGCCCAATTCAGCGTCAAGCACATGATGATCGCCACCGTCACGGGCCGCCTGGGTGCCATCAGCGGCACCCTCCAGTTCGACGGCGAAGACCTGACGACCGGCTCGGTCGAGGCCACCATCGACGTCACCGGGCTGAGCACGGGCAACGAGATGCGCGACAATGACCTGCGCTCGCCCAACTTCTTCCACGTGGAGCAGCATCCCACCATCAGCTTCCGCAGCACGGGCGTCGAGCACGTGGAGGGCAATGAGTACCGCGTGCACGGCGATCTCACCATCACCGGGACCACGCGCCCGGTCACCCTGGATGTCACCTACGAAGGGCAGATCCCCGACCCATTCGGCGCGGGCAGCCACCGGGCCGGCTTCACGGCCGAGACGACGCTCTCGCGCAAGGAGTTTGGCATGACCTACAGCCCGGCGCTGGAGACGGGAGGCGTAGCCGTCGGCGATAAGGTGAAGGTATCTATCCACTTCGAGGCCGTCCGTCAGGGCTAACAACGCATGGCAACGGAGTTTGACACCATCCGCGGCATCGAACGGCGCGACAGGTCCCGCTTCCAGCCTGGATCTACGACGCGCTCGCGGACTGGCAGGAGATCGTCACCCTGCAGCAGCCCGAGAACCGGTCGATCCTGGAGGAGATCCTGAGCTCTGCCGAGCAGCCTCAACGCCTGCGCCACCTGATCGAGCTGGCGGCCAAGAACTGTGGCCTCGCGCTGTACGCGGCGGTGGAAGAAGCGAAGCGGAGTATCGTAGCCTGCCGGCGCCGCTCTCACTCGGCCCGCAGCCATTTGCTGCGGGATGGATGGCGTAGTTTGCGCAAGGCCCGCACTTCAATCTGGCGCACCCGCTCGCGCGACACATTGAGCATGCCGCCGATCTCGTCCAGCCCGCGCGGCCGCCCATCGCTGAGTCCGAAGCGCCACATCAGCACCTGGCGCTCGCGGGCCTCCAGGCTCGCCAACGCCGTGGCCAGATGGGCACCACTCACGCGCGCCAGCGCCGCCTCATCGATCCCCTCGGCCTGCTCCAGTGGCAGCACATCCGCCAGCGTGGCCTCCTCGTCCTCGCCTACCGGACGGTCCAGGCTCACCGCCGGTTGCGCCATCAGTGCGAGCTCGTCTACGCGGTCGACGGGCACGCCCAGCTCGGCCGCGATCTCGGCCGCCGTGGGCTCACGTCCCAGCCGGGCGTGCAGCTCACCCGCCGTGCGCGCCACCCTGCTGCGCAATTCGTGCACGTGTGCCGGCAGGCGCACAACGCGGCCCTGCTCGGTCAGGCCGCGCAGGATCGCCTGCCGGATCCACCAGATCGCATAGGTAGAGAAGCGAAAGCCACGCCCCGGATCGAACTTGTCGATGGCCCGCAGCAACCCTACATTACCGTCCTGCACCAGGTCGTCTAGCTCCAGCCCCCGCCCCAGATAGCGCCGCGCCACCGACACGACCAGGCGCAGGTTGGCCTCCGTCAGGCGCTGGCGGGCCTGTTGAGCGCGCCGGATGGTCTGTACATCCAGGCTCCAGCCCTCCAGGGCGCGGTCCACCACGGGCGGAGCAAAGTGCTCCAGCAGGACCGCCCGCACCTGGGCAGTCGGGGCCGCCAGGGCAGCCACGCCCGCCGCCACTGCATCCTGAGCCGGGCCGTCGCCGTGGCCGGCCAGCGCCCACAGCGCCCGCCCGAGCGGCGTCTCGGCCAGCGGCGTGTCATCAAGGTACAGCGCGTCGGCCGTCTCCGCGGGGCGATCAACCGCATCCTCGGCGGCCGGTGTGTCCTCTCCACCCAGATCGGCAGAGCCTGCCTGGAACGGCGGCGATGCGAGGCTCTCGTGCTTGACCAGCCTGAGATGCCTCATCCCACGCTCGAGGGCCGCGCGCACAGCCGCGGCTTCCAGGCCCGCGCGATCAGCACCGTCAATGACAGTCTCAACCGCGGACGGTTCGCCGCCGGCCAGGCGGGCGAGCAGGGCGAACAGCGCCGCCAGAGTCGTGGAGGCGTCGTCGCAGGGCACGTCCCGAGCATACTCTTGCAGCAGGGCCTGCCCCCACGTGACGAGGCGCTCGGGTGGTTCGCCCAGCAGCGGCGCTGCCGCGACGGCCAGATCCTCCAGCAGGCTCCTCACCGGGGGGGTGCCGGCTTGGGCCGCCCGCAGGCGGTCCGCCAGATGGCGCTGCGCGCTCTGCACGACGCGCTGCCCGGCCTGGGTCTCCTCGGCCAACCGGCTCTCGTCCTCCGGGCTCAATAGGGCGTGCTGCCCTATATTGCGGAGATACATGCCCACGCCATCCGGCAAATCGGCCGTGACGGCCGCGTTCCCCCGGGGCTGGGCGCCCGGATAGTTCTCGTTCATGGTCATCGCGCGTGCACTCCGGTTCTGTGCAAAGCATAACACGACAGACAAGGAAATGCCCCGAAGCGATGCACCGTGGAGGAGCACTGCCGGGCTTACGAAGCGCCTGCCTACCAGTAATAGACGTTCACGCCGTATCGTGAGTGGCCTGACCATGCCCTCGCAAGGCATCCAGGCGCCTGCCCAGGGCTGTGTGGCCGACGCCGCCTGCAACCGGGCCTACCCCCGGCTGGGCGACACCTTCTACCACGTGGTCGCCTCCCTCAACGCGCGTCCCCTGATGGTGCGCTTCACCGATCCCGCCACCGGCCAGGTCCATCAAGACCGGCTGACGGGCAGCGGGTTCGCGAACGTCATCTTCCACGCTCAATACCAGGCCGCCTTGGTCCCCCGGCTGCCGTTTGGGCAAGCGGATGTGACGTGATGAAAAGTGGCCCGGCGCGACGCACGCGACCGGGCCACCGTACCTTTCAGATATTGGCGCTGGGTTAGCCCTGCATGGGGGTAAAGAGCCCCAGGCGGTTGCCGGCCGGGTCGGTGAAGACGGCAAACCAACCGGTGTTGGGGATCTCTGACTTCGGCACCACGACGGTCCCGCCGCGCTGCGTCACCTTGTTGAGATCGCGCTCAATATCGTCGGTGCCGAGATAGACCAGCACGCCGCCCACGGCGTAGCTCATCCCGCCGGCATCGGTCGAGGTGGAGACGAACCCTCCGCCCGGGCCACCTTCCGCCTGGAACATGTGGTAGTCGAAGGTGGGGTCAACATTCACCTTCCAGTCAAATACATCGGCGTAAAACTGGGCTGCCGCCTTGGGATCTGGTGCGGGGATCTCGACGTGGACGATGGGGTGGGTTGCCATGTATCTTGCTCCTCTCCCTGCTGACCTGACGGGCCGCGGATATTCGCGACCCATCCCCATAGTAGTATATTTGTTCTAATAAGTCAAGCCGTCGGCGACATCGGAGGCCCGGCACGTCCGGGCTGAACGCCTGAGGCGGAGCGGTCGTTGTTGGCCCCGCCGCGGGCCAGGCGCAGGGTGAGCCAGAAGGTGCTGCCCTGCCCCGGCGCGCTCTCCACCCCGATCTCGCCGCCCATCAGCTCCACCAGGCGCCTGGCGATGGCCAGCCCCAGCCCCGTTCCGCCAAAGCGCCGCGTGGTCGACCCGTCCGCCTGCGTGAACGGCTCGAACAGGCGGGCCTGCATCTCCGGCGCGATCCCGATGCCGGTATCCCGGACCTCGACCCGCACCAGCGCGTCCTGCGCGCTCTCCTCCACCAGGGCAACGCCAACCTTCACCTCTCCCTGCGCGGTGAACTTGACGGCGTTGCCCACCAGGTTGAGCAGCACCTGTCGCAGCCGCGGCGCGTCGCCCTCCAACACATCCGGCACCCCCGGATCGACCTGGGCGCTGAACCGCAGCCCCTTGTCGCGCGCCTGCGCCGTGAACACGGCGACCACCTCCTGCACGAGCCGGCGCAGGTCGAAGGGCCGGTGCTCCAGGCTGAGCTGGCCGGCCTCGATCCGCGAGAAGTCCAGGATGTCGTTGATCAGGCCGAGCAGGGCGTCCCCCGAGATCCTGAGCGCGTCGACGTACCCGCGCTGCGTAGGAGTGAGGGAGGTGCTCAGCAGCAGGCTGGTCAGGCCGATGACGCCGTTGAGGGGGGTGCGGATCTCGTGGCTCATGGTGGCCAGGAACTCCGACTTGGCCCGGCTGGCTTTCTCCAGCTCGGCGTTGGCCTGCCGCAGGTCGGCGTTGACCCGCTGCAAGGCATCCTCCGCCTGCTTGCGCGAGGTGATATCTATCGTGAAGTGGAGGTTATGCACCTGGCCGTCGGGCCCGGTGAGCGCTATGCCGCTGATGAGAACCGTGCGGCGCTCCCCGCTCTTGGTGATCAGCGTGTACTCGCGCTGGCCACGCTCCCGTGTCCACCCACGGTTTCGCAAACCGTCCATGAGCGCATCGCGCTCGTCCGGGGCATAGAGGCGGCTGATCTCCATCCGAAGCAGCTCATCGCGGGAATAGCCGGTGAGCGCGCAGAAGGCGTCGTTGGCAAAGACACGCCGGCCGCTCGCATCAGTGCCGGTGATGCCAATGGGCGCGGCCTCGATCAACATGCGGACGAACTGTTCGCTCTGCCGCAGCACCTCCTCCGCCCCCTTGCGCTCGCTGATGTCACGCGAGCTGAACTGAATCTCGCTGACCGCGCCCGTCAGGGCGTCGTGTACCGCGCGTCCGGTCGCTTCAAGCCAGATATACGTGCCATCCTTGCGGCGAGCGCGAATGGCGACGGTGACGATGTTGTCCGGCCGCTCCAGGACCGCTGCGTGCGCTGCCGCAACGACCGCGATGTCATCGGGGTGTATCCATTCATAGAACGAGCGTCCGGTGGCCTCATCGGGCGAATCTCCGAGCAACTTCGCCATGACAGGGGAGGCGTAGAGGATGATGCCCTCCGGCGTATGCCGCGACAGCATGTCCGTGCAGCTCTGCACCAGGAGGCGGTAACGCAATTCGCTCTGGGCGAGATCCTGATCGGCCTGCACGTGCGCGGTAAAGTCGGTGTAGCCCACCACCACATCCGCGACCGCACCGGCCGCGTCACGGCGGGGCATCGCGTCGACCTGGAGCCAGCGCCGCGCGCCGTCCGGCAAGGCGACGCCTATCATGGCTCCCAATTGGGCCTGACCCGTTCGCAGCGCCACCAGCGCCGGGTGCTCGTCTCGCGGCAGGTCCGTCCCGTCCGTGCGCGTCACTCGCCAGCGCGAGTCGAGCCGGGTTGTCTCCCGCATCTGGCCGCGTGAGAGACCCAGGAGGCGCTCGGCGGCCGCGTTCGCATAGCGGATCGCGCCGGAGGTGTCCTGGACCACGAGACCGATCGGAGCGTCGTCGGCCACTGAGGATGCGCCTCCGCCGGCGGGAGCGGACGGCAGCTTGCCCTCCGTCGTGATGGCTGAACGGTGCCGCCTGGCGCCGGATAGGGCGCGGACTGCCCGCAGCACATTATGGCGGGCGATGTCGAGCCGCCGTGCCAGCCGGCCGCTTGGCAGAAGCTCACGTTCGTCGGGTTGCATCGCCCGCGCTCCTCCATAACCCAGCGCGCTCTAGCCCGGTGGCCACGAATAAGGCAGGCTCGCGACGTGCTTGCGCCTAGCATAGCGAAGGCCGCGCGTCATATTGAGATAACGGCAAAATAGCTCGCCCGATTCCCGAGACGCTATGTGCAGGCCGCGCTCCGCTCAGCTGGCCGCGAGCGTCTCAACCGGTATTGATGCGGGGAGCCAAGATGCCCGGATAAGGGACGGCGTGATCCGGGCATCTACGCGCATTCGCTTTAGGCGGCAGCCAGAGCCGACTCGAAGGTGCCCAGCGCGTCCTGGATCTGGGCCGAGGTCACGATCAGCGGCGGGATCAGGCGCACCACCTGGTCCCACGGGCCGCAGCTCAGCACGATCATCTTGCGCTCCAGGCAGGCCTGAATCACCGCCTTGGCGCGCGCGCCGTCGGGCGAGCCGTCGGGCTTGACCATCTCGGCAGCGACCATCAGGCCCAGGCCGCGCGTGTCTCCCACGAAGGGATACTTTGCCTGTAGGGAGCGCAGGCCGTCGAGCAGCGTCTTGCCCTGCGCACGGGCGTTCGCCGGCAGATCCTCGTCCAGCATCACGTCGATGGTGGCGGCGGCAGCGGCGCATGACACGGCGTTGCCGCCGTAGGTGCCACCGTGGGTGCCGGGGGCCCACTTCTCCATCAGGTCCGGCCGCGCGGCGATGCCGCTGAGCGGGAAGCCGGACGCCAGCCCCTTGGCCATCACCATGATGTCGGGTGTGACGCCGAACTGTTCGACCGCGAACATGCTGCCGGTGCGCCCGAAGCCGGTCTGGACCTCGTCCGCGATCAGCAAGCAGCCGATCTCGTCGCACAGACCGCGCAGATCGCGCAAGAATCCGGCAGGCGGGACCACGTAGCCGCCCTCGCCCAGCACAGGCTCGACCAGCACGGCGGCCACGTCCTCCGGATAGACCTGGGTGGCCAGCATGGTGCGCAACGAAGGCAGCCCGGCCTGACAACAGGAGCCGTCGCGGCGCGCAATGCAGCGATAGCAATAAGGATACGGCGCGAAATGAACGCCCGCCATGTGCGGCCCCGTATGCGCCTTGTACTTGGCCTTCGACGAAGTCAGCGACATGGTTCCGATGGTGCGCCCGTGGAAGCCGCCTTCGAAGACGATGATATTGGGCCGGCCCGTGGCGTAGCGCGCCAGCTTAATCGACGCCTCGATGGCCTCGGCGCCGCTGTTGGTGAAGAAGAAGCGGCTCAAGCCGGCAGGCACGATGGGGGCGAGCTTCTCCACCAGGCGCAGCATGGGCTTGTGATAGACGATGTTGGCCTGGCCATGGATCAGCTTCGCCACTTGCTCCTGCGCCGCGGCCACTACGCGCGGATGGCAATGCCCCGTGTTTGTCACGCCGATGCCACAACTGAAGTCGAGGTAACGATCGCCACGGTCGTCGTACAGATAACACCCCTCGGCGTGATCGGCCACCAGCGTGGTATACCTGGCCCATACCGGCGAGAGCAGCTCGGCGGCCTGGCCGGCTCCCTGTTCCAGCAACATAGACGGCTCCTTCTGTGTCTGCGCGAGTCCCATCACCATGGGTCTGCGTACATGGTACAAGAACGCGCCGGCCCCTGACGTTCGCGAACGTCAGGGGCCGGCACCGGACTCCGGTGCGAGGTGCCGCTTAACGAATGGCTTGCATGGTGACGGCCATGGTCACGCGTACCGGACGCCGCAGCCCGAGCGCGCGGCGCTTGCCGAGCGTGGCGAGCGTATCGACGGTGGCCTGGCCGGAGACAAATCGATGGGTCGTTAAGCCGTACAGGACATGCTCGGTCATGGTTCCGCTGAACGATGCATTGATCGGCGCATCTCCGGACGACGCATCCAGGACGTACTGCACGGGCCCGGTCCCGTCGATCACCGCCGCCTGCTGGCTGCCGGCCGCCTGCACCTTGCTGAAGGTATAGGTCACCGGCACCTGCACGGGCGGCAGGAGCAGCCCGAGATCGGCCGGCAGGGCCAGGGTCGCCGCCACGGGCCAGTGCGAGCCGGGCGCTACCGGGGCCGAGGGCAGCCTCCCTAGGGCGGTCAATCCCAGCGCTCCCATGTCGATGGTCGATGAACCCTGTTGGCTGCCATCGGCGCCGATCTG
>Ga0209581_1003068_pt1 | contig 14823 bp, 10 predicted proteins | sample Coa_R2_FD_187160 | JGI IMG/M metagenome (GOLD analysis project Ga0209581, IMG submission 187160) | Surface soil microbial communities from Centralia Pennsylvania, which are recovering from an underground coalmine fire - Coalmine... | ecosystem: Environmental > Terrestrial > Soil > Unclassified ...
TGCTGCCGACATTGCGTTCTGGTCGAATATCTGCCCGTTTGCACCGCGCCGGTTATGATACGGAGGCCCATACCAGCTCGCTGTTCCTGTTTCGGAATAGATCGGCGTGTGCGCCGCCACAAAAGCTTCGTCCGCCGTTTCTTCAGAAGCCTCCGAAGTGCTGGACGAAGGCGGAACAGAAGCACTCGGCTGCGTAGTTGTAGTTGTTGTTGGAGCGTGTATCGTCGGCGGTGGCGGAGGAAGCGGGGCATATGCTGCCTGTTTTTTATGTCCGCACCCAACAACAAACAATATCCCGCAGAACGCCAGAAACCCAATCAGTCTCTTCACAATTTCCGCTCCAGATGATCGGCCAGCTTCCGCAATTGATCGGCAGCCACGCGCAGCGCCTCCGTGGAATTCTGCCTCGTCTTTGGAACCACCTCGTCATTCAGATAGCTGATGACTTTTCGCACTTCTTCCTCAACGCGCGGAACCGCATGGTTGAAATGCTCATCGACCTTGCGCCCGAACTCTTCAAATGACATCTGTGTGCGCTCCTGAATACTTCTCAGTGTGCTTTCCGTCTTAATGCAAGGTCAACCGCTGTTCTCCTCGAGGTGCCTAAGCCGTTACCTTTCAAAACGCATACATCCAGAACAGACTGAAAGACTTCCAAGTAATTGACCGGCGCACACATACCATTGGAGAAGATTTACCGAGGAACGTCATATCAATGCCATTCAGACCTTTTTTTCTCTACGCGGGCATCATGGTGCTTGCGTTTTCTGCCGCTCCTGTTTTCGCTCAGCAGGATTCTCTCCCCGATGCTCCGAAACAAGGCAATTCGGTGAACAATTCACCTGAGGCTGTCCGGAAAAGAAAGTGGTCCGGCATTGTTGATCCCGGCGAAAAAATCCCAACACTCCGTGCGAAAGACAAGCTCCTTTTCCCCCTCTACGAAGAAATCAATCCTACCGGCTGGTTCTCCACCTTCTTCTCCTCCGGATGGGAGCAGCTCCGCGATACAGATCCCAGATACGGCGTGGACTCAGGAGCTTATGGCGAACGCCTCGGCGCCGCGGCGCTTCGCGATCTCAGCATGCGCACCTTCTCCGATGGCGTTCTTCCTGCGCTGCTGCATGAAGACCCGCGCTATTACCGCAAAGCGCATGGTCCCATCGTGCGCCGTGGGCTCTATGCTGCTTCGCGCGTTTTTGTCACCCAGCGGGACTCCGGCGCATCCAGCTTCAACAATTCCGTCATCTGGGGACACGGCATGGCTTCCGCCCTCACCATGACCTACTACCCGGAAAAAAGCGTTCATCCTTCAGTCGTTTTTGAAACCTGGGCCTTTTCTTTGCTAGGAGAAGCCGGCGGCAATCTCTGGTCAGAATTCTGGCCGGATACCCGCGAGCGTTTTTTCCGCCGTCACAAGGACAAGTAGACCGAATGCTCTGGACGACGAAGCGAAAAACTGCGCTGTCATACGTCCAATTCAATATGCAGACCACGCGCAGCTTGCGATATGGCCTGAACCGTTTCCACATTCCCGCTCTCATGCTGTTGCTCCTGGCCACTGCCGATGCAAGCTCGAAGGCGCAGGAATTGCTGCCGGACGCGCCACAACCCAGACTCGAGTTAATTTCCGATTCAAGCCCCGGTCAGGCCTTCCCACCGGCTGCTCCTGAGCCACCGCGGGCCTCGATATATAACAAGGAAGCATTTCCGTCATCCCAACCGGTTTGCGCAGAATCTCAGTCCAGGAAAGGCGCCTCCCCGCAGATGAGCTGCGGCCCAACGTATGATCCTTTTCAGAGATTCATCAACGGCGCCGAGCCGCATCCCATGACGCCACGCCAGAAGGCAATTCTGGCTGGGAAAGACGTCATCGATCCCTTTAACCTGCTCACCATCGGCGGCCTCTCCGCCATCTCTGTCGCAGCGGATTCCCATTCAGCTTATGGTCCCGGCATTCCCGGATGGGCCAAGCTCTCCGGTGTGTCTTTCACGCAGAACATGACGAATGAATTCTTCGGAACATTCCTGGTGCCGTCCATGACGCATCAGGACCCGCACTACCATCGCATGCCGAATGCATCCTACAAACGGCGCATCGCGCACTGCATTTATCAGGTGGTGTGGACCCAGGGCGACGATGGCAAAGGAATGTTGAACTATTCGAACCTGATTGGAGGCATCTTTGAAGAAGCCATCAGCGATGCCTACGTTCCCTATCGCGATACCGGCTGGGCCGCCGCCAGCGCGCGCTATGGAACCGCTCTGGCTACAGATCCCATCGGAAACTTCATCACAGAGTTCGTTCCTGACCTCGCCAGGCACTTCAACTTCAATGTGCTCTTTGTGCAGCGAGTCATCAACCGGGTCGCCGCAGAACAATCCCCGTAATAACGGGTACCCATCCTGAGCAGAGCGAAGGGGTGGGGAAGCATAATCTTCAAAAATTCTTACTTCAAAGCAGCCAGATACTTCTGCATCGCCGTTGCCCCCGACCCGATCAGTAATTGCTGCCGCGCAGAAGACATTCGAAACTCTGTCGTTCCATATCCGCCAACAGGAAGCCGGCATATACAAGATTCATACTGTCGTATGACTGCTAGGTCAGAGCTGCCCGTAAGCGTATCGATTAACTGTGTTACCCGATCCGCCGCCCGCAGCCGTGGCCGCACCGTGTCCGATTTCTCCGCGCCCGGCACTGCAATAGCCTCATCCAGAAACAGGCCCAGGTTTCCAGCCGCATTCGGATCAGTCGGCCCCATCACTGCCACGACATCCGGTGTCGATTCGGCAATCAGCTTCAACGGGAAATTCGACAGCACTCCGCCGTCTACAAAAATGTGTCCTGCTTTGGGCCGTTCCGTGATCTGGCCATTCGCGCCCAGCAAATGGTAAGTACCCCACTCCGGCTTCCAGATCATCTCACGCCATACAAAAGGAATGCTCATCGACATCCGCACCGACTCGGCAACCGGAACGTTCGGAGCGGTGCGTGCATTCAGCACCACCATCTCTTTGTCCGTCACATCCGTTGTAACAACCGAAACATCCTTGCCTGTCTTCTTCGCGAAATCAGCCCAGGTAATGTTCGCCGCCATGCCCTTCTGCACCAGCTTCTGGCGAAACCAGTTCAGCGCCGCGTCCCCGGCATAAAAGCCGCCACACTCATTGAACGAGAACAACTCCCGATACAGCTCAATGTGAAGCAGCGCCTTGATGATCTTCTCTTCTGCATTTTGCAGAATTCCCGAGAATGGGAATCCCGCCTGCTTCATCAGCGCAATCGTCTCGCAGCCATCAATCATCTCCTGCGAGAAATCAGCTTCCACCGGCGCGTCCATAAACGTGGCAAAGATCGGTTTGCCTGTTGCTGCATCAATCTTCGTGCATTCCGCCGTCAGCTCTGCCGGAGAATACCCCGCGCCTGTGAGCATGGCCGTAATGGCTCCGGCAGAAGTTCCAACAATGCGCCGGTGCTGATGCCCCGCATCGGCAAAAACCTGAAGCGCCCCGGCAAACGCCATCCCCTTGGCGCCACCGCCTTCAAACACCAAATCGTAAAGTGCCATATCGTTCCTGTTCTGGGGGATAGTCGGAAGTATGCGTGAAAACGTTACATTTTAGACGTGAATACTACAAGCAAATTGTTTCAGTCCCGGCCCAGCGTTGCCTCAACCAGCCGAGCCATCGCCTCGCTCTCCGCAGTCCTGAGCGAATCCAGCCCCTCCACCACGCCGCGCCGGTTGCTCTCCGATTGGTTCTGGCTCACCTTCCACTTGCCTTCGAGGCGTGTAATCTTCATCTCAAATCCGACAATCCCCTTTATGATCGAAGCCACATACTCCGCCGGAGCGTCGCTCACCTCCCAGGCCCGCGCACCTGTCTTTTCCGAAACCGCCGCCTCATGAATCCTCACCAGACTCTCGACATGCGCCCGCAGCCACTCCGCATCCTCCACCACCTTCAGATGTCCATAGGCATGCACCACCGCATAGTTCCATGTCGGAACCACCTTGCCCGTCGTCTGCTTCTCCTCATACCAGTTCGGCGAGATATAGTGCTCCGCGCCCGAGAAGATGGCCAGCGCCTCCACCGCGGGATCGAAATCCTTCCACTGGACGTTAGCCCGGGAAACGTGGCACCGCAGCACCCCCAACGGCGCGGCCTGGTCGTCAAGAACCCCCTCTGCTTCAAGAACCATAGGCAGATGCGAAGCAAACAACCCAGACCGCCCGTACGTAATGAGCGAAGCCAGCGGCCGCTCACGCATCAACTCGTGCAGAACCGGAGTACGCGTCTCTTCATTAAATCTGGGAATGTACATGATTTCACCATAGCGAAACGTATCGGTGATTGGTATGCGGACCGTTGAGTAGCAACTACATCACTTAGGTCAAAATTCTATCGCCTCGTAAGGGCACGGCTTCAGCCGTGCCGCACAAGCTCCCAACAATGGGCTTTAGCCCCTGAGGTAAACGCGATAAAATCGCGTCCGATGTCTGCTCCTCCAAGACCAGTCCATTCAGGAACATTCCTCATCACAACTGTTACCTACAATCGCAGGCGGCTGTTTCAGGTTACTGCCAAACTGCGAACGCGCTGTAGGCTTCATCAAGGGTGGATTCTCGCGCCGTCTGCATTCAAAATCTCCTGTATGGCAGCGGGGATTCAGCTACAGTCCAAACTTCAGTAGCTATGCAACCGAATGGGCAGACGGAACCAATATTTACACAGAGGTAGGTGTTGACGGGTCAGGAGTGATAAGTACTACTGGGTCGAAAGGCTGCCTGACCGTAAAAGCCAGCTTTCCGGCTGTGACCCATTCAAGCCATCTTTTGGCCTGAGTGGGTCATAACTCAGCTACGTATGGAGCGAGCCAACTGCCATTATCCCGTATACCCCATCTCCCTCAAAACCCCGCGCATATACTCGATACTCTTCGTAGCCCCGGGCATAGGATCATCCCCATGAATCTCGTACTCTAGATCCACAAACCCCTTGTACTTGATCGCAACCAGCGTTTCGAATATCTGTCGCACCGGCATCTTGCCTTCGCCCACTGCTACCTGGCTCTCCTTCACCTTCATGTCGGCGAGATCTTTGATGTGCACATCGAAAAGGCGCGGCCCTGCCGCCTTGATCGCCTCTACCGGGTCAACGCCCGCGCGCGCCGTGTGGCCCACATCGATGCAGCATCCCATGCGCGGGTCCATGTTTCCGACGACCTTCAAGACATCGAGCGGCGAGTGCCACAGCTTGTCCTCCGGTCCGTGGTTGTGCAGGGCGAAGCGAATGTCATACTCCTTTACAAACTTCTCGATGCGCGGCAGCGTCTCCGGCGTCGGATCGCCCGCCACAATCACCGTCACCCCCGCCCGCTTCGCATACTCAAAGCGCGAGCGCACGTCATCGTCCTCGTTCTTCGGGAAATAAACCGTGCCCACCGCATGCGGAACAATGCCTGCCGCCTTATAAGCGGCCACCGCCTCCAGCGTCGCCTCCGGCGGAGTCATAGGCAGATGGTCTTTTACGTCCTTCGCGTTGAGTCCGGTGAGTTTCAGTTCCTTCATCCACTGAATCACATGCGCCCGGTCAAACTCCCGAAACGTATAGCTGCACATCCCCAGCTTGAACGGGACCAAATTTCCCCCGGTAGACCCGCTGATCTGTCCTCCCAATCCGGCAGCCTTGGCAATCAGGGAGTGAGAACCAACAGTGGAGGCACCAACGGCAAGAGCGCTATTACGCAAAAACTCACGGCGTGTAGACATGGACGCCATCATAATTTTCGAAGCGCCTGCATGTCTAAACCGCACCGCTCAGCGAGACTCAAAAGAGCCTGTCTACACCCTAAAACGCCCCTTCTGCACGCAGTTTTGCGTACTTTTTTCTCCTCATCGGCTAAACTATAAGCAGGAAAAGATACTCTTTTTCGCTATCACCCGCGTCCGGGAAAGAGCCGGACTGCACAGTGAACGAAAAGTTTCCTAACGCCCTGTAAAAAGAATAATTTACAAAAACAGGGGGTGGGTTCAATCCGGAAAAATCAGATGCCATTTACCGAACAGTACGACGTGGTCGTAGTCGGCGCCGGACATGCCGGTTGCGAGGCGGCTATGGCTGCGGCCCGTATGGGTCTGCGCACCGCCTTGTTCACGCTGAATCTTGATCTGATCGCGCAGATGTCCTGCAATCCGGCCATCGGAGGCATCGCCAAAGGTCATCTGGTACGCGAAGTTGACGCGCTCGGCGGTATCATGGGCGAAGTAGCTGATGCTGTAGGCATCCAGTTCCGTCTTCTCAATACCTCGCGAGGCCCTGCTGTATGGTCGCCGCGGGCGCAATGTGACAAGCAGCAGTACCGCGTAAAGATGCGCGAAGTGCTCGAATCGCAGCCGAATCTGTTTATCAAGCAGGCTGAAGTTGCTGATGTTGTCTTTGCGCCAGATACACAACATGATGTCATCCTGAACGAAGCGGAGCGAAGTGAAGGACCTGTTCTCTCTGAGCCCTGTGCCCTGAGCCCCGAGCCCTCCACTTCGCGCCGGATTATCGGGGTAAAGTTGCGCGATAGCCGCATCGTCTACGCAGGCGCTGTTGTTATCACCACCGGAACTTTTCTCAACGGCCTCATCCACTGCGGCGAAGAGAACTACCCCGCAGGACGCAGCGGCGAGCCCCCCTCCGTTTTGCTTGGCGAAGCGCTGAAGCGCCTCGGTCTGCGCGGCTGCCGCCTCAAGACCGGAACGCCTCCGCGACTAGATGGCCGCACGATCGACTGGAGTAAGTTTGAAGAGCAGCCCGGCGACGCCGATCCGACGCCGTTCAGCTTCCGCACAAAAGAAATCAGGCAGCGTCAGATCTCCTGCCACATCGCCTATACGACACCGGAGACGCTGCGCCTCATCCGCGAAAACGTGAACCGCTCGCCGATGTACTCCGGCCAGATCAAGGCCACCGGGCCGCGCTACTGTCCCTCCATTGAGGACAAGGTCGTCAAGTTTCCCGACAAGGAACAGCATCAATTTTTCTTAGAACCGGAAGGCCTCAATACACATGAGGTCTATGTGAATGGCATGTCCACTTCGCTGCCGATGGAAGTCCAGTGGCAGATCGTCCATTCCATCCCCGGCCTCGAAAACGCAGAGATGCTTCGGCCCGGCTACGCCATTGAGTACGACGCCATCGACCCAACAGAACTCGACCGAAGCCTGCGGGTGAAGCAGTTCGAAGGTCTTTATCTCGCCGGCCAGATCAACGGGACTTCCGGGTACGAAGAGGCTGCTTGTCAGGGGCTGATGGCCGGCATCAATGCCGCTTTGTATGTGAAGGGAGACAAGCCCTTTACACTCGACCGCACTGAGGCCTATACCGGCATCCTGATTGACGACCTCATCAGCAAGGGAACAAATGAGCCGTATCGCATGTTCACCTCGCGCGCTGAGTTCCGCCTGCACCTGCGCATCGATAATGCCGACCGTCGCCTGACGCCGCATGGTCGACGTCTCGGTCTTATCAACGACGGGGCATGGGCCGACTATGAACAGAAGCAGGCCCGCGCTGTGGCTCTCGAAAAGCTGCTGGCAACGAAGAAGGTCAATCCTGAGAGGTTGCATGCTTTGCTTCCGGAACTTGCTGATCAGCTCGGCAACATTGCCGGACAGACCTATGCGCAATTACTCAAGCGTCCTGAAGTCGGAATCGATGCGCTGTTTACTGTGATTCGTGAATATTTGAATGATCCGATCTTTGCGCCGTGGCGTGCAACGCCCGAAGATTACCTGCCGGCGCAGGTCCGCAACGAGCTTAAGTCCGTTGAAACCGAGATCAAATACGCAGGCTATCTCGACCAACAGAAGAAGGCCATCGACAAGCTCAGGAAGGCTGAAGAGCGCGCCATTCCGGAGTGGTTTGATTACAAGAATGTCAGCGGCCTCTCGCGCGAGATGCAGGAGAAGCTCATGCGCGTGCGTCCGCAGACCATCGGACAGGCCAGCCGCATCCCCGGAGTCACGCCTGCTGCGCTCTCGCTCATTAATGTCTATATCGAGATTCAGGTCAAACGCGGCCTCGCCTCCAGCACGAAGTAGCCTGATCGAAAACGATGCTCAATTGTGAGCTGCGCCACCAGGCAGCAATTCATCGCCCGCTTTTCCATCTGTGTCAAGCATCAGGAACGACGGCAGTAAATCCGGTCCAATCGGACATCGTTCCTCCCATGAATAGTTGTCTCCCTTGAAGACTGCCGGTACCTGACTAGCTATTGTTGGTTTGGGTCGAGATAAATTGGATATGCATTGGGGTGCTCTTCAGTGTTGAGTACGGAAGATTCATTCGAATAGTTCAGCGAAATTGCTCTGCGAAATACTCCCTCTAGTGCGCGGAGAACCTGTTTTCAAGAGCAGGCGCAAAGTCCGGATCGCTCAATCGCCTTGCATCCAGCCTGATCGCCAGCAAGGCAAGCACAATCACCACCACAGCCACTCCTGCCGCGACAAATGGAAGAATGCGATAGCTGTATCCAGCGGCCAGAACCACGCCGCCCAGACTTGCGCCCAGCGCATTCCCAAGATTGAAAGCTCCCTGGTTCAATGTCGATGCCAGGTTGGGAGCGCGGCGCGCTTTTTCTACAATGCGCGCCTGAAGCGGAGCGGACGCGCCAAAGTGGAACATTCCCCAGACCAGAACGCATATACCCATTGCAATGGCGTGCGGCATGGTGAGCGGCATCAGCAAGAGGGTCAACGTGACCAGGATGTATCCCACGACAATCGTCATCATCTGCCGCCAGTCCCCGAGCCGTCCGCCACCAAGCACGCCAATGGTGATGCCGATTCCAAACAGGACCAGAATCCAGGCAATCGCATGCGCAGGCAGATGTGTGACTGCTGATAGCAGCGGCGCAATGTAGGTAAACACGGTGAACAGAGAAACCGAGCTTAAGGTGGAGAGCGCGAGCACGAGAAAAACCTTGGGATTCAGCAGCGTATGGAATTCGTGTTTCAGGTGGACTGGATTAGACTCCTGCCTCGGCACCCAGAGAATGAGGCCGATCATGGCAATCATGCCAATCGGAAGCAGTGCGAAGAAAGTCGAACGCCATCCGAAAACGTGGCCCAGCGCCGTGCCGGCAGGAACGCCCAGCACGTTCGCCAGCGTGAGGCCGCTGAACATCGTGGTGATGGCCTGTACCCGCTTTTCCCTGGGAACCACGCTTGCGGCTACGATGCTGGCGCCTCCGAAGAAGGCGCCATGACAGAGCGCCGTGAGGATGCGCGCGGCGAGCATGAGCTGGAAGTTGGGCGCGAGGCCGCAGAGCAGATTGCCGAGGATGTAGATGCCCATCAGGATGAGGAGCGACTTCTTACGCTCTCGCTTTGAAAGAGCCAGCGCTATCAGCGGAGATCCAAAGGTCACGCTCAGCGCGTATGCAGAAACAATAATGCCGGCTTTGGGTATGCTGATCTGGAACGATTGCGCCAGATCGGGCAGCAGGCCCATGATGACGTATTCTGAAGTGCCAATGCCAAAGGCGGCGATTGTGAGCGCGAGAATGGATTTTCGCATGAATCAGATCCACCTGTTCGGAAGCAGGAGTCTTTCTTCGATCTTCTCATTTCCGCAGTCGCTTATGTTCCACTCGCCAGGAATGCTCGACGAGCATCAAAGATTCAGGACACAATGATTCGTTTCAGGTAACAGGAGGATGGCATGGCGTCGACAGCATGTACCCACGTTAAAGATCACGTTAAGAAGGTAAAGCCCTGCAGCAAAGGCTGCGAAGAGTGTCTGAAAACCGGCGACACATGGGTCCACCTGCGCATGTGCAGAGAGTGCGGCCACGTCGGCTGCTGTGACTCGTCAAAGAACCGCCATGCGCGCGCGCATTTCCATGCGACCCAGCACCCTATCATCAAGTCGGCTGAACGCGGCGAGGACTGGAGCTGGTGCTACATCGACGAGGTGTACCTGTAATGAAATTACCTGCCGAAACATGTCCGGCCTACAACAACGCGCATGCGTAAAGCTACATGAGCTGTGGTCATTCTCTTTTGCCATTGTCTACAGGCTCCGCTGATATTCGCCTGCTTCTACCGGCAAAGTGGCAGTCGAAAGATGAGCAGAGCAGATAAGGGCAGAGCCAGTGGCCTGACCACTGCTGTTTCTTTCTGAATCAAAGGGACTCTTGCGAGCATCCACTCTATTGGATTGTTTAAAGTTTTCACGGTTCGGCTTTTTGGCCCGCTAAACCGTCTACCGTAAAATAATGTTTGTTCGCGCGTCTTGGCCTGACCGGCCGGACCTACTGGATAGCAATTACTAACATGACAGATATAAACGAATCCAGGAGCAATTCGGATTCGTTCCCCCTTTTGTTACGGCATATCGTGGTTTCACTGGAAAACCCGCCTTTTTCCGGCAAGGCGCATGCATCGGCGCAGGCGTCTTCAGGCCGCAGGAGAGATTGACGAACTATGTGGATAGTCCGCCTCGCGCTGCGAAGGCCCTATACATTTGCTGTATTTGCTCTGCTCTTAATGGTCCTGGGGCCGATCTCCATCCTGCGCACTCCCACAGATATCTTTCCCAACATTGATATTCCGGTGGTGGCCATGGTCTGGCCATATCAGGGGCTGTCGCCACAGGAGATGTCTGAGCGCATCATTTACCAAAGCGAGCGGACGCTCACCACCACCGTTAATGACATCGAGCATATCGAATCGCAGTCGCTGAACGGTATCGGTGTCATCAAGATTTTCTTTCAACCGAAGGTCAATATCGCGATGGCTGTTGCGCAGGTCGCAGCAATCGGGCAGACCCAGCTTCGCCAGTTGCCGCAAGGCACTAACCCTCCGCTCATCATTCAGTACAGCGCATCCAGTGTTCCTATCATCCAGCTCGGCCTCTCCGGGCAGGGATTGTCTGAACAGCAACTGAACGACTATGGACTGAACTTCATCCGCACACAGCTCGTAACAGTAGACGGCGCCGGCATTCCTTATCCCTACGGCGGGAAACAGCGGCAGGTGCAAGTAGATCTTAATCTTCAGGCCCTGCAGGCTAAAGGCCTCTCGCCTGCAGACGTGGTCAATGCGATCTCCACGCAAAACCTGATTCTCCCCTCAGGCACAGCAAAAATTTCCCAGTTTGAATATCAGATCGCAACCAACAGTGCTCCGGCGAAGGTAGACGAGCTGAACAATCTGCCCATTCGAACTGTAAACGGCGCAACTGTCTACATTCATGACGTTGCCCACGTGCGCGACGGCTTTCCGCCGCAGACCAATATTGTTCGCGTCGATGGCCAGCGCGCTTCGCTCATCAGCGTGATCAAAACCGGCGATGCCTCGACGCTCGATATCGTGAAGGGCATTCGGGCGATGCTCCCCAGCATCAAGGCACAGCTTTCGCCAGCCTTGAAAATTACCCCTCTTGCGGACCAGTCGATTTTCGTCCGCGCATCCATCAATGGTGTCGTCCGTGAAGCCATCATTGCAGCCTGTCTCACAGGACTCATGATCCTGGTCTTCCTCGGAAGCTGGCGCAGCACGCTGATTATTGCCGTCTCAATTCCTCTGTCGATCCTTTCATCACTGCTGGTCCTGAGCGCTCTCGGCGAAACCATCAACATCATGACGCTCGGCGGGCTCGCCCTCGCCGTCGGCATTCTGGTTGATGACGCCACTGTCGAAATTGAAAACATCAACCGTAATATCGAAATGGGGAAGGCGGTAGAACAGGCAATCCTGGATGGCGCCGCGCAAATCGCTATCCCCGCCTTCGTCTCCACGCTCTCCATCTGCATTGTCTTTGTACCGATGTTCTTTCTCACCGGCGTGGCGAAGTTCCTCTTCGTGCCGCTGGCGGAAGCTGTCGTCTTCGCGATGCTCGCTTCCTATCTGCTGTCGCGTACTGTTGTGCCGACCATGGCCAAGTATCTGCTGCAGGAGCACGATGATGACGCGATCGAGCGACGCCAACAGAGCCGCAACCCTTTCGTGCGTTTTCAGCTTGGATTCGAACACTATTTCGAAAAATTTCGCAATGGCTATCGCCGTCTTTTGCAGATGTGCATCGCGCACTCTGCGGTCTTTCTTATCCTGTTTCTTGTTTTCTGCGCCGGAACAGCAGTCATTCTTTATCCCTTTCTTGGTCAGGACTTCTTTCCATCCGTCGATTCCGGCCAATTCAAGATTCACGTCCGCGCCCGCACAGGCACCCGTATTGAAGAAACCGCTCGTCTCTGCGATGAGGTGGACCAGACAATCCGTGAGGTGATTCCGAAAAAAGAGCTGATCACCATCATCGACAACATCGGTCAGCCATACAGCGGCATCAACACGACATACAGTAATTCCGCCACCATCGGCCCTGCCGATGCGGACATTCAGGTCTCGCTCACCGAAGATCATCACCCGACCGAAGCCTATGTGCAGAAGCTGCGCAGCGTGCTGAACCGCAGGTTCCCCGGCGTCATATTTTATGAGCTGCCGGTAGATATGGTGACGCAGATTCTAAACTTCGGTCTGCCTGCGCCCATCGATATTCAGATCGTCGGGCGCGATCTCGAAGGCAATCGCGCCTTTGCCGAGCAGTTGCTGAATCGCGTCAAGTATGTTCCCGGCGCTGCGGATATGCGTATCCAGCAGCCGTTCGACAACCCACATTTTCTTATCAATGTAGACCGTACAAAAGCGCAGCAGATTGGCCTGCAACAGAGAGACGTGGCGCAGAGCCTGCTCATTGCCACTAGCGGAAGCTTTCAGACCACGCCCAATTTCTGGCTGAATCCACAGACCGGCGTCAGTTACAGCATCGCTGTGCAGGCTCCGCAATACAATCTGGATTCGCTTCAGGATCTGCGAAACATTCCTCTGACTTCCGGCGGCTCAGGTGCTTCCGGCCGCCTCACCACCATCAGCAATGGTCCAGGCACTCTGGCCTCTGGTCCGCAGGATCCACCCATGGGTGGAACTCCGGTGCAGATTCTCGGCAACGTTGCCTCTATTACTCCCGGATCGGAAATGGGAACGGTGTCCCATTACAACATCGCTCCGGTCATTGATATTTACGGAAACGTCGTAAACAGTGATCTGGCGAGCGTGGCGAAGCAGATTGACAGGATCATTGCCGAATCGAAGGGCAAATTGCCTCGCGGCTCGCAGATCATTGTGCGCGGCCAGATCCAGACCATGCGGACCTCGTTCATCGGCCTTCTCGGCGGTCTGGTCTTCTCCATTCTGCTGGTTTATCTCTTGATCGTTGTCAACTTTCAGTCGTGGCTTGATCCGTTTATCGTGATCTCGGCGCTACCTGCGGCCTTGTGCGGCATCGTCTGGTTTCTGTTCGTGACGCACACGCGCATCAGCGTTCCCGCGCTGACCGGCGCAATCATGTGCATGGGCGTGGCCACGTCCAACTCAATTCTGGTTATCAGCTTTGCGCGTGAACAGCTTGAAGAAAATGTAGGCGATGCGCCCACAGCTGCATTGACCGCTGGTTATACGCGCTTTCGTCCGGTTCTGATGACGGCTTTGGCCATGATCATCGGCATGGTCCCTATGGCGCTGGGCCTCGGCGATGGCGGTGAGCAGAATGCTCCGCTCGGCCGAGCAGTTATCGGCGGCCTGCTCTTCGCTACTGTTTCGACATTATTCTTCGTGCCGACATTCTTCAGTGTTTTGCACGGAAGACGCGAACGCAAACGTCACCAGAAAAGAAACCTGCCGGATGGAGGGGAAAAGTAAATCATGACTCAGGCATCTGGGCTTCACAACCCTCGAAACGACCAGGCGGCTCCGCCAATGTCACGACGTGGCGCCGTCGCTTTTCTTATTGTTGTCTTGATTGTTGCTGCCATTCTTGCCGTCACCGGCATCATTCCCCGGGTGCGCGCCCGCACACAGCTGCAGAACGAAACGAATGCTCTTGCCGCTCCTGATGTATTGATCGATACGCCGAAACAGGGCAAGCCGTCTGAAGAAGTTGTGCTGCCGGGCAATATCTTTGCCTATTCTGACGCGCCAATCTATGCCCGTACCAGTGGTTATCTCAAAAAGTGGTACTTCGATATCGGCACTCATGTAAAAAAAGGCCAGTTGCTGGCAGAGATTGAAAGCCCGGAGGTCGATCAGCAGCTCGCGCAGGCCCGGGCTGATCTGCTGACGGCGGAAGCCAACTCCAGATATGCGCAGGCCACGTCATCCCGTTATCAGGACCTGGTCAAGTCGCATGCTGTCTCCCAGCAGGATACCGAAAACTTCACAACCCAGGCTATGGCGTCCAGCACGCAGGTCAAGTCGGCGCAGGCAAACGTGCAGCGACTGGAGCAGCTTGTCTCCTTTGAAAAAATCTATGCGCCATTTGATGGTGTAGTGACCGCGCGTGGCATCGATGTAGGGCAACTGATTGACTCTGGCGCTACAAAAGAACTCTTCCATATGGCCGCCGAGCAGACGCTGCGCGTATATGTGAATGTGCCGCAGATTTACTCCCTTGCCTGCAAGCCCGGCCTGAGCGCCGATCTGACTTTTGACGAATATCCAGGACGGAAGTTTCAGGGCAAAATCGTGCGCACTTCAAAAGCCATTGACCCAGCCTCACGCACGCTGCTTGTCGAAGTCGATGTGGACAATCGCAAGGGAGAGCTTGTGCCCGGAGCGTATGCCCAGGTGCATTTCAAGCTGCCCAACGCGCAGCCCACGCTCATCATTCCGGTTTCTGCTCTCATTTTCCGTGCAGAAGGTCTGCGCGTTGCCACTGTTGTCGATGGCAAAGCAAAGCTCGTGCCCATTTCCATCGGTCGCGATGACGGCAGAGTCGTCG
>Ga0209581_1003070_pt1 | contig 14815 bp, 14 predicted proteins | sample Coa_R2_FD_187160 | JGI IMG/M metagenome (GOLD analysis project Ga0209581, IMG submission 187160) | Surface soil microbial communities from Centralia Pennsylvania, which are recovering from an underground coalmine fire - Coalmine... | ecosystem: Environmental > Terrestrial > Soil > Unclassified ...
TGAAAAACATGAAGAGGTTCAGGTAGGCGAAGAATCGCCAGTAACCCTCTTCATGCGCCATGTATCCGGCGGAGTAGAGATGAATAAGGAAGCCGACGCCTGTGACCACAAGCAGCATGATGAGCGCCAGCTGGTCGAGCGCGAAGGCGAAGTCTGCATGGAAGCTGCCGGCAGTGATCCAGGTCCCGAGATTTTCGGTATAGGGCAGCGTTAGGGAGCTGAAATGCGCAGCAATGTTCAGCACCTGCAGAAGGGGAATGAGCGTAGCCACCCAGGCAATGGTTGTTACCAGAGCTTTGGGAAAGCGGCGGCCCAGCAGACCGTTCACCAGAAATCCGGCGAAGGGAACGAGCGGAATCAGCCAGAGATGAAGGGAACTGGTCATAGTTTCATCAAATCCACTTGGTCAACGTTCAAAGTTGCGCGGGTGCGGAAGAGCGCGATGATGATGGCGAGCCCGACTGCAGCCTCCGCTGCTGCCACCACCATGACGAAGAAGACGAAAATCTGTCCGCTTACCTGATGCCAGTGATGCGCGAAGGCGACGAAGGTAAGGTTGACAGCATTCAGCATCAGCTCAATGGACATAAAGATGCTGATGATATTGCGCTTGACGAGGAAAGCCGCGACACCAATGGAGAAGAGCACGGCGCTGAGGACAAGATAATACGCAATGGGAACCATGATGCTCAGTGCTCCTTTCGCGCCAGCGCAACCGCGCCGAGAATAGCTACCAGAATCAACACCGATGTGACCTCAAAGGGCAGCAGCAGGTCGCGGAAGAGGACGCTGCTCAGGTCGTGCAGCGTGGCAAAATAACCGCCCAGCCTTGCCGATCCGAGACTGTCCTTCTGCTTGAGAAAGATATAGGTGAGGATGCCGAGAAGCGCCGCTGCTCCGGGAAAGCCAACGATATAGGCGGCTTTGCTGCCGTGGGTTCGCTCTTCCTTGCCGGCATTGAGCAGCATGATGACGAAGGTGAAGAGCACCATGATAGCGCCGGAATACACGATGACCTGCGCCGCCGCCAGAAACTCCGCGCCCAGTAGCAGATACAGCACAGCAAGCGAGGTCATTACCACGATCAGCGACAGCGCGCTGTTGATCGGGTGGCGCTGCAGCAGGAGATTGAGCGCTCCTGCAACGCATAACAGGCCGAATATGAAGAACAGAACTAAGTGCATGCTCTTAAGCGAAACCGTAAAAATTGTACTGTAGCAACTACTTTTTTATGCCGCGCGATAAGCCAGCCAGAGGCTCGTCGCAATAATGTTGGCAATGGCCAGTGGCAATAGAAACTTCCAGCCAAAGCCCATCAACTGGTCATAACGAAAACGCGGCAAAGTCCCGCGCACCCAGATATAGACAAACAGGAAGAAGAAGACTTTCAGCACGAACCAGAAGACCGGCAGCAGCGCCTGCACGACAGGCCCGCCCCATGCCGGAAAGAGATTGCCAAAGGGGCTTGACCATCCACCGAAGAAGAGCAGAGTAGCAACGCAGCTGACGGTGATCATGTTGGCATATTCCGCCATAAAGAACATGGCGAACTTCATCGAGCTGTATTCGGTGTGATAGCCGGCCGTCAGCTCGCTCTCTGCTTCGGGAAGATCGAAGGGGGCGCGGTTGGTTTCGGCGTAGGCCGCCATCAGATAGATAAAGAAGGCGACGAACTGCAGTCCGCCGAAAACGTTCCACGAGAGCAATCCGTGCGTCGCCTGAATATCGACGATATCGCGCAGACGCAGCGAGCCGGCGCGAAGCACAACGCCAACAAGAGAAAGCCCAAGAGCCAACTCATAGCTGATGAGTTGCGCGCTGGCGCGTAATGCTCCGAGCAGCGAGTATTTGTTATTCGATGACCAGCCGGAAAGGGCAATGCCGTACACGCCGATGGAGGTGATGCCGAGGATGACCAGCAGTCCGATATTTACGTCGGATATCTGGAAGAGATCGACGCCCTTGTAATGGATTTCTTTTCCGAAGGGAATGACGGAAATGGAAATCAGAGCGCAGCTGAGAGCAATGAGTGGCGCGATAATGTATAGCGGCCGGTAGACATTGGTGGGCAGCAGGTCTTCTTTCAGGAACAGCTTCAGGCCGTCGGCCAGCGGCTGCAGCAGCCCGAACGGGCCTACACGGCTGGGTCCCCAGCGGTTCTGGATGCGGCCTACAACCTTGCGCTCCAGCAACACTGTATAAGCGACTGCCGTCAGCAGGATCACCGTGACTACGGCGACCTTCAGCACGCTCAACAGCAAAAAGATCCAGATACTGACTTCCATCGGGCCTTCCAGAAAATTTGTTAATCTGCCGCTGTTTCCGCGGGCTGGTTGGTTGTGTGTGATTCGACGACTGCTTTCAGCATATCGCTGTAGCGGCCAAGCGTGCCTGATGTATATAGCGTGTCTTCCGCGGGCAGAACCAGATCGCGCCGCGCTTGCGCAGGCTGAATCTGCACCAGATCAAGCTTCTCGTGCTGGTCTGTTCCGGTGAGCAGTTCCAGGCGCGAGACGTTATATGCCGGAACAAGCCGCTGAATTTCGTCCAAGGTAGCAAACGGATCAAACGGACTGAGCTTCGGCTCAAGATGGTTCGCGGCAAGCCATACTGCATGGCGGTCTGCCTCTCCGGATTGCGCGCCGCGCGACTGTCCCATATCGGCGCGGATACCGCGTCCAAAAGGAACCAGCTTTTTCGGATCAGCGCCCATGCGGTCGGCAAGGCGAACGATCAGCTCAAAGTCAGTGCGGACGCCGGCTTTGTCGGCGGCTTTCTTCACAAGCTGAATATCGCCGAAGGTATTGGTGATGGTGCCGGCTTTCTCGTAAAGATTGGCAGCAGGAAAGACCACGTCGGCAAGCTGCGCGGTTTCGGTCAGGAACATATCCTGAACGATGAGGAACGTGTTTTTAAGTGCCGCCGGGTCTACGCCATAGCGCGATACCGGATTGGAACCGACGACATAAAGAGCAGCCAGATCGCCGCGCTGCGCTGCGTCGAACATTTGCAGCAGGTCGAGTCCCGGCATTTGCGGCAGAGCTGCGCCGTATTCTTCCGTGAAATGGGCCGCATTACCGACCGGAATGTAGCCAGGAAGCAGATCGGGAAGCAGGCCCATATCGGCTGCGCCGCGCGAGTTGGCGTAATCGCCGAGGACCGCGAACTTTGTATTCGGCAGCGAGAGACCAAAATCCACCAGCGCCTGAATGTCGCGCCCACGGAACTCCGAGCCGAAGACAATCACCAGCGATTCCTCTTTACGGATCGCATCGCGGAAAGCTGCGGTCTGATCGTTTGCGGAAATCGCGCTGTCGTTTCCCGCCAGATACTGCACAAGGGAAGCGTAGCTTTCCTGCGGAATCTGAAGGAATGCTTTAGCCTGCCGCCGCAGCTTGATCTCAGCGTGATTGGCGATATAGATGCGAGCGCGGTTCAGGCGCACATTGGAGCGCAGATTCCAGGCCAGCGCCGGATGCTGCTCCGTGGGATTGTTGCCGAGCAGCAGAATCGCAGGCGCCGTTGCAGTGTCACGCAGAGAAGCTGTGCGTCCGGACTTGCCCGCCAGAGCTGTGGCGAAGGAGGCGTAATCCGCCGTGCGGTGGTGATCAATATTATTGGTGCCGAGAATTGCGCGGGCGAATTTCTGCAGCAGGTAAGCTTCTTCGTCGGTAGTACGGTTCGATCCGATCACACCAATCGACTGTCCGCCTTTGGCCTCGCGAATCTCGCGCAGCTTCCTGGCAGCAAAATCGAGAGCATGGTCCCAGCTTACTTCCGCGAATTTGCCATCGGGCTGGCGGACGAGCGGTTTCGTCAGGCGCTCTTCGCGGTTGGCAAAGTCAAACGCATAGCGGCCCTTGATACATAGGAAATCGCCGTTGATGCCGCTCTTATCCCGGTTGTCGCCGCGCACAATCTCCATGCCGTCATTGGCGCGGCGCACGCCAAGAGTGGTTTTGCAACCGTCGCCGCAATGCGTGCAGATGGTGGCGACATGGTTCATCTCCCACGGGCGCGTTTTGTAGCGATAGGTTCCGGAAGTGAGTGCGCCGACCGGGCACAGGTCGATGCACATGCCGCATTCCTCGCAGTTCAGGTGGTCCTGGCCATTGGGAGCAATGACAGCACCGACGCCGCGGTTCTGAATGCCGAGCGCCCACACGTCCATGCCTTCGCCGCAGACGCGCACGCAGCGGTAGCAAAGAATGCAGCGAGGACGGTCAAAGTAAACCACCGGCGACCACTGCTGCTCTTCGCGGTGCTGCTTGATCTCGACATACTTCGATTCTGCCGCACCGTATTTGAAGGTCATGTCCTGCAGTTCGCACTCGCCGCCGGCATCGCATACCGGGCAGTCAAGCGGATGATTGCCGAGCAGCAGCTCGATAGTGGCCTTGCGCGCCTGCCTGATCTCGTCAGTCTCAGTCTGGACGACCATGCCTTCCGTGACCGGCGTTGTGCAGGCGGTCTGCAGCTTCGGCATCTTCTCGATGCGGACGACGCACATGCGGCAGGCTGCCTGGAGCGACAGATTGGGATAGTAGCAGAAGGCCGGAATCTCGATTCCCGCGTTTTTGCAGGCATCAATCAGCAGCGTCCCCGCGGGCGCGCTCAGCTTCTTGCCATCGACTGTGAATGTTACATCAGCCATTGATGTTCTAATCCTTTAGACCAGCACCGGCTCTGCATGCTTCGCGTAAGGGCAGGGCTTGCCATTCAAATGATCTTCAAATTCATGTCGGAACTTCTTGATAAATCCCAGCGTGGGCATTGCCGCCGCATCGCCGAGTGGGCAGAAGGTCCGGCCCATCATGTTCTCGGCAAGGTAGCGAATGTTATCGAGGTCCTTGTTTACGCCGCCACCGGCATGTACGCGGCCGATGGTTTTCTTCAGCCAGTCTGTGCCTTCGCGGCAGGGAATACACCAGCCGCAGCTTTCGTGCTGATAAAACGCAATAGTGCGGAGTGCAAATTCCACAATGCAGGTCTGGTCGTCAATGACGACTATGCCGCCGGAGCCGAGCATCGTTCCGGCTTTACCCATCTGGTCAAAATCGAGACCGACATCGATCTCGTCGGGTGTCAGGACGGGAGTCGATGACCCCCCGGGAACGACTGCCTTCAGATTGCGTCCGCCACGAATGCCGCCGCCTACTTCATAGATGGCCTTCTTCAGGTTATAGCCCATCGGCAGCTCGTAGATGCCGGGATTATTCACATGCCCGCTGATGCCGAAAAGACGCGTCCCGCCATTGCGCTCAGAGCCGACCTTCGCATAAGCCTCGCCACCCATCAGCAGAATGTGCGGCACGCTGGCAATCGTCTCCGCGTTATTGATGACTGTAGGTCCACCGTATAAACCAACAACAGCAGGGAAGGGAGGCTTGATGCGCGGTACGCCGCGCTTTCCTTCAAGCGACTCCATCAGTGCCGACTCTTCGCCTACTTCATAGGCGCCTGCGCCCGTCTGGGTCACAATATCAAAGTCAACGCCCGAGCCGAAGATGTTCTTGCCGAGAAAGCCCTTTGCGTAAGCATCAGCGACTGCCTTCTCCATGATCTTCAACAGGTAGCGATATTCTCCGCGCAGATAGATGAAGCCCATTTTCGCGCCGATGGCCAGGCCTGCGATCATGGTGCCTTCAATTACAGAGTGAGGATCATGCAGAAAAATGACGTGGTCCTTGCACGTACCCGGTTCACTCTCATCACCGTTGACGAGCACATACTTCGGCCGGTCAGACTGCTTCGGCACGAATGACCATTTCAGTCCGGTTGGGAAACCAGCACCGCCGCGTCCGCGCAGGCCGGAGACCTTCATCTCATTAATGATCCAGTCAACGCCCTTTTCAATCGCGGTCTGCACGGCCTTATATCCGTCCAGTTCGATGTACTTATCGATGTCCGCTGCGCCCTGTCCAAAGCGGCGGGAGATGATCTTTACTTCATCGGGATGGGAGACGAGTCTCGGCATTTACACTGTCTCCTTTCCGCGGCCTGCTTGGTAGTCTTCAAGAACCTGATCCATCTTTTCCGGTGTCAGCTCGTCATAAAAGTCGTAATTGATCTGCACCGCAGGAGCCCAGCAGCACGCGCCGATGCACTCCACTTCTTCGAGCGAGAACAACCCATCCGGTGTTACTTCTTTATGTCCGATCCCGAGCCGCTTCTTGCAGTGATCGAGAATTTCATAGCCGCCGCGCAGCATACAGGAGATGTTAGTGCACACCTGCACGTTGTATCTGCCTGCGGGTTTTGTCCGCAGCATGGAGTAGTAGCTGAGCACGTTCCGCACATCGAGTTCGGTAATTCCGATACGCTGTGCTACTTCGGCGACAACTTCCTCAGAGATATAGCCAATCTCATCCTGCGCGTACAGCAGCATGGGAACCAGCGCCGAGCGCTTCACCGGATACAGCGTAACCAGCCGGTCAAAACGCGCCGCCGTTTCCGGTGAAAAAATTGTTATTGCAGAAGTGCTCATCCTTCTATCCCTCAAAATTTTGTCATCCTGAGCGAAGCGACCGAAGAGGCGTAGTCGAAGGACCTGCTTTTCGTGTCGAGCGCCGCACCACTGGGTGCCCCATCCTTTCGGTCTCTTTTGCCGAGAATGGGAAGTAACTAATCTTCTTCAAAAACCTTTGCGGTAAATGCCTCTGCCGCAATTTCCATCTCAACCGCGCCGCGGCGATCGCTGAACGTCACCAGACTGTCCGTCCCCATGCGGAATTCGCCGCCTTTCAGCCGCCGTTCCGGGCCCGCTTCATCCTCATATATTGTCCACTGACCAGTGCCTGTCTGCGGGTCGAATTCGATGACCAGAATCTTTTTCTCTTCTCGGACTGTGAGACGGCACTCAGCGCCGTCATCGACAAACGCGCGGCCTTCAATTCTGCCAAGATCGTGCGCCGCTACATACGAGCGCACCAGAGAAACAAAAGAAATCCAAAGCTCAAAAAAAACTCGCTGGTCGCCGACAGCTTCACTCACCTGTCGATCTCTCCCAGAACAATGTCAATGGACCCGATCACCGCCACCACGTCCGCAATCAGCCGGCCCTCGCACATGGTCTGCAGCGCCTGCAACGTGGCAAACGATGGATTCCGCATGTGCACACGGTATGGCTTGGCCGTGCCGTCGCTGACAGCGAAGTAGCCCATCTCGCCGCGTGGCGATTCCACTGCCTGATAAACCTGCCCCGCAGGAACGGTGAAACCTTCGGTCACAATCTTGAAGTGATAGATGAGCGACTCCATCTGGGTCTTCATCTTTTCACGGTCAGGCAGAACCACCTTCGGCGCATCCGCCGTAATCCTGCCTTCCGGCATGCCTTCCAGCGCCTGCTCCACAATCTTTACCGACTCGCGCATCTCCTGGATGCGGACGATATACCTCGCCCATACGTCGCCATCGGTTGAGGTCGGAACCTGAAACTTGAACTTCTCGTAGCTCGAATACGGCATGTCGCGCCGCAGGTCCCAGTCCACGCCGGAGGCGCGCAGCGGCGGCCCGGTCACGCCTAATGCGATAGCGTCTTCGGCGCTCAAGTAGCCGACACCCTTCAAACGATTAAAGAAGATCGGATTCCCGGTAAGCAGGTTTTCGTACTCGTCAATCTTCTCCGGCAAGCGCTTGATAAAGGCGCGCACACGGTCAAAGAAATCCAGTGGCGGCTCCAGAGCCAGCCCGCCCACGCGGAAGTACGAGGTCATCATGCGCTGCCCGGCGACATGCTCAAAAATCCGCAGAATCTCTTCGCGCTCGCGGAAACAATACAGAAATACGGTCAGCGCGCCAATGTCCATGGCGTGTGTGCCCAGCCAGACCAGGTGCGAATTCAACCGCGTCAGTTCGTTCAACAGAACCCGCAGCCACTGCGCACGATCAGGAATCTCAAGCTGCAACAGCTTTTCAATGGCCAGGCAATACGCCAGATTGTTGGTCATCGGGCATAGATAATCAATGCGGTCCGTAAGTGGAACCACCTGCTGATAGAACTTCGCCTCGCAGGTCTTCTCAATGCCCGTATGCAGATAGCCAATGTCGGGAACGACCTTCAGCACCGTCTCGCCGTCAATCTCGATCACCAGGCGCAGAACGCCATGTGTCGAAGGATGCTGCGGGCCCATGTTCAGGACCATCGTGCGATCCTTCGCGCCTTCCTCCGGACGCGGCTTGATCAGTGTGGAAGTCTCAACGAATTGCGCCAGATCAGGAGCTTTTGGCATCAGCGGTAGCCCTCCACGGGATAGTCTTTACGCAGCGGATGGCCTTCCCACTCTTCCGGCATCATGATGCGGCGCAATTCCGGATGCCCATGAAAGCGCACTCCGAACAAGTCCCACACTTCGCGCTCGTAGAAATTTGCCGAAGGCCATATCGGAGTAATGCTGTCGATACTGGGATCAAGGCTTTCAACGGGAGAGATGAGCCTGACGCGGTCTTTCAGGCTGTGCGAAAGAATATGATAGGTCACCTGAAAGCGCGGCTCGCTCGGATACCAGTCCACACAGGTAACATCTTCGAGGAAGTTATAGCCCGCGCCCTTGACCGCCTGACAGGCTCCACGAATCTCATCGCGTGCAATGGTGACCGTCAGTTCCTTCAGGTGGTATTTCATATCGAGAACCGCGTCGGCATTCCACTTGAGCAGGGAAGCGAGCGCCCGGTTTTCCGGCAGGGCCGCAAGAACGGCATCTTTCCCTTGAACAGCTGAGTCCATCGAGTCCTTTACTTTTGAAACAGGCCGCCAACAGCGCAGCGAGAGCCATTGTTTTGGAGCTGGGCAAGAATTTTCAGTCCCCGCACTCCAGCCAATTGCGTTTCATGAAGGTTCGATCTACAGATCACCCTTATCAGTAGACCAGTCGAGAATCCCTTTTTTCCAGATATAGAAGAAGCCGACCAGCACAAAACCGAGATAAACGAGCATCTCCCAGAAACCGAATAGTTTAGAACCGGAGATATGAGGCAGATCGCGGTAAATCACAGCCCACGGCAGCATGAACACTGCTTCCACATCGAAAAGGATGAAGAGCATCGCCACCATATAGAAGCGCACGGAAAAACGTCCGCGAGCATCGCCCTCGACAGGAACGCCGCACTCATAAGCATCAAGCTTGGCTTTAGTATTGCGGTGCCGGCCGAGAAACCATGACATCGTTACCATTCCCAACCCCAGTCCGCATGCGGCCAGGATCTGCAACGCCATCGGAACGTAATTCCAGAAATAATTCGCGCCCTGCATCTCAGTCTCATCGCTTAAGCGTTTTATCGCCCAAGCCTCTCTTTCCAGAGTAGTTTCTGCGCATCACTATCGTCAAGGAAGCGTATGTTTTCCGAGCACGCTTTCCCTTGGAATGCTCAACATTGACGCGGGTATGACCAGTCGCAAACTGCGCTGACAATTTCCAATTCGGAAAAGCTGTTTCAATTTGAAACAGTAATTACGGAAAATCTCCAAGTACTCAAGCGCCGCCGGTCGTGTGCCGATACACTCCCCAAAAAGGAGCTGTCGTGAGCACCTACACTCATCCGCTGCAACCTATGCGCAGCAGGCGTTTCGAAATTGTGCAGCGAAACAGGATGGCGGAAATCGCTGAAGTAGAGGCGTCCACAAATGCGCACGCCATTCCGGCGGATGATGGGCTAGGATGCATGCGCGGCCTGATGGCTGCGACATTGTTTAACATTCTTCTTGTCCTGGCGATTGCAGCCGGCTGGGAGCTTTGGCGGCTCCTGCGCTGATTTGTAACCGGATTTCCTTCCATAGTCGGGGAATATCTACACCACTCCACTCACCCGGTTACGAGACCGTGCTTCTTACGCCCAATATGCGTGGCCAGCGCGCATTGGAATGGCCTACTCCCCGGGCCCATTTACACGCGGTTAACTTACCTTTAACTCACACTTAATTAAAGCTTAAGTTACGCTTAAGAAATTCCGCTTATTTTTCACTTAGTTTCCTGTTCCCTATGTTCGCGATAAAGCGCGCGCCTGCTTGCAGTTGAGCAACAATCCTAAGCACAAAAAGATCGGAGTTTGGCCGTGAAGGACTTAACTATCCTAGTCAGGCTGTGTAAGTTTACGTTATGGATGACTTTATATGCGGCAAGTACCGCATTCGGCCAAAATACAAAAGGAATCATCAGCGGCCATGTTGCAGATACCGTGAACGCCGTTCTACAGGGCGCGCGGATCAAAATTGAACCTGCAGACCGCCAGGTAATCTCCGATGGCCAGGGCAACTTTCTGATTACGGATCTTGATCCTGGAACTTATGACATCGAAGTCAAATTTGTCGGTTTTAAGGAGTTCAACACCAAGGTCACGGTAACAGCGGGTCAGGTTTCGCATGTTGAGGCCGTTATGCGGGTGGCATCGGACTCAGAGCAGGTTGTCGTGTTTTCCGACCGGCTGCACGGTGAAGCCGATGCGATCAATCGTGAGCGCACTTCACCGAACATTCTGAATGTCCTTACATCGGACGTGATTACCAGCCTGCCGAACGCAAATGTTGCCGATGCGGTGGGGCGGCTGCCTGGCGTGACACTCGAAAGAGATGAGGGCGAGGGGAAGTACGTTCAGATACGCGGAACTGAGCCCCGTTTGAGCAATACCACCATCGATGGCGTAAATGTTCCATCGCCCGAGAGCGGCGTGCGACAGGTAAAGCTCGATACGATTCCATCTGATCTGGTGGAATCGGTCGAGATTAACAAAACTCTCTCAGCCAATCAGGACGGTGACGCAATTGGAGGCTCAGTAAATCTGGTGACCAAAACGGCCGGGGAGAGGCCGACAATCACGATGTATGGCGAGGGTGGGTACACGCCGATCTTGAATGGCCGCCATGTAAGCGACTATGGAATCACTCTGGGCAAGCGGTTGCTGGCGGACAAGAAGCTTGGGGTGCTGGGCGGCTTTACTTACGACTACAACGGGCGCGGCATTGACGATATTGAGCCATCGCCAACATCAGACAGCCTTACGCCCCATTGGGACAGCATCGACCTCCGCGAATATCGCTATGATCGCACGCGCTGGGGAGCAGCAGGTGGCGTAGATTACAAGCTTGGCCAGGGCTCAGGTCTCTATGCGCGGGCATTCTATGCCGACTTTAAGGACTACGGCGATAAATGGGTATACACGCTGAATGATTTGGATGTGCCGGGCTATAAGACTGAAAAACGCCTGCCTGACTATGGGATAGCGAACCTGGCGCTCGGCGGCAAGCACCTGTTTCAGGACTCATGGCTGAGTTACGAGATTGCGGTGGCGCGCGCCCGTCAAGCCGCCGCTGCAGGGAATCCGGGAGCGGGTTTTCAGTACGATCCGAACAGTCCTTATTATCCTGTTTTGCAGGCAACCTGCTACAACGATCAAAGCCGCGCGGCAAGCAAATATCGCCCGGGATGGAGCCAGGGATGTGGGGATTCGCTAAGCTCTCCTGTCTATGACATGACGCAATGGGACCTTACCGACTATGCGACGACACAAGGGCAGACGACGCAGCTGAACCTCCAGGCTGCCGCTTCTTATGCGTTCAATTACCACGCAGGCACTCACTTCAGCACATTCGAATTCGGCTTCAAGATTCGCAACCACCATAAAGGACAATTTGCGTACTCTCCGGACTATGTTTACAACGGGACGGCAACGGCTTCGCAGTTCCTTGAAAATCTGCAAAACCATCACTACTACGACGGGACCTATGTTTACGGGCCGCTGGTCGATTACGACCGCATCGTAGCTTATGGCAAAGCGAATCCCGGATTGTTCAGCGTGGATGATGCGGTAACTCATCTCAACTCCGATGCGAGCAACTTCAATCTGAATGAACGGATCACCGCCGGCTATCTGATGAACACGATTGAACTGGGCAGGCTTAGCCTGCAAACCGGTATTCGCTTTGAAGCGACTAACCTTTCCGGAACGGGATATCGGGTCAATATCAATCCTGATCAGAGTTATGGCGGTACGACCCCGGTGAACAGCTCAGGCGCTTATCTGGACCCGCTGCCAAGCGTGCAGGCACGATATGCCATCACTCCGAACTCTGCGCTACGGGCTGTGTACGGGCGGGGCATTTCACGGCCTAATCCGCAGGACATTATTCCTTCCATTACCTTTGATACAAGTACCAATCCGCCAACCTTCAGCCTCGGGAATCCCAGGTTAAAAGCCGAGCACGCCAACAGCTATGATCTGTTATATGAGCAATACCTCAACCCTCTGGGGCTCATCCAGGCAGGATTCTTCTACAAGGATCTCGGTGATCCTCTGGTGGTTTTGACGAACTTTTCTGCAACGCCACCGGTTACCGAGCCAGGCGCATATCCGATTTACAAAATCACACAGCCGGCAAACGCAGGAAGCGCTTATGTTACCGGCTTCGAGATCGCATACGAGCAACATCTCTCCTTTTTGCCTGGATTGCTTGGCGGGCTGGGATTCTCCGGCAATTACAGCTACACTGCCTCACAGGCAAAAAGAGTAGATCCGCTGCGTACGGACAGCCCTGCGTTATTACGCCAGGCGCCGAATACCTGGAATATCAGTCCTACATATGATCATGGCCACCTCTCGGTCCGTATGGGGCTGGCTTATAACGGAGCGAATATCTATCAATATCAATATGAAAACCTGCAGTACGACGATAATGGGAACCTGATTCCCAACCCGCAGGTGGGCGACACGAAAGGTCCGGCAGGCGATCAATATTTGTATGCCCACCTGCAAGTTGACGCTCAGATCAACTATCTGCTGCCGAAAGGGTTTACGGTCTACGCATCTGATTTGAACGCGAGCAACGAAGTCTTTGGGTTTTATAATGGCAGCCCGCAATATGTGGTGCAGCGCGAATACTATCATCCCACGTATTCTTTCGGTGTTCGCTGGTCACCACGGGTCGAAAGGTAAACATGGTTCCGTTTCAAAATCGGATGAAGTTGTTCTTCATAACGCTGGTGCTCTGTACACTCTCTGGCTGCCGATCGCATGCGCAGGAAGACGGCCCGGATGCAGAAGCAATTGCCAACGCATTGATAAGTGGCCCCGGACCGACATTTGTAGTGCCTGGTAATCAGATTCCAAAGAACTGGACCATAATTGTTTACGGCGACACGCGCTTTACAGATCCGGCGAATCATGAAGTCACGAATCCTGAAGCGCGGCGTGCTCTGGTAGCGAAGATCGCAGGCGAACATCCGGATGCGCTGCTTATTTCCGGAGATCTGCCTTACAGCGGTAACAATGAGGATGATTATGCTGTCTTTCACACGGAGACCGCGGCCTGGCGCGATGAAAAACTGCGTGTGTATCCCGCGCTGGGCAACCATGAGCTCCATGGTGATGAGAAGAGACAGCCGTCAAACTGGTGGAATACATTTCCAGAGCTGAAAGGCCGACGATGGTATTCGGTCGAGTTCGGGAACGCTTATTTCATCTGTCTCGATTCCGATCTTCCACTTGTGCTGGGAAGCCGCCAGCAAAAATGGCTGGCCGACCAACTGAATCATCTTCCCAACAAAGCGCAGTTCGTCTTCATCAATATGCATCATCCTCCGGTGGCTGATCCTGTTATGAATAGTTCATCGCATGACGTGCGCCCGAACGAGAAAGCTCTCGCGCTCTATTTAAAGCAACAAGCGCCTGCAATACATGCGAGCATCATTGTGGTGGCTGGGCACATTCATAACTACGAGCGCTTCCTGCAGGACGGCGTAACTTATCTTGTTTCGGGCGGCGGAGGCGCTAAACCTCATCCCGTGGCGCGCACCGCTGCAGATCTGTTTCAGGATGCTTCCTTCCCGAACTATCACTACATTAAATTTCGGTACGACGGAGCCAGGCTCGATGCCACCATGTTTCGCCTCTCGAACAACGATGAGACAAGGCCGACATGGGAGGTAAAAGACCAGTTCGCAATAAGCCCGCGCTGATCATGGAAAAGCTCCGATCCCAGTGTTCCTCTCAATCCAAATCGAGAACGCATTCTATAGCAGGATAGGGTACATGTTGCGCGCCGGATTTCTTTACCGCGTGCCGATTTCAACCCGGAATGTACTTGCATGGCGATTAAGCACAAATGCGGTCTGATACTCTCAAGCCATGCAGCTCGTCATCAATGGTCAGGTGAAAGAATTTTCCGAACTCACACCCAACGCAAAAATCTCTGATCTGATCTCCGTGCTCGGACTGAAAAATGACCGCGTCGCCATTGAACAAAACGGAGAAATAGTTCCGCGCGCTTCCTGGGCTGTAGCGCATCTTCAATCCGGCGATAAGCTTGAAATCGTCCATTTTGTTGGCGGCGGACTCTAAACCTGTTAACAGATACTGAATCTGAGTTTAGCGGCTCTGAATTTGCGAACCGTTTTACACTCCAGCCGATTCAAAAATTAATCTTCTGTTCTTGCGAAACCCAGTAACGAGTGATACAAGGGCTTGAATGGCAAAGGGCAACGCATCATGTTGCCTCTGATTCAGTAGCGGATAACAAGCCAGGAGTGGAGGTCCGCCCATGTTCGCTCTCCCCCGTACCTCGAAATTACTTACCTGTTTATTGATACTGCAGGCTGCATCGTTTTTGGGTTCAATGCTCCAGGCCCAAACCACCGATTACACCACATACCATTTCGATAATGCGCGCGATGGTCTGAATCCAAATGAGACCATTCTGACGCCGGCTAATGTGAATGTCTCCAGCTTTGGCAAAGTCGGCTTTTACGCGCTGGATGGCAAAGTAGACGCGCAGCCTCTCTATCTCTCCAAGGTCCCGATTGCCGGCGGAACGCACAACGTTCTCTAC
>Ga0209581_1003073_pt1 | contig 14811 bp, 11 predicted proteins | sample Coa_R2_FD_187160 | JGI IMG/M metagenome (GOLD analysis project Ga0209581, IMG submission 187160) | Surface soil microbial communities from Centralia Pennsylvania, which are recovering from an underground coalmine fire - Coalmine... | ecosystem: Environmental > Terrestrial > Soil > Unclassified ...
GAAAAATCCACCCCCGCCGAGGATGAGGAGGATGAGGATGACCAGGCCCACCCAGAGGCCGGCGTGGCTCTTGCGGGGAGCCGGATAGCCGGGCTGCCCAAAACCACCCGGCTGCGGATAGGCCGGTTGCGGATACGCCGGCTGCGGATAGACCGGTGGCGGCGGCGTATAGGGGGGCGGGGCCGGGGCGTCGTAGCTTCCATAGGCGGACGGTGGCTGCTGATAGGGCGTCTGAACCGGTGGAGGCGCGGCGGCTACCGTCGGCTCGTAGTTCGGCGCGCTCGCGGCCACCGTCGGGATGTAGCCCGCCCCGCTCGCTTCATACGTGAAGTTCGTCGTGCCAATACGGATCACATCGCCGGAACTGAGCGGATGCGGCATGTTCGGGGGCAAACGCTGCTCATTGACGAAGGTGCCGTTGGTACTGTTCAGGTCGGTAATCTGATAGCTGGTCCCGCCAAATCCAGGCGCAACCTCCGCGTGATGCGAGGAGGCTTGCGGGTCGCTGATGACTAGCGTGTTGTCAGGCGCACGGCCTATCTTGAGCGGCACCTGGCCGAGCACCGTGCGACCGAGGGGACTGTTCAATGCGGCTTCCATGAATATCTCCTTGCTTATATGATCCGTATGTGCATATTGGTCTATCTATTGCCCTCGTCCATTCTAGCATATCTCTGCAAGAATGGCTGTTCGCCCGCTCACACGTGCGCAGGCGTCTCTCTGCTACGAGAGGCTTGCGCCGGGCCGATCTGCGCGCAGGCTGGTTCGCCCGCTCACGCGCGCGTTTCTGCTACGGAAATCTGACGTTGTTCTGGATTCTCCACTGCCCATTCTCTTCGATGAGATGAATGGTCGAGGCCGAGGTGCGGCCCCGGTCCGTGGTGATAGTGACGGTGCCGGTGGCCGTCGAGCCGTTCTGCTGGATGCTATCGGCGTTGACGACGCACTCTTTGATGCCCCCGACGAGAAATTCGATCAGGTTGAGGCCCTGGCGAAGCTGAGAGACGCTGGTCTGGGCCTGCGCCGAACTCGAGAGGGTGTTGTACAACGCCTGCGCGTCGTTCGCTTTGAGCGCGTCGCAGTAGGCTTGCAGCGTCTTCTGAGGCGTCGGTCGCACCTGGAGGTAGACGACGGTTCCACCGCCCGCAACGAGCAGCAGCAGGATCACGGCAAGCGCGATCCATAGACCGGTACGCCTCCTCCGAGGCGCGGGCTCCTGCGCATAGCCCGGCTGCGCGAACGCGCCCGGCGTCGGCAAACCCGGCTGGCCACTGCCTCCCGCCGGCGCATAGCCCGGCTGCATCGGCGGAAAGGCCGGCTGCGTCGGCTGCGAGCCGGGACTAAACCCTCCCGGCGGATTCTGTTCCGGGTAGGACGAGGGTGGGAAATTATTCATAACATCTTTCCTCAAATCTCTCCATGATTGGTTGTGCTTTTGCACGGCACACAAAAGCTATTATATCTCAGCGCGCGCTGCCCTTCACGCTCTCCCGCCCCGCCTGGGACTCGCCCCCCCTGGACATCGCTCCCTCTCTGATAATACGTTCACCAGGACCTTTTTCGTTTCCCCTGCGCGGACCACCCTCACCCCACCTTTCTGTATCGCAGAATACTTTTTGGGCGGAGCGGGACGGAAACGCGGGCCACGATGGGCATGAGAAAAATCCCCGCTCGCTCGCCTGATAGCTTGCCAGGCGCGCGTTTCCATGCCATAATTGGGAGCGAAATCAGGAGAGAAACTCTGCGAAAGGTCGGGCTTGTGAAAGCGTATATCGAGGCTTCGTTGCAGTCTGAGGTGATTATCAGCACCAGCCGCCTGACGAAGGCGTATGGCAAGCTGGTGGCGGTGAACGACCTCCACCTCAAGGTCATGCGCGGGGACGTGTTCGGCTTCCTGGGTCCCAACGGCGCGGGCAAGAGTACGACGATCCGCATGCTCCTCGGCCTGGTGCGCCCGACCGCCGGGCGCGCGGTGATTTTCGGCATGGATACCGCGTACCAGATGCCGGCAATCCTCCAGCACGTCGGGGCGATCGTGGAGACGCCCGTGTTCTATCCCTACCTCTCCGGCATCGATAACCTGCGCGTGGTGGCCGCAGCATCCGGCATGGTTTCGGGTCGCGCCAACGCGCGCCGCCTGGCGGAGGTGCTGGAACTGGTGGAATTGAAGTCTCAGGCCGCGATGGCCTATCGCAAGTATTCTCTGGGCATGAAGCAACGCCTGGGCATCGCCGCCGCGCTGCTGACCGATCCTGAACTGCTGCTGCTGGATGAGCCGACGACTGGCCTGGACCCCGCCGGCATGGTCGAGATCCGCCAGTTGATCCAGCGCCTTAAGACCCTGGGGAAGACGATCTTTCTCTCCAGCCACCTGCTCAACGAGGTGCAGCAGGTCTGCAATCGCGTGGCTATTTTGCAGAAGGGCAATCTGATTAAACAGGGCAATGTGCGCGAGCTTCTGCGCAGCAGGGAGCAGGTGCTGGTTCGCCTGCGCGCTGCGGACGAGCTTGCACGCGCCCGCACGGTGCTGGAACAGGCGAGGACGAATGGCGCACACTGGCTCGGCGCGCTGCATACGGAACGCGATGCGCACGGCCAGGAGTTGCTGCGCATCGACGCGCCCTGCACGCATACCGCCGAGGTGAACCGCTTGCTGGCTCAGAATGAGATCTTCGCCGCTGAGTTGCATCCCTACGAGGGGAGCCTGGAAGAGGTCTATCTGCAACTGACGACGCCCTCCGGCGAACATCTGGGTATGGCCGCCCTCGCCGGCATCTCCGAGCCTGCACAGACGCTTGAGGACGAATTGCCCGCCGGCAGCGTTCTCCGCCAGAGAAAAGGAGGCGTATCTTGAGTTCACGCTTGATTTGGGAATGGGCGGCGCTGCGTGAGTTCGATGCCCACAAGAGCATCAGGAGGCACTACGTGAGCTCGATCCTTGAGATAGGACAGAAGACGTGCTTTACGGCAATGGGAGGCACTACGTGAGCTTGATGCTTGAAATGGGGGCAGGAGGTGCAATGTGAGTTCGACGCCTGAGACGGATATGGGCGAGACGCGCTTTCCGGTGCCGTTGGAGAACGCGACGCCCAGGACGACGCGCGTGGGGACGGTGATTCTGGGCCGCATGGACTTCCTGAGCGTGCTGTTGCGTTTGATCGGTATGGAGCTGTATAAAATTCGCCGTCGCCCGATGTCGAAGGTGCTGGGCGTGCTGGCCGCGTTCCTCGCTATGCTGGTTCCCCTGGCGGTCGGCACGGAATTGCTGGCCAGTAAGAACACGCTGGCCGGCGAGCCAGATCTGCTGGCGGCCCTCTCCGAGCCTCTGCGCCTGCCGTCCTCGCTGGGGATTGCCTCCACGCAGGGCGAGCTCAATCCGGCGATTATCCTGATGATTATTCTCGTCGGCGCGCTGGCCGGCGGCGAGTTGAGCATCGGCACGGTCCGCCTGATGTTCACACGCGGTCCCTGGCGCGGCCAGTTCCTGCTGGCGAAGTATGGCGCTGCGCTGATCTGCACGGTGCTCGGCGTGCTGGGCATGACGCTGGTCGGCGTGCTGGCCGGCCAGGTCTTTAATCTGCTCAGCGGGCAGCCGCAGAGTCTGGCCTTCCTCACGCCCGCCTGGCTCGGCCACGCCCTGCTCTACCTGCTGGCGACGATGCTGAACTGGTTTATGTATGCGGTCGTGGCGATCTTCTTCGCCGTGCTGGGCCGCTCGACGACGGCGGGCATCGCGGGCGCGCTGACCTGGTTCTTCGGGGAGCCGATCGTCTCGAGCATCCTGACGCTCGCGGGCAACTTTAGCGTGGGCAAGGTCGGCGATTTCTTGCACGCCTTGCCGGACTACCTGATGGGCAATAACGCGCGCGCCCTGCAACTCAGCCAGGCGAGCGTTCTCTTCGGTGGCAACGCTCAGTCCGCGCCGGACCTCCAGCGCCTGATTGTCCTGGCGGTCTACCTCGCGGTCTTTATCGGCTTGACCTGGTGGCTGAACGAGAGCCGCGATGTGACGAACTAGATATTCATTGATATGGTAAGCGCGACGACAATTCGAGAATACGCGTATGAACTGGGCTTCGATGGCGTGCACATCACCGGCGCGGCTGCCTTTCCCGAGGCGGAGCGGGTCCTCAAGCAGCGCATCGCCGAGGGCCTGATGGACGGCCTGCCCTGGTTCACGGCGCAGCGCGCGGAGGTGTCGTGCCATCCCGACGCCCTGCTGCCGGAGGCAAGGTCGGTCATCGCGCTGGCTCAGTGCTATCTCAGCGAACTGCCGGCGGAGGACCAGCCCGGTCCCCCGCGTGGCCGCATCTCGCGCTACGCCTGGGGCGACGACTATCACGACTCGCTCAAGGCCCGCTTGCAGCAGTTCGCGGCCTGGCTGCGTGAGTATGCCCGCGCGGAGGTGCCGGATTTACAGACGCGCCTGTTCGTGGATACCGGGCGCATGGTGGACCGCGCGGTGGCTCAGCGCGCCGGCCTGGGCTGGTACGGCAAGAATACGAATATCCTCACCCACGGCTGGGGCTCCTGGGTCTTTCTCGCTGAGATCGTGACGAATCTGCCCCTGCCTGAGGAGGAGTTTGACGCGCCTCTGAAGGCAAATTGCGGCAAGTGCGAGCTTTGCCTGCACGCCTGCCCGACGGGTGCGCTGCCCGCGCCTTATGTGCTGGATAACCGGCGCTGCATCTCGTACCTGACGATCGAGTTGCGCGGGAGCATCCCTCTCGAACTGCGCCCGCTGATGGGCAACCTGATCTTCGGCTGCGATATCTGCCAGCAGGTCTGCCCGGTCAACGTGGTCGCGGAACGCCGCCTGGGATTGCGCGGGGATGTTCCTGCGGGGACGCGTTCCGTGACGTTTCGTCCGCGCCGCGAGTTCGCTCCCCGGCCCGCCATCGGCGGCAATCCCGAGCTGATCCCGCTGCTCAAGCTGAGCGAGGAGGAGTTTCGCGAGCGTTTCCGGGGCAGTCCGATCAAGCGCGCGAAGCGGCGGGGACTGCTGCGCAACGTCTGCGTGGCCCTGGGCAATAGCGGGGATCGCAGCGCGGTGCCGGCTCTGTGCGAGGCTCTGCACCATGAGGAGGCGTTGGTGCGCGGCCACGCCGCCTGGGCCCTGGGCCAATTAGGCGGCGACCAGGCCCGCCACGCGCTGGAGCAAGCTCTGACCACCGAGACGGACGACGAGGTACAACGCGAAATTCGCTGCGCCCTGGCAACGGGTCGCGGCTGGACAACGAAGGAATAGATGCAGGACTTCCGCGACCATCCACTCGATATCCTGCGGGCAACGGGGCGCGGCTGGACACCAAAGGAATAGGCAAACAAACCATGCGAATAACCTCTCTGGGCAGCGGCAGCAGCGGCAATGCGTACCTGGTCGAGGCGGGTCCCCAGGGCCGCACGCGCTTGCTGGTGGACGCCGGCTTCTCCGCGCGCATCCTGGCGGAGCGCCTGCGCCTGGCGGGCAGCCGGCTCGACCAACTGCGCGCTGTGCTCATCACCCACGAACACAGCGACCATATCCTCGGCCTGCCGCTCCTGATGAGGCGTCACCATATCCCCGTCTTCGCCGATCCCCGCACCCTGGCGGAGATCCGCACCATCCTCACCTCCGGCGAACTACGCTCCGAATCCGGCCTGCTCCTCACCCTCGAAGCCGAACTCATCACCCTCGCCAACGACGGCACCGCGCAGCTCGCCCGCGAGACGAGCGCACAGCTCGAACTCACACCGACCAACCGCCCACGTGAAACAAGCGAAGCCGCTTCGCCGAACTTGCCGGGCGAGGTGAGCAGATTGGGCGAAGCCGGACCGGGCGCGGACGAGTTGTGGCGAGCCTTGCCGGTGGGGACGAGCTGCGTGATCGGCGATATCGAGGTGCAATCGTTCCCCGTCTCGCACGACGCGATCGCGCCCTGCGGCTACGTGCTGAGCGCCGGGGGATGTCGCGTGTGCATTGTCACCGACAGCGGCGAGGTCACGCCGGTCATGCTGGAGGCCATCGCGCGGGCCGACCTGCTCATCCTCGAGTCGAACCACGATCGCGCGCGCCTGATCCGGGGACCCTATCCCTATCACCTCAAGCAGCGCATCCTCAGTCCCACAGGGCATCTCTCTAACGACCAGGCCGCCGAGGCTGTGCTGCGCACGTGGCGGGCCGACGCCGTGCGCTGGCTCTGGCTGGCTCACCTCAGCCGCACCAATAACACGCCCCGACTGGCCCTGTCGAGCATGAAAAGCAGTCTGCGCGCGGCAGGGGCCAATCTCGCGCAGATCCACATCTCTGTCCTGCGCCACGAAATGGGCGGCACCTGGGACTCAACTCGCCTGTGGCACGACGAGCATTGGTGGGAACTGCCGCAATGAACTGCCCGCCCGCGTCTCCTCCAGCGCCGCACACGTCATCGGCACCAATCGCGCTTGCCTGTGCCTCTTCTGCCTGCTATACTACACGGTGTTCACATACCACCACACACGGATGGGAGAGACAGACAGCAGTGCGCACGGGCTGGAGACAATGTACGCTGGGCGAGGCGCTTACCCTGCAGCGCGGATTTGACCTGCCCGAACGGCAGCGACGGCCAGGAACGGTGCCCGTCGTCTCATCTTCGGGCGTGACCGGCTGGCACGATACGGCGAAGGTGCGCGCCCCCGGCGTCGTCACGGGCCGCTATGGCACTCTGGGGGATGTGTTCTACGTCAAAGAAGACTTCTGGCCGCTCAACACGGCCTTGTACGTGCGTGACTTCAAGGGCAATCATCCGCGCTTCATCCACTATTTGCTGCATTACTACCTGGGTATGCTCAAGCTCGCGCAGCACAACGCGGCCAGCGTGCTGCCCGGCGTCAACCGCAACGCGCTGCACCGGCTCGTCGTCAGCCTTCCTCCCCTGCCGATCCAGCGCAGCATCGCCGGCATCCTCACCGCCTACGACGACCTGATCGAGAACGCCACGCGCCGCATCGCCAACCTCGAAGAACGCGCCCGCCTGCTCTACGACGAATGGTTCGTCAAGTTCCGCTTCCCCGGCCATGAACGCGTGCGGCTGGTGGAGTCGGCGGTAGGGATGGTGCCGCAGGGATGGGAGGTGAGATCACTTGGTGATATCTGTTCTATTACGATGGGGCAATCGCCTAGCTCAACATTTTATAATCAGGGAGGGAACGGCCTGCCGTTTCACCAGGGAGTGTCTGATTTCGGAAGTCGCTTTCCTACCGATCGCGTCTATTGCACGCTGGAACATCGTGTAGCACATGCAGGCGATATCTTGTTTAGCGTCCGGGCTCCTGTTGGTCGTCTCAACCTCTCCCTAAAAAAGATTGTGATAGGGCGTGGCCTGTGCGCAATTCGTAGCAAAAATGAGGGTCAACGATTTATCTTCCAGCAATTGAAGCAGCAATTTCAGGAGGAGGATACCATTGGGAATGGCTCTATTTTTAGGGCTGTAACAAAGGATGAAGTCTACAACCTCAAGCTCTTATGGCCGCCATCGGATATCCTCTGTGCTTTCGATGCCCATCTTCAGCCGATCTTCGCCTTATTAGAATCGCTATCGAGGGAAAATACCGCTCTCCGCCAGACGCGCGATCGTCTCCTGCCGGGCCTGGTCGCGGGCGAGATCGACGTGGCGGGCCGGCGCGCGGGGGAAGCGCCGGAGATGGCCTCGGTGCTGGCGCGGCGCGTGGCGGAGGCGGCGGGTCACGTCGAGCCGGTGGGTGACGAGGGGATGGGGTGGGACTCGTTGTGGGAGTGAGGAACGGGCAGAACGCGGGCGCGTTGGCGGGACGCGGGCACGGTGGCAGGACGCGGGCACGGTGGCGGGACGCGGACAAGCAGCGTCCCTACTATGGACGGGGATTAGGTGCGTGGGGACATTTTCCGCGTAAAAGCAACGGATGTCCTGGTCGATGGCGGGGACATGGAACGTGGCCGGGTAGCAACGCCCATCCATCCACCCCACCCAGGCAGGCCGGCCCACGTCGGTTTTACGCGAACCACGTGCTAACATCACCAACGCCCGTCCATAGTAGGGACGCCCCTTGTGTGCGTCCTGCGGGCTTGTGTGCGTCCTGCGGGCTTATGTGCGTCCTGCCACCGTGCCCGCGTCCCTCACGCTTGCCCGCGTCCTACGCCATCACACACCCCACGTGCCGGTGTGCGTCCTGCGGGCTTGTGTGCGTCCTGCTGGATATACCGCCCATCGTGCCCGCTCCTATTGCCCGCCAGGCTCCCCCACCTCGTCATCCTTCATGAATAGCTCATCCATCGTCAGGCCCAGATAATCGGCAACTCTTCTTAACGTATAAGCTGTGGGATTATAGTTTTTATCCCTGACCATACGGCGAACGGTATTCAGCGGCACATCAGCCCCGCGCGAAAGTTTCGCCATGCTCAGCTTTCTCTCTTCCAAAATCTCTTTGACGCGCAATCTATACATCTTTGTCACCTCAGCGGTCTATTATACAAAGCATGGTTCATAGCTGATAGATGCAGAATTAATAACCCATCTTTATAGTTCTGTTTATATAGAACCTTGACTAAGCATCTATAGTAATGGTACTATCCTTATGGCTTATGTTGGCGAACTCGATCAAGAGATGTTTATCACGCGTCATCTTTAGAAAGGAGGTCCACCCATACCCCACTCGCCGCCAGCATGCGCGCTGGCGAGAAGACAGGCCCGGACGCGACTCCCTGTTTTTTTCGCAGTCCAGGCGCGTGATCGCGGGCAGTAGTGCGCGATCAGGCATCGTGAATCGTCCAAACACATGTGAACAAGAGGAGGTTGGCAATGGAACATTGGATGGTCAAGCTGGGCGAGCCGCCGATGGCACGGCTCTTGCTCAAGGTGGATGAGGCGGAGGCGATCTTTTACCGTCGCTTTGTCGAGCAGCACGGGGGTTCGTTCGTGGCCCTGCGCTCTCCGAAGGGCAGCTACCGCCTCGACTTTCCCCCCGGCGCGCGCATGGAGCGCAACGACGAGTACGAGCCGCACGATAGCTATCGCATCGCCTACCCCGACGGAGCGTTCCTGACGTGGTACCGCATGTTCAAGCTTGATGGGCGCTGGATCGACGACGTGCTGCTGGTCCCCGTGCCCGATGACGACGATTGGGCGCTCTTTGACGGCGTGCCGGAATACGCGCGGGAGTGAGACAAGGCTCTCCCTCGCGGGAAGACACACTTGATGGGTACTCTGGGTACTCTTGGCGCTGAGGCAGCCTGTGGAGCGGGGAGAGAAAGAGTACCCAGAGTACCCATGAAATGATGCAGACAGCAAAAAACAACGCGGGCGAGCTGATGCCCGTCCGCGTGGTGGCTCCTCCTTTGCTCTTAATCGGTGCTGCGACAGAGTGGGACAGACGGAAGGGACGCCCAAATTTACCAACCTCTTGCACATCAAGCCAGAATCGAGTAATATCATTCCATGATAAAACCGGAGAATGGGATGTTGATCTGGCGGAAAGGAATTGACTTATGCCTGCATACCTCGCGCGCAGCATCCTGTTTCTCTGCTCGTATTTCCCGCTAGTGGCGATTTACTGTATCCTTTTGGTGGGAACGTGGCCGTTGTGGGCTGTCCTGCTGCTGCTCAGCGCCGGACTGGCGAGCCTGGATCTTCCACCAGTTGAGGCGCGCCAATGTCGCGTATCGCCGCAAGGCCGTGAGCGTCACGCGGCGTAACGGCGATGTCATGGCCTATGTCGCGTCCTATATCATTCCGTTCGTCTCGTTCTCGCTGACAAATGTGCAGCAGGCCCTGGCGCTGGGTGTGTTTTTTGTGGTGTTGTTCGTCATCTACGTTCATTCTAATATGATCTACGTCAACCCGATGCTGAATCTCGGCGGCTATCACCTCTACGAGGTCGAGATCGAGGGGAACGACGGGCCGCGCATGTATATCGCGCGCGGACGCCTGGTGCGCGGGGACGAGATTCGCTTCGTGGCGCTGGATAATGATATCTGTTTGCAAGCATAAGTCGAGGAGGTACGCATGCTGGAAGCCCCGGATGCCGTTCGCGACACCCTCAAATCTCTCATGGCGCTCGACCTGGCGGGCTGCGACCTGGATGTGTGCGTCGCGTCCGGCGAGGCCAACGACGCCGATCTGGGCTATCGCCATGTTCGCCAGAAGCCGGCCCTGCAACAGAGGTTCCGCGAGGCTATCGACGAGGCCCTGGACGAGTATCGCAAGGGCGTGGCGCGCGGCGATCTGGAGTTGCAATCCTTCAACGTGGGCAATGCCAAAGAGGAGCATGAGATTGAGTATCTCAATATCCTGCCCTACGACTCGATTCGCCGGCGCATCCAGCCCTTGAGCGATCCGCTCAATCTGCCGTTCTTCCAGCATAGCGAGACGGCGTTTATCGAAAAAATGCGCTTCTACGCTATCCGCGTCGTGCCGAAGCCGCCGCAGGACCGCACGCCGATCTACTTCTATCGCGTCTACAACGCCTCACAGATGCTCAGCCGCTCGCGCTTCTACGCGATGATCGTGCAGGACGACATCTACGACGATCTGAAAACGCCGACCTTCCTCTTCGATCGCCACATCGACTGCATCAGCTACGAAGAGGACATGTTCATCTTCAATACCCATAACTTTCACCAGATCTTCAACAGCGAGGAGTTCAAGAAGGCCGCCGTCGGCACGCTGGACCGCCTGGCGCAGAAGAATTTTATCCATAACTACAAGCGCTTCCGCGAGGATTGTTTGCGCGACAAAAACAAGATACTCAAGCTCTGCAAAATCGCCGCCAGCAGCTACCTGGACGCCCTGACGATCGATGCCCTGCACAACGAGATCGAGCGTCTCAAGCTGCCCATCCCGGTCGAACTCATCAACGGCAGGAAAATGCTGGTCTACAACCCGCGCGGCGACCGCTGGGCCATTCTCAAACTGCTCAACGACTCGTATGCTCACTCTTTTATGACAAGCGTTGACTACTACGCGCAGAGCAAGCGCGAAGTGCGTAGCGGGAAGATGTGAGCTTGTTGGGTGAATTTGATGTGAAGTGTTTGGGAAAGGATAGACGGATTTATGCAAAGAAATACTCCTACCAACCAGGCGGTGCGCAGGCGTGCGATGGCGGTTTTGCTGGAACTGGGGTACACCATGCTCAATGGCACGTCGGAGGAGGTGGGGCATTGCGAGACGACGGGCCGCCGTAATCTGCATGAGGTGGTGCTGGAGTCTCGCCTGTACGCGGCCCTGTGCAGGCTCAATCCGGGGCTGAACACGCATTATATCGAGGCGGCCATGGAGCGGTTGACGACGGACGAGCTGCGCCTGAGCGGCGATCCGCTGAGGGCCAACCGGGAAATCTATAAGCTGCTCAGGGATGGCGTCAAGATCGAGACGCGGCCCGACGAGCCGCCGAACGCCACCGGCTACCGCGATCGCCATAAGATCGTCCAGGTCATCGACTGGGGCGAGCCTGCCAATAATAACTTCGTCTTCGTGCCCGACCTGTGGGTGGCCGGCGAGATGGGCAAGCGTTGCCTGGACCTTGTTCTCTTCGTCAACGGCCTGCCTTTCGTGCTGCTGGGCATCCAGGATTGCGCCCTGGAGCTTATTCACGCGCAGGTCACGCAGGAGCTTTGCCGGGAACTGCCGAGGTTGTTCTGGTATAACGCCTTCGTTGTCGTCACCAACCCCTTCGAGTGCCGCATGGGCAGCTTCAGCGCGCCCTGGGAACACTTTTTCCAGTGGAAACGCGTGCTCGACGAGGATGAGCCGGCCAGCACTACGCTCGAAACCCTCCTGCGCGGCGTCTGCGAGCAGACGCGCCTGCTGGATCTCGTCGAGAATTTCACGCTCTTCGACGAGGCGGGCGGCCTCAAGAAGCTGGTGGCGCGCAACCACCAGTACCTGGGCGTCAATCGCGCCATCGCCGCCCTGCGCGCCCGCGAGCAATTGCCCCCGCAGGAGCAGCACGACCGGCTCGGCGTCTTCTGGCACACCCAGGGCAGCGGCAAGAGCTACTCGATGATCTTCTTCGTGCGCAAGGCTCAACGCGTGCTCTCCAATACCTATAAATTTCTCATCGTCACCGACCGCATCGATCTCGACGAGCAGATTTACCAGAACTTCAGGAACACCGGGTCCGTCGAGGAGGCCGATCCGGCGGAGGTCCACGCCGGGGATGGCAACCAGCTTAAACGCCTGCTGCGCGAGCCGCATTTTATCCTTTTCACTCTGATCCAGAAGTTCCGCGTGGATCAGCCGGGCCAGAATTACGAGAAGCTCTCCGAGAGCTACGGCATTGTGGTTATCACCGACGAGGCCCACCGCACGCAGGATGGCGAACTGGCCCGCTATATGCGCCAGGTCCTGCCGCACGCTGCGTTTATCGGCTTCACCGGCACGCCGCTGATGGATAACGACGAGCAGACGCGGCGCACCTTCGGGGACTACGTGAGCCGCTATACGTTCCGGCGCGCTATCAACGACGGCGTGACCGTCGATCTCTACTTCGAGAATCACACTCCGCCGCTCGAACTGGTGCGCAGCATCCCGCTCGACGAGAATCTGCGCGGCCTGCTGGAGGGCGCGCAGATTACTCCGCAGCAGCAGGAGCAGCTTTTCAGGGATAGCCGCTTTCTCGACAGCGGCGAGCGGCTGGACTGGATTGCGCAGGATATCGTCGCGCACTTCGCGCGGCGCGGCTACCAGGGCAAGGCGCTGGTCGTCTCGTCGAGCAAGATCAGCGCCGTGCGCACCTACAATCGCGTGCTGAGCGCGCGGGAGCGCTATGTCACCGGCCTGCGCGCGCAACTCGACGCCGAGCGCGGTCTCGCCCGCCGGGAAGAGTTGCACGCCATGCTCGTTGCGCTGGAAACATGCGAGATGGCCGTCGTCGTCTCCGAGGCGCAGGATGACATTGAGAAATTTGCAAGTTTCAGTCACGCGAACGGCGAGCTTGTCGAGATCGAGCCACACCAGCGGGTTTCTAAAGAGAGGCTGGCGGAGCGTTTCAAAGATCCGCGCGATCCTTTCCGCATCGCTTTCGTGTGCGACATGTGGAGCACCGGCTTTGACGTGCCGTGCCTCTCTACGGTCTATCTCAACAACCGCCTGCAGAAACACACGCTCATGCAGACCATTGCGCGGGCCAATCGTGTCTTCGGCGAGAAGCCCAACGGGCTGATCATCGATTACGCGGGCAGCGTTCACGAACTGGACGATGCGCTGGCCCTCTACGCGCCCGCCGACATCAACGATCCCGAGGGTCCCGAGCGCGTGGTGGGCAACAAAAACGAGCTTGTCGAGCTTTTGCGCGCGACGCTCGCCGAGATCAATCGCTACTGCCAGGAGAACGGGCTGGACATTCCGGCGCGGCTCAACCAACTGCGCGCCACGTCCGATCGCCGGGGCCAGGAGTTGCTCGTCGAGCCGGATATCGACGCGCTGCTGGAGACGGAGGAGCGCAAGCAGGGCTATCTGCTGCTCTCGCATGAGGTCAGCCGGCTCTACCGGGCCATCCTGCCCGATCCCGCCGAGCCGGAGTTCACCCTGCCGGTCCACCTGCACCAACTGCTGCGGCGGGGCATCTACGCCGCCATGCGCCAGGCCGTGCCCGACGGCTTGCGCGACCGGGTGATGAGCCAGGTGCAGGGCGCGTTACGCCTGGGCGAAAGGGACGTGCGGATTTCGCTGGCCACGCGCGAGGAGCCGGGCCGTTTCCTCGTCAGTCAGCTCGATCCCGACCGCTTGCGCAGCCACCTGGGCAGTGGTCCTCGCCACATCAGGGCCGAGGAGACGCGGGCCGACCTGGAGTCCTGGATTCGCCGGCTGCTCGCGCAAAACATTGGGCGCATAAATTTTCTGGAAAGGTTGGAGAGAATTGTGAGTCGCTACAACGAAGCCAATGTCAACGAAGCGGTCTATCCGTCCCTGGCCGGAGGCGGCGAGGATATACAACCCCTGGACCTGCGCACGGCGCGCACCCGCAAGCTGGACGCCTACGCCGACGACCTGGTAGCCCTCGCGCGCGACCTGGCCGCCGAGGAGCAGCGGGCCGCGCGCGAGGGCCTGAGCGAAGAGGAACTGGCCATCTACGATATCCTGACCGCCGGCGTGAAGCTCGCCGGGGACGACGAGCGCGCGCAGGTCAAATCTCTCACGCGCACGCTGCTGGAGCGATTGCAGGCCCTTTTCGTCCTCGAATGGCAGAGCAGGACCACGACTTTCAATCGGGTCCGGCTCGCCATCACCGACAGCCTGCACGACCGCCTGCCCCCGGCCTACAGTCCCGACCAGCGCACGCAGAAGAGCGCCGAATTGCTGCTTTACGTGCGGGAGAGGTACCGGGGCGGCAGGGGCGGCGCGCACACGGTCGCCTAGCTCCCCAGGATGCGCGCGATCACCGACTGAACGGTATTCGAGGGGATGGCGAAGCCGATGCCGTTGGCGGGCGTGTTCGTCTCGGTATTCACCGCCGCGAGCGTGGGGATGCCCACAACCTGGCCTTGCAGGTTGATCAGCGCGCCTCCGCTGTTGCCGGGATTGATGGGCGCGGAGATCTGGATCAGGCCGGTCAGCTGCACCCCGCGCGATTCATTGACCGTGCGGTTCAGGCCGCTCACCACGCCGGAGGTGACGGTGCCATCGTAGCCGAGCGGGTTGCCGATCGCCAGCACCTCCTGCCCGACCGAGAGCTGCGCCGAATCGCCGAACATCGCGGGGGTCATGCTGGCTGTGGGCTGCACGCGGATCACCGCCAGGTCGTTCGCGGGATCGCTGCCCGCAATCTCGGCGGGAAGCTGCGTGCCGTCGCTCAGTGTGACCGTGAGCGAGGAGACGC
>Ga0209581_1003074_pt1 | contig 14809 bp, 10 predicted proteins | sample Coa_R2_FD_187160 | JGI IMG/M metagenome (GOLD analysis project Ga0209581, IMG submission 187160) | Surface soil microbial communities from Centralia Pennsylvania, which are recovering from an underground coalmine fire - Coalmine... | ecosystem: Environmental > Terrestrial > Soil > Unclassified ...
ATCAGGACGGAAGGCCGTCACCTTCTCCGGAAAATCGCGCTCCGCCTCATGTCTCAGGCGGTCCACCCAGAACTGTAACGTCTGGCGCGCAGCTCTGAGCAGACGGCCCCATTCCTCATCCGTCAGCTTGCCGGTGTGCGCGAGCGGCGATAATCCGGCAGCATGCAGAATTTCATCCGAGTAGGCGTTCCCCACCCCGTCGACGATGCGCGGATCCGTAAGAGCTCGCTTGAGCGTGTGATTCTCCGCCGTAAGCGCCCTGCGGAAGGAATCCTCATCGGCCGTGAGTACATCAATCCCCCCGGCATCGAGAGCGAGCAAGGCGCCTTGGCCCCGCACCACGTGCAGCGAAGCGCGGCGCTTTGAGCCCGCCTCGGTCAGTGTCAGCGCGCCCTTCGGAAAATCCAACGCCGCTAGATTCTGGCGGCCAGCAAGGCGGACTCCCCCCGCCTTCCAGTGCAACCGTCCCGCAATCATCAGGTGCAGCGCCAGCCACAAATCGCCCTCCAGCCCGATCGCGATGCGCTTGCCAATCCTGCGAATCTCGCATACCGCGCGCCCTTCCACCTCTGCGAGCGGGGGCTCAATCGTGCGAAGCAAAAAGGGGCTCGCCAGCCGGACCCGCTCGAGCGTCTGGTTCAATATGCGCGGCTTGAGCGCATGCAAATAAGCAATGATGTCCGGCAATTCAGGCACGCCCCGGCCTGCTCTCCAGCCGCAGGAGACGACGGCGGAGGCTCTTCGTATCGGTGATGGCAAGCGCCCGCCGCGTCATTTCGAGCGCCAGCGCCCGATCCCGGCCGCGATGCTCGTAATATTTCGCCAGCTCCTCATACGCTGCCGCCTGAAAGGGATTGGGACTCGCCGCAAGGTCCGCCAGGGCGCGCTGCGCGGCTTCGTCATGGCCGAGTCTCTTTTCGGTTGCCGCGATGTCCCACAGGGAGCGAAACAGAATATCGTCGCCAACGCCTGCGGAAATCGCTTTTCGAAACAGCCCGAGCGCCCGCTCCAATTGATTCGTCTTCAGAAACCACCGGCCGAGCGCCGCCATCTCAGCGCCGTGGTTGAAACCCGCTTCCTCCGGCGAATCGAATGCCCGCGGCATAATCGCGGTGAGGCAGGCCAACGTGAGGATGTCAACGGCGTTGTGATGCAGGACCGGCACGAGCCGCACCGCTTCGCGCGTCCGCAGGTATTCGCAGTACACGTACGGAATTAACTCGCCCGCGAGATCGCCGTCGCGCTCGACGCCCAAAATCTGCTGCTCGAGGTCCATCAGCCGGCAACTGTCAAGGCGCAATTTCCAGAGTCGCCGCGCGCTCACCAGAAGATCCAGATGCTGGAGGCGGCCGAATGGCGAGGGAAGGCGCAGCGTCCGGTATCGCGTTTCAAGCAACGGCTCATCGTACGTCTTCCCGTTGTACGTAATCAGCACGTCGAACTGCGCCAGGTGCGCCGCGAGCGCGCTCAATACGCTGCGCTCTTCCGCAAATTCGCGCATCAGGAACTGGCGGATGCGAAAGCCGTCGGCGGCGATTCGACCCACGCCGATCAGGAAGGCATAGGTCCCCGGGACGCCGGCGAGACCGGCCGTTTCAGTATCGAGGAAGGCCCACTTGGCAGCAGGACAGTTTGAAATGACGCCGTCTGAGACGGGACCAAGAAGGTCGGAAGGCAGATCGCCGAAATCTGCGATGCCAACGCTGCCATGACGTCGCCTCCTGTCGTACAGCTTCTCGGTCTCGAAATGAGCGCCGTGCTCGGTTTCCACCTGTTCGCCGCTCAGCCACTCCTCGACGAAATACCGCTCCGGTCGCCCCGGAGCGGCCGCCGGGGTGCGCGCCCGCCGCCATCCGGAACGGTATTTCGCGTCAATTCGGGCAATACGGCGCCGCAGAGCCGCAAGCTGTTCCTGAGGGCCCTCCATTTCGCCTTTTATTTGCCCAGTGTACCACCAACTGGATGGCGCCGCCGGGCGGGTCAGGCTTTACCGGTAAACGCGGACTGGTCCTCATCGGCCGAGGGGCCGTACATACCGGGGATCGCAATATTATTCAGTCGCAGGTACACTCCGAGTTGCGCCCGGTGATGGATGAGGTGGTTCAATACCATGTTTCGCATGACCGCGATCCGCGGCATTGTGAACAGGGGCTTGCCGCCAAGGATTAACGACCATGGTTTCATGAAGGCTTCGTCTGAGGTCTGCTCCATAGCGGCGCGCGCCTCTTTGACGTTCTTGTCGAACACTTCAAGCAGTTGCTGCGCAGATTGGCCGATCAGCGGTTGATACTGCGACATGTCGATGGTCAGCGAATCCTGCCTGAGAGTCGGCACGGTCCAACCGGGCAACTCGACAACATGTCCGGAGAGCCGGCCGAGTGTCATCGACTTCTCGTGGGGCCGCCAGTCGGCTTTGCCTTCTGGATACCGTTCGAGCACCTTTCTGGTGTTGGCCATCTCCTGATCGAATTCCGTAAGAAGCATCTGATTGATGGGCATGGGGCGATTTTAGCGGAGCGGGGGCCCGGCGGCTAGAAGTCAATTAGCGTAGTTGGGGGGCCGGATTGTCGGCTGAACTGGCCGCTGGCGGCGCGGTGCGGAGCCGTTGCAGTGCGGCGTTCAGTTTCCTCCATGCGGAGACATCCGCTTTGGTCGCAACCGGCGCCTCCGGATCGGAATAGAAGCGTAGGATGGCGGCGCGCAACTCCGCCGGTACGCCCGCAAAATCTTTATCGGCCAGACGTTCAAGCAGTTTCGCATAGGCCTGGTCCGCCATCCGGTACGCGCCGGGACGGACAGGCTGTCCTGTGTCGAGATTGTCGTCGCCAAGCCGGAAGTCTGGTTTGGAGGATTCGTCCAACAGCTTGCGGTATGCTGACATGGTGGCGTTGAAGCTCGCTTCCACCTGAGTTTCCGCCTGTGCCGTCAGGGGCTTGAAGGAGAGCGCCGTAAACGGTCCGAAGCGCGGAATCAGGCGCAGGAAAAAAGCCAGAATGCGCGATCCGATTCCGGGCTGCTGGTACTGATTTCCCCATTCCTTGCGATACTGCGCCCGCGACAACGTATATACGAACTTTCGCCGCGTCAGGCCCGGTTTGTCTTTCGTCAGCCGGTCCTTGTTGAGTTGCCAGGCGACCATTGTGAGATCGGGAATGGTTTTGCTCACGCTGTGCCGAAACGTGCCGAGCGCCAGATCCTCGCTGAGAAACAGATCCTTCATCTCAAATCCGTACGTTTTCAGGAAGGCGCGCTCAAGGACGTCCTTGGCCACCTCGAACCCAATGAAGTCGTGATACGCCTTGGGAGCGTAGTTCCCGCGCGCAATCTGCGAAACGTCAAATCCGAACTCAACCTTGATGTGTGCGCCGGGATCGTTCTCGTACGGCACGCTCGGTCCATACCGCGCGCGCAGTTTCGGATAGAGCATCGGAACGGCGCGATTCACGCCGATCGAGTGGCCGTCGATATCCGCGATATAGTGGGCCAGACATCCCAGCGCGAAGGCGTATTCATTCACGTCAGCCGCTTCGTGGATCAGGTTGATGACGAACGCGTTCGGCCTGACATAGTGCAGAAGGTCGCTGAACTGGCGACTGCCGAAAGGATAATACCCCATGTCGGCCACGATTGCGCCCCCATAGGCGTAGGCATGCGCCTTCATGAGGGCGTCGGAGATCGTGTGCGGAAACCGGCGCAACAAAAGCAGCCTGATGGCCGGATCCCACGCTGCGTCGATGATCGCCTCATGAGTGAGCACGGAATAGGAGAACGCAGGCGTAGCGCACAGCAATGCCGCAAGGGCCAGGGCGCACGGCCGCAACACGTTTTCAGTGTAACGGACAGCGCCCCGCGATCCAGGATCGGCGCCCGGCAATCCGTACTATGCCGGTACGATGACATGGTCGCATGCAATGTGGTTCGCTAGGATAGGTGCGCCCTGAAATGAGACGAATTCTTCTCTTCATCCTTTGCCTGTTTTCCGCCATAGGGGCGCTGAACGCCCAACCCGGGCCGAGGCGCGAATTCGAAAGGCCGAAGCTGGTGCTCGGCATTGTCATCGATCAGTTCCGGTTCGATTACTTGAACCGATTCCGCAATGAGTATACCGGCGCCTTCGCCAAATTCTTCGAGCGCGGCGCAGTGTTCACGAATGCTCACGAGGAGCACTTTCCCACAGTCACGGCGATCGGCCACTCGACTTTCCTGACCGGCGCAACGCCGTCCATCAGCGGCATCGTGAACAACCAGTGGTACGACCGCACAACCGGCAAAACCGTCACCAGCGTCTCCGATGAGGGAGTGAAATTACTGGGCGCCCCCGGCCCCGGCAGTTCCCCACGCCGTTTGCTGGCCAGCACCGTGGGAGATGAAATGAAAATGGCGGGTAAGAACTGCAAGGTTATCGGCATTTCCATCAAAGACCGCAGCGCCATTCTGCCCGCCGGACACATGGCCGATGGCGCCTACTGGTTCGATCCCGCGGCGGGAGTCTGGGTGAGCAGCAGCTTTTATTTCCCGGACTTGCCGGGCTGGGTCAAGGACTACAACGCCAGGCGCCCCGCCGATCAGTACGCAAACGCGGAATGGAAGGCGCTCGATTCTCAGACCATATTCGCCAGAATGCCCGCCGCCGGACCCGAATTGTACTCCAAGCTCGAAGCCACGCCATTTGGAAACGAACTCATCGAGCAATTCGCCGAGCGCGCCGTTGACGCGGAACAGATCGGAAAGCATCCCGATACGGACCTGTTGACCGTCAGTTTCTCCTCGAACGATTACGTGGGCCACGCGCTGGGACCCGACGCCCCCGAAGTGCGCGATATAACACTTCGCACGGACCGGCTGCTCGACAAGTTTCTGCAATTTCTGGACAGCCGGGTGGGCTTGCAGAATGTCCTGATCGTGCTCACGGCGGATCACGGCGTGGCCCCAATCCCCGAAGTCAACCAGAAACGCAGAATGCCCGGAGGCCGCCTGAAGCAATCGGCAATGGTCGAAGCCATCAACTCGGCGCTCACCGCCAAGTACGGCGAAGGCAAATGGATTGTCGCCGTCGCCGAGCGGGTTCCGTATCTCAATTTCGATCTGATCAAGCAAAAGAACCTTCAGCCGGCTGACGTGGAACGCACCGCCGCGGATGCTGTCCGGGCCATGCCGGATATCTTCCGCGTCTATACCCGGGAGCAACTGATGTACGGGCTCGTTCCGCAAGATCGCGTCAGCGAGCGCGTCCTGCGCGGATATTATCCGCCCCGGGCAGGCGATATCATCATCATCCCGGACGCCTACTGGATTTACGAGGCTCGCGGCGCATCGCACGGCACCCCGTTCAATTACGACACGCACGTACCAGTCATTTTCATGGGGGCGAATATCCGACCCGGACGCTATGACGCCCAGGTCGCCGTTAACGACATCGCTCCCACTCTGGCCGCGATGCTTGAGATCGAGATCCCGAGCGGCTCGGTCGGACGGGTGCTCAGCGAAATGTTCGCGAAGTGATTGCGGACCGGTCAGAGCATTCGAGAGTCCCACTTGCAGGCGATTTCCCGCGGGTCTATGATCGACGAAGCCCTCCGAGGAATGATCTATGTGGATTCGCAAGTGGCAGCGTGACCGTAACAAAGGCGTCGATTCGCCGGTGCCTACCCAACTGGTTTCGAATGAAGAACTGATCCCGCGCCGCCAGACGCCGGAACAAAAACAGGTCGAATACCTGATCGGCGAGCTCGCGGCAGACCGTTCGAAAAAGCTCGGCATGGACCGCCGCGCGTTCATGGCCAGCTCCATGGGCCTTGCGACCTGCTTTCTCGCTTCCAACATGGTCTACGGGAAGAACTGGGACGTCGATGAAGTGGAAACCTACGAGCCGGAGGCGACCGCCGAGAAGTTCCCCAAAGGCGAGTATTTCATCATCGACGTGCAGTCGCATTTCACCAACGGCTTCGCGATTCCGGGCTTCCGTGACGCCGAATTCGTCAAGAATATGGGCTTTAATCTCAAGACGGACGCCGAAGCTTACGGCTTTCGCAACTTCGTCAAGGAAATGTTCTTCGACAGCGAGACCTCGATGGTGGTGATCTCCGGAGTACCCGGACGGGAGATCAACAAAGACAAAGACGGCAAAATCCTGGAAGGCAAGGCGCGCGGCGGCGGAATCCTGCCCAGCTGGCTGATGTCGCAAGCAGGGCGCGAAATTAATGACCTGGCGGGATGCCAGCGCGCTCTCTGGCAAGGCAACCTGGCCCCCAATCATTACTGGGATCGCGTGAACAACCGCCCCGATAAGGCAGCCATCCTTGACCAAATGGACCGCGAGGTTAATAAATATGGCATCAAGTCCTGGAAGTGGTATTGCCACACCGATCCGGGGCAGTCCGGCGGCGGTTTCCAGTGTGATGACGACAACGCGATGTGGTTTTATCGCGAGTCGGTCAAGCGCGGCATTAAGATCTTCAGCGTCCACAAAGGCTTCTCCTACCAGTCGCGGACGCTGGGCCATCTGGCAAACCCCAAGGACATGGAGAAGGCCGCGCTGAACAATCCTGATATCACATTCATCGTCTACCATTCGGCGCTTCAGCACGGACCCAATGAGCCCAACTGGAAAGAAGCCAACAAGTGGGATCCCACTACGGGGGATTTCGCTTGGCACAACATCCTGATGGATATCAAGCGTCGCAACCCGCAGATCACGAATCTGAACTGCGAGTTGGGAAGCTTTTTCAACGTTCTTGCAGTGGCCGACCCGATCATGTGCCAGCACGGCGTCGGGAAGAACGTGAAATACTACGGCGCCGATCACGTAATCTGGGGCACCGACTGCCTGTGGTGGGGGTCCCCGCAATGGTGCATCGACGCTTTCAAGCGTTTTCAGATCAGCGACGAGCTGTGCGAGAGATTCGGCTACAAGAAGCTGACCAAGGAAGACAAGGCCAAGATCTTCGGTCTGAATGCGGCGCGCATTTATGGAATTGATGTGACCGCGCAGCGGAAAGCCCTGCCGGCGGATACGCTCGAACGGCTCAAGACCGCTTATCTCGAAGGCGGCGGGCAACGTGACAACGCGGCCTACGGCTGGGTTCGCGCTGACGATTGAGCCCGTTCAGGCCGCGCCGGTCTGCATCATCACCGCTCCAAGCGTCGGCGCGGATTCCGCATGGCGCTCGGGCTGGGATGGCGCCGGCATCGGCATCGCCGTAATCGACAGCGGAATCGCAGCGCACCCGGACCTGCAAGACGCATTCGGTCTGTCGCGCGTTGTGTATCGTCAAAACTTCGTCGACAACCAGGCCGGGGATCCGTATGGACACGGAACGCACGTGGCTGGCATCCTCGCGGGCAACGAAAGTCATCCCTTGGGCGGTCGTTTACGCGGACGTTTATGGGCATCGCTCCGAAAGCGAACCTCATCGATTTGCGCGTGCTGGATGCAAACGGGGCGAGCACTGACAGCATGGTGATCGCCGCCATCGAGCGCGCGATTGCGCTCAAGAGCAGATACAACATTCGCGTCATCAATCTTTCGCTCGGTCGCCCGATCTATGAGAGTTATACGCTCGACCCGCTCTGCAATGCGGTCGAAGCAGCCTGGAAGAAGGGCATCGTGGTGGTTGTCGCGGCGGGAAATCTCGGCAGAAACGGCTATGCGTCCGTGCTCGCGCCGGGCAATGATCCCTTGGTCATCACCGTCGGCGCCATGAAGAATATGGGAACGCTGACGCGTTCGGACGACAACATCGCCAGCTACAGCTCGAAAGGACCCTCCTACATTGACCTCGTCGCCAAACCCGACCTGGTGGCCCCCGCAAATCGTTCCGCTTCACTGCTTGCGCCCAACTCGACGCTGGCCGCCTCGTACCCGGACAACATTGTGCCGGTTGCGTATTACTCGACGGATCCGCGGACGAGCCCGGCCTACTTCCGGCTGAGCGGCACGAGCATGGCCGCGCCGGTCGTCAGCGGCGCCGTTGCGCTGATGCTGGATAAAGATCCAAGCCTTTCTCCGGACACCGTGAAGGCCCGGCTGATGAAGACCGCCAGCAAGAGCTTTCCGTTATATAGCACGGCAACGGATCCCACCACGGGGCAGACATATGTCAGCGCTTATGACTTGTACACCGTCGGCGCGGGTTACATTGACATAGCGGCCGCTCTGGCAAGCGCCGATGTTGCAAATGGCTGCGCGGCGTCGCCGAGCATCCACTATGATTCGGCCAGCGGCAACGGCTATCTATCCTACAGCCGCGTGAGCGGAGTCAGCGCGCCCATCTGGGGCGCCACCGCTGTCTGGGGAACCACAGCCGTGTGGGGTTCGTCAGTGTTCAATTCCGGAGCAACCACAGCAGTGTGGGGTACCGCAGCGGTCTGGGGCACAACCGCCGTCTGGGGAACAGGGGGAGTTTCGGGAAGCGCCGCCGTTTGGGGAACCAACTCGCCTGGAAAAGGCGAGCAGTAGCGGGAACCGGTCCGACGCCTCCCGCGCGACGGGCCTGCGAAGGTACGAATCCCGCGCTGTCCGTATACTGGAAGTACATGCGATTTCATCTGGCTAGCGAATATCGTCCGCGCGGCGATCAGCAGCAAGCCATCGAGCAGTTGTATCGCGGTGTTCTCGACGGAGAGCGCGACCAGGTTCTGCTGGGCGTTACCGGCTCCGGCAAAACGTTTACGATGGCTAAAGTCATCGAGAAGGTGGGACGCCCCGCCCTGATCCTGGCGCATAACAAGACCCTGGCGGCGCAACTGTATCACGAGTTTAAGACATTCTTTCCGTCCAACGCGGTCGAGTATTTCGTCAGTTATTACGACTACTACCAACCTGAGGCCTACATACCGTCGGGCGACGTTTATATCGAAAAAGAAGCGACCATCAACGATGAGCTCGACAAACTCCGGCTCTCGGCGACTAAGTCGTTGTTTGAGCGGCGCGATTGCGTTATTGTCGCGAGCGTAAGTTGCATTTACGGCCTCGGCTCGCCGGAGGCATACTACGGAATGCTGCTGATGCTCGAAAAGGGCCAGCGCATCCCCAGAGATCAGATCCTGGAGCGGCTGGTCGAAATTCTGTACGAGCGCAATGACGGCGATTTCCGCCGGGGAACATTCCGCGTACGCGGCGACGTGATCGAAGTGTATCCCACCTACGACGATTACGCCTACCGCATTGAACTGTGGGGCGATGACATCGATTCGCTGGCGCAGATCGATCCGCTGACCGGGCAGGTGCGGCAAACCTATGTCCGGCTGCCGATTTATCCCAAAACGCACTATGTGATGTCGAACGAAACGCGCGAAAATGCCCTCCAGAGCATCGAGCGCGAACTCCACTGGTGGAAGGGCGAGCTGGAGAAGGAGGGCCGGTTCATTGAGGCGCAACGGCTCTACCAGCGCACCATGTTCGATCTGGAGATGATTCGGCAGATCGGGTACTGTCACGGCATCGAGAACTATTCACGCCATTTCTCGGGGCGGCTGCCGGGCGAGCCGCCGCCCACGCTTCTCGACTATTTGCCGCACGACGCCATCATTTTCGTCGACGAAAGTCATCAGACGATCCCCCAGCTCCAGGGCATGTATCACGGCGACCGCTCCCGCAAGGAGGTGCTGGTGAAGTACGGCTTCCGGCTGCCGAGCGCGCTGGACAACCGGCCGTTGACCTTCGAGGAATTCGAGAACCGCGTGAATCAGCTCATCTACGTCTCGGCCACGCCCGGACCGTACGAGCTGACGAAATCGGCCGGGGTGGTCGTGGAGCAGATCATTCGCCCGACGGGCCTCGTCGATCCGGAAGTCGAGGTGCGTCCCATTAAGGGCCAGGTGGACGACCTCTTGCGCGAGATTCGCGACCGCGCGGCCCGGAACGAGCGCGTTCTGGTTACGACCCTGACCAAGCGCATGGCCGAAGATCTGGCGGAATACTACTCCGAAGTGGGTGTCAAGTGCGCTTACTTACATTCTGAGGTGAGTACGCTCGACCGCATCAAGATTCTTCGCGACCTGCGGCGCGGCCATTACGATGTGCTCATTGGCGTAAATCTCCTGCGGGAGGGACTGGACCTGCCGGAGGTCAGCCTGGTTGCGATCCTGGATGCCGATAAGGAGGGATTTTTGCGATCGGCGGGATCCCTGATTCAGACCATCGGCCGCGCCGCCCGCAACGTGAACGGACGTGCGATCCTTTATGCCGATGTCATCACCGACAGCATGCGGCGCGCGATCGATGAGACAAACCGCCGCCGCGCGATACAGGTTGCATATAACGAAGCGAACAACATTACGCCTCAGTCCATTCTGAAGCCGATTGACATGAGCTTGATCGCCGTGGCGGAAGCCGATTACGTGACGCCGCCGCTCGAGCCGGAGGAGGAGACAGAGGCGATGACGCCCGAGCAGCGCGATCGCTATATCGCGGAGCTGGAGGAGCGGATGCGCGAGGCTGCCAAAAGGTTTGAGTTTGAAAAAGCGGCGCAGTTCAGGGATCGCATCAAAGAGCTCCGTAACCGCAGCATTTATGCAGAAGCGGCAACCAGTAGCGTTAGTGGGCGCGGGTAAGGTCGCGCAATCCTTCATTGGGCGCCTGCCCGGCCTGTTAGAGCAACTCGGTCCTGTCAAGTCGTTCTCGTATCGCGTGGCGAGCCGGATTGTCAACGCGCTCCGGGCTGGCCGGGCTGTCTGCGACTATGGCGAAATCGAGCGGTGCCGGGTGGTCTTGGTGTGCGTGCCGGATGAGCTCATCGGCAAGGCCGTCGCCGACATGATCAACGCTCCTGTCGATTGGACTGGCAAAGTAGTGGTGCTTTGCGACAGCTGGCGCGACAGCTCGGTCCTGCGACCGCTGTCGGAGCGCCGCGCCATCACGGCATCGTTGAACACCACCCCTGGCTTCGGAGAGCGGCTGTTCATCGTGGAAGGCAATGAGCTTGCGGCCAGCGATATAAAACGCCTGATCGCGGCACGCGGAGCCCGAATTGTTCGCCTGCGTCCGTCCGCCAAGCCCGTGTACATGACGGGGCTGGCGGTGGCGGCATACTCGGCTCACCTCGCTGCGGGCTCACGTTGTCTGCGCGCCGCCGGACTTCCGCCGCCTCTCAGCCGCTCCATCGTCCACGCTCTCGCTGCCGAGGCAGTGCGCAGCTTCGTGAAAGCTGGCGCACGCGGAGCTGGATACCGGCGAGAAGGCAGCCGCTTTCACGAGCACTGCTCAGCAATGTTGCGCGCCCACCCCGACCTCGCGGATGTGTATTCAACGCTCTCGTTTTCCTCTCCGCCCAACTCGCCCTCGTCGCCTGCCGCAGCGCCGGTCTAAGCGCTTGGAGATAGAGCGCGGCGGAAAGGCGCGCTACGTGGCCATGCTTCAAAAAAAGAAGCTGCGACCATGCGCCACGCGATCGCCTCAGCGCCGTCCGCGGATGTAAACGGCCGTTCTCCGGAACTTCTTCCTGCTGTCTTTCGTAGGTGGTGGTAACGGCTTGGTACGCTTTCTGGCGGCTAACGGTTTTGGAAGGGAACACGTCATACATGCAGGCTTCTGCGGCCGTACCCTCGATTGATCACTCTGTGAACGCGGGATTACCATGCCGGGACACGGCGGGCCGCCCCGTGAAGCGGCGCGATTTGCGGGGATTTAGCATAATTGAAAACGCTTATCCCAGCGGTCTGGTGCTCACGCGCCACCGCCATGCGCACAGCTATTTCAGTTTCGTACTGGAGGGCTCCTACACCGAAACTTTCAATGGCAGTACGGAAATGTGCGCGGCTGGCACAGTCCGGTTTTTGCCAGCCGAGGAAATTCACGAGAACTGCTATCAGGCAGGAGCGCGCTGTCTGTTGGTGGAAATTCATGCGCAGACGCTGGCGCAGGCGTCAGAACAGGGCGCCATCATCACGCAGGCCGGAGAAATCAGGTCGCCGAAGGGCGCATGGCTGGCGCGACGGCTCTATGCGGAGTTCAACGCGCAGGACAGCGTTGCGCCGCTCGCGATTGAAGGCGTGATTCTGGAGCTGCTGGCGGAACAGACGCGCTCCGTAGCAATTTCGGCTCCAAAGGCCGCGCCGAGATGGCTCGAACGCGCGCGCGATTTGATACGGTCGCGGTTTCTTGAAGTGCCCAGCCTTTCCGAGATCGCCGGCGCAGCGGGCGTACACCCGGTGCATCTGTCCCGCGAATTCCGCCGTTTTTACGCTTGCACGGTCAGTGATTTCATGAGGAAGCTGCGCATCGAGCACGCATCCCATCTGCTGGCCGATACCGAGACGCCGCTGGCCGAGATCGCGATGATCTGCGGCTTTGCCGATCAGAGCCATTTCTCAGCCGTGTTCAAGCGCGAAGTGGGACTTACGCCGTCGCGGTTCCGCAATGTGAGCGCGCGCCGCAAGACAGGCGGCACGCCCTCCTGATATCAAGCGGCCATTCGAACACAGCCGACAGCTTGACGGCCTCAATCGCGCAAATTCGCGTCCAAAAACGCTCTCAAACGGTGGCTGCGGCTGGGATGCCGTAATTTGCGCAGCGCCTTGGCTTCGATCTGACGGATGCGCTCCCTGGTGACGGCGAAATGCTGGCCAACTTCCTCGAGGGTATGCTCGCTGCCGTCCTGAAGCCCGAAGCGCATCTTCACAATCTTCTCCTCGCGCGGGCTCAGCGTTTTCAGGACCTCCGCCGTCTGCTCGCGCAGGTTCAAATTGATCACCGCCTCGGACGGCGACACCACACGCCGGTCCACGATGAAATCGCCGAGATGCGATTCTTCCTCTTCGCCGACCGGCGTTTCGAGCGATATGGGCTCCTGCGCGATGCGCAGCACTTTTCGCACCTTGCCCACGGGCATTTCCATTCGAACCGCCAGCTCCTCCGTGGTCGCTTCACGCCCCAGCTCCTGCTGAAGCTGGCGCTGCGTCCGCACCAGTTTGTTAATCGTTTCGATCATGTGGACCGGGATGCGGATGGTCCGCGCCTGGTCCGCGATGGCCCGCGTGATGGCCTGGCGCACCCACCAGGTGGCGTAGGTCGAAAACTTATACCCGCGCTGATAATCGAACTTGTCCACGGCCTTCATCAGGCCGATGTTGCCCTCCTGAATGAGATCAAGAAATTGCAACCCGCGGTTTGTATATCGCTTGGCGATGGACACCACTAGCCGGAGGTTGGCTTCGATCAACTGCTTCTTTGCGGCTTCCGATTCCAGCTCTCCGCGCTCAACAACTTGCAAGGTCCGTCGCAACTCCGTCGCGGTTGCGCCGCAATGCTCTTCGAGCTGCTGGATCTGTTGTGTGAAGTGTCGCAGCTCTTTCTTCAAATCGCGGCTGATGGCCCCGTTATCGGGCTGCTCCAGCCTGCGTTGGATCAGAGCGATCTCCCGCTCGAGCGGTTTCAGTTGCTCAACGGCGCTGCGCAGCTTCCCTGCCAGGCTCCTGCGAATGGCCGGGGCGAATTGAATCCGGCGGATCACGTGCGAAATCCGCACGACAGTACGGGCCAGCATCCACCGCATCGAACGGTGCTGCTTGGGCTTCATTCCGCGCGGGATGGCCTGAAGCTTTTGCCGGAATTGCAGCGCCTTCCGGTACTGCCGCTCGATCTCGTCCACCGAGGCCAGGAAGCGGTCCACCTCTTCCTGCACGGAGTCTTCGATCAGCATCGTTTCCGGAAGCGACAGAATCTCACGAATCGCGTTGGGGTCGCGGCGGACGTCCTCCGCCAGGGCCAGAATCTCGCGAATCACCAGCGGAGAGCGGGATAACGCCTTGCGCACGCTTCGCTCTCCGCGCTCGATGCGCTTGGCCAGCTCGATTTCGCCTTCGCGAGTCAGCAGGGGGACGGTCCCCATCTCGCGCAGATACATCCGAACCGGGTCGTTCGTCTTATCGCCCAGGTCCTGGGCGATATCCAGATCGCCGAACTCGTCGCCTTCGTCGATCTTCTTCTCGAAGTCGAGCTTCGGCTCTTCGAGAATTTCAACCCCGGCCGTATCGAAGTCGGCCAGCAGATCGTCTAACTCGCGCCCGCCGCCGAAATCATCGGTCAACAGCTCGTTCACCTCGTCGTAGAGAACGTAGCCCTTCTCTTTACCGAGATCCATGAGCTGTTTGAGCCGGCCGTACTTTTCGTCAGTTGCCACCGAAACCGCTACCTATTATGCCCGTTCTGCAAAAACAAAGTGCTGCTGACGAGTACGCATTCTCGTTATTGGCTGATTCCCATTCATTCTACAACACGGAAACCTGATCCATTCACGGCCGCGCGGCGCGCTCCAGCTCGCTCAATTGCTGCATCCACCGCCGCGCCGCTTCAAAATTGCCGGCCCGCTCGGCGGCCTTCACTTGCGCGCGCAGTTCGGAACGCCGGCTCTCGAAATCCTGTTCCTGGATGGCGCGCACGCACGCCGCCGCCTGATCAAGCCGTGAACCCTCGCTGCTCATCTCATCGGCAAAAGCGATTTCATGCAATAGCGCCTTGGAGTTTTCGTCTAGTCGCGCCTCCACGCGCGCGAACTCCACGCCGCCATCGGCTTCGGCGGCGGCGAACACCGCCTCGAAAATACGGCGCGTGACCAGCCGCTGCACCGCGGGGGAGCGCCGCAGATCGGGCAGGATCGCCGCGCATGTCTCGGCATCAAACAACAGAGATTGCAGCAGAATCCGCTCGGAGGCGGGAACTGAGGTCTTCGGCGCGCGCATCTCCACCGGTTTGCGCTCGCCCGCGATCTTGCGAAACTCTTCCAGAACAGGTCCGGCTTCCACGCCGAGGTGCGCCGCCACATCGTTGGCCACAGCCAGCCGCTCCAGCTTATCCGAGATGCGTTGGATC
>Ga0209581_1003075_pt1 | contig 14807 bp, 12 predicted proteins | sample Coa_R2_FD_187160 | JGI IMG/M metagenome (GOLD analysis project Ga0209581, IMG submission 187160) | Surface soil microbial communities from Centralia Pennsylvania, which are recovering from an underground coalmine fire - Coalmine... | ecosystem: Environmental > Terrestrial > Soil > Unclassified ...
CTCTGCTCGCATATTTGTGAAATATGCGAGCAGAGACGACGGAAAGGAGCGGTATGAGTAGCGCAGCGCAACAGCCCGAAAGTGATCGCGTCTGGTCTGTTGAAATGCATGGCATCGATCCGATCGATCAACAGGAACGTCATGGCAGGCCGTTTGAGCTTTTCTGGATCTGGTTTGCCAGTAACATCGGCATTCTAGGCGTGGTCTACGGTGCATTCTACCTGGTCAGCACCGGCCTGAATCTGTGGCAGGGCCTGGTGGTCGGGCTGATCGCGACCGGAGTTTCATTTCTCTTCGTGGGCCTGCTGAGCGTTCCCGGGGTCAGAGGGGGCGCGCCAATGTTGACGCTCTCGCGGGCCGTTTTTGGCACACGGGGCAACCTCGGCCCGACGCTGGTAAGCTGGATCAGCCTGGTTGGTTGGGAAACCATCCTGGTCATCACTTCAACAGGCGCGCTGCTGGAGCTCCTGCAGATCTTCGGCATCCAGACAAACGGCGTATGGACCGTGATAAGCATTTTGGTGCTGGCGGCGGCGGTCGTGGCCTGCGGAGTTTGGGGACACGCCACGCTGGTCTGGTTGCAGCGAGCCGCCACCTGGATATTCGGCATTCTGACGATCGTTATCATCGCTTTCCTTCTCCCCCAGACCAACTGGAGCAAGATTCTGGCGCAGCCGGCGGGTCCCTGGGATACCGGCGTCGTCACTGCTTTCGTGTTGATCATGGCCGGCACCGGCATCGGCTGGATCAATTCGGGAGCCGACTACGCGCGCTATCTGCCGCACAAAAGCTCCGGGCGTGCAATCACTCTGTGGACCACGCTCGGCGGCACCCTGCCGCTCTACGTCTTGATGATTACCGGCGTCTTCCTGGCCTCCTTCAGGGCCGATACGCTGACAGCCAGCGATCCGCTCGCGCCCATCAGGGAGGCCCTGCCATCCTGGCTCGCTATCCCCTACCTGCTGACCGCCATCGGGGGATTGCTGGCCGGGGCCGCGCTCGATATCTATTCATCCGGCCTGAACCTGCTCGCCCTGGGCCTGCGCGTGAAGCGCCAGTATGCCGTGCTGATCGATGGCGTGCTGATGGTCATCGGCTCGATCTACGTGCTGTTGATTCGCAACGACTTCCAGGGCGCGCTCACCAGCTTTCTGCTTCTGCTGGCCGCCGGCCTGACGGTGTGGGCCGCGATCTTCCTGATCGATATGATCTGGCGGCGCAGCTACGATACCCGGAGCTTGAATAACACAGGCCGCGAGAGCGCCTATTACTACACCGGCGGGTTTAACATTCCCGCCTGTATTGCCTGGGTCGTTGGGATTGCAGTCGGCCTGCTTTTCACCTCGTCTTCCTTCTTCACAGGCCCCCTGGCGAAGGGCATTTTTGCCAGCACCAGCCTGGGCTACCTGCTAGGCGCGGGCGTGAGCGCGCTGATCTACCTGATTCTGCGCCCGGCTTTTCAGGGAAAACGGGCCGCGCGCGACCTGGAAGAGGAGTCCTCAATAGCTTCCTGACCAGGCTGGCGGCCAGCGGCTGCAAATGAGAAAGAAAAGGCGAGCTTGCCGGACTGCACACCGTCTGGCAAGCCCGCCTTTCCCGTCCCTGCGGGCGCAGCCACGTCAAAAAGCCGAGAAGTGGCAAGCACAGGGACAAATTGGGGAATCGCTTGCAGGGAAACACGCGGAATGATAGGATAGGCAAAGAAGATCTCTCTATATGTATGGCGCAGGAGTATCTCTGAGATGATTTCTCTGGTGAAACGTTTCTTCAAACTACGTATTATTCGCTATGGTCTGGTAGGCGGCATCGGTATCCCGATTCAGGATGCAGCCCTCTTTCTCTTTGCGCAACTTCTCATGCTACCCCTCCCCCTGGCAGAGGTCTGCTCTTTTCTGGTTAGCAATTTTATCAATTTCACCCTCAACCAGTTTTTTACCTACCGGGAACAGGTCAAAGGCATTCGTGGCTGGGAGTGGCTCAAGCGCTATTTTAAGGGACAGTTGACCAGTCTCTCCGCCACGCTGCTCTCTATCCTGGTTGCTCTTGGACTGGTCTATTTCCTGCACGTCGATAAATACCTGGCGAACCCGATCGGCATCGTCATCGCGTTTATCTATAACTTCTTCATCTCAAATAAGCTGGTCTTCCGGCCCACGACAGCCGCCGCACCATCGACCGCGAGCGACCAGTTGGAAACACTCGCGGTCAATCCAGAGACAAAAGTTGAGTCTACCCCCAAATAGCGCCACTTCAGCTTAAATGGTATTGGCCTTTCTGGCCATACGCGTAGACGAAGCGATAGACGGTGTGGTACTGCTCCCACTCCTGCTGCATCGTGTTGAGAAGCTGGTCGAATTCCGCGCCGGGCAAGTGGAAACGCACCTGAAAAACCTCGCGCACTCCGGTGAAAGTGGTGCGAAAATTCGTCGCCATCAATCCTCCAATCCTGCCGCCCCAATGCCCGATGGGAATATCGATCGTGCCTTTCCTCACATGCTGCATGCCGGCCTGATGCAGATACTCATCGAGCGAGCGAGAGACGACCCCGCTGGTGTCCAGTCCGCGTATCGCGGCAAGCTGGCTCATCAATTCAAACAGGCGGCGCGTCGCCGGACCGTTTGGCACGATCTCGTCGCCGCCTTCGATCAGCTCAATCCAGCCGCCGGGCCGGGCCACGCGCGCCAGTTCTTTTACTTCAACCGGCCAGGCGGTCAAAGGCAGCGCCGTGACCATCAGCCGCTGATGGATATAATCAAAGGAGGCGTCGGGAAAAGGCAGTCCATCCAGGACATTGCCGGCGACGAAGCGATAATTGGGCAGGTTCGCGGGCTTGCCGGCCTCCAGATCAAATCCAGTTACCTGGGCCGCCGGAAATTCCGCACACATCTCGTAGCACCACTGCCCGGTACCACACCCAACATCGAGAACAAACGTCGGATTTTCGAGAGGCGCGAGATAGTTGCCTTTCAGTGTAGCGCGCAACGCGAAATGCTGGAAGTCCAGGCGATTGATCTCACCGAGATCCTTCGGCAGCATATACGGCACATTCTTCAGAAAGCGCCTGTCGCCTGCCATAGCCGGCAAGGCCACATTCTCATCCCTCGGGTGTTGCTCAGAAACGGTGGGCGCGGGAGATTTTTTTCGTCTATTGAAAGGCCAGGGCATGGTTTGTCCTCTCCATAAGAAAAAGATGCGAAAAGAAAATCCCTGAGAAAACTGATTTAAATCTAAGTGATGGCGGCTTGATTGTCAAGTGAATTGAAAAGTAGAAGGAAGAGGTGAAAGAAAATTTTAATGGGTTTTTAATGACAGGCGCAGGCAACTGAGGCAGGCTCACCGTCTCTTTTGCTACCCCATGAAAACGCCTGCGACAATGATGCCCCTGTTGCTATGTGTGCATCCACACGCGCCGGGTACGCACGCGAGCCGTGTCCCAATCGAGCACCGCTGAGAGCACCTTCCCCAGCGCAGCAAGCTCGGCTTTGATCTCAGCGGACGACGGCATACTGCTCTCGCGCCAGATGAGCAGAATTTCTACCCGGCGCAGGTTCTCCCCCTCGCCCAGCACATAGCGCGCAATTGTGCCGGGGAATCGATATGACTCGTCGCGCTTGACAGGCTCCAGCGCACGTATAAGTGCCTCTTTCGTTATCTTCTCGCGTAATTCAATCTCGACGCTGGTGACAACCAGCTTATGACCCTCTGGCGCAAATCGCCAGGGGGGCACGTTCTTACGCGGTTGCCCGCCAAGACTCCGTTTGAAATTCTCGATCTCTGTACGCGGGATGAGATATCTGCCGCCCTTCTTCATCCCCTTCAAATCGCCATTGATGACATGATGATGGGCAGTTTTATAACTCATCCCCAGCAGCCTGGCTGCCTCGCTGATAGTCAGTATTTTGCCGAGATCAGCTTCGTTAGCATTTTTATCCATCCCCATGATGGTATACAAAATCTTATCATCAGGACAACTTACTAAAAAATAACATAGTTGTAATTCTGTTATTTTAATGGTACGCTGGACGCGGACCAGCAGCGTCCCTACTCAATGAGCCTGATCCGGCGCGCTGACCTGTGCGCGTCCTGCGTGTAGCGTCACCCAACCGCAAGCTTCACTTGATGCAAGGAGACGGAGTTGATCTCCGTCTCCTTCCGCTTCTCAGGCCATTCAAAACGTCAAACGGCCAACCGAAACGCTTTTTCTGTTACGCGCGCTCGACGGCGCGCAGCAGGGCGCGTTTAGCCATGACGCCGGCCATCTGGGCGCGATAGGCTTTGGAGCCGTGAATATCCTCGATCAGTTCCAGTCCATCGGAGGCGTGGCTGGCTGCGGCGGAGATCGTCGCCTCGTCGAGGACCTTGCCGGCCAGGGCGTTCTCTACGGCGGTCGCCCGCGTGGGCTTGACCGAAGCGCCGGTGATAACGACGCTGGCGGAGGCGCAGGTGTTGTCGTCGTTGAGCGTAACCACAGCGGCGCAGCCGGCCACGGCGTAGTGCGAGGCGCGGTTGGCCAGCTTTTCGTAGGCGCTGCCAGAGTGCGCGGGCAGCAGCGGCAGGCGAATCTCCGTCACGACCTCGTTCTCCGCCAGGGCTGTGGTGAAGAGATCCTGGAAGAAATCGTCGGCGTTGATCTCGCGCTGACCGGAGGGGCCGCGCGCGACGATGATCGCTTTGAGGGCCAGCACCATGCCGGGCATGTCCGCGGCGGGGTCTGCATGGGCCACGCTGCCGCCGATCGTGCCGCGATTGCGCACCTGCTGATCGCCGATCAACGCTGTGCCCTCGGGCAGAAGCGCGAACCGGCGGGCCAGCAGATCCGAACGCTCGATCTTGCTGTAGGTCGTCAGAGCGCCTATCGCCACATAGCCATTCTCCTCGCGGATGTAGGAAAGGCCATCGATGCGGCCTAGATCGATCAGGTGCCCCGGCTGGGCCAGGCGCAGCTTCATCGTGGGAAGCAGGCTGTGGCCGCCGGCGAGTAGCTTGGCCTCGCCACCGTGCTCCTGCAGAAGCGCGATTGCTTCATCCACCGTCTTCGCGACATGGTAATCAAAAGCTGCTGGAATAGACATACAAGTTCCTCCTCAATCTATTCTACTGATGGTGGATGATCTTCCACAACTTCTCAGGCTTGAAAGGCATATCCACATGATCGACGTTCAGCGCGTCCGCCACTGCGCCTGCAACCGCCGGGGTTGAGCCGATCGTGCCGGCCTCGCCAATGCCTTTCACTCCAAGCGGATTAACCGGCGTCAGCGTGATGGTGCTGTCGAGCTCGTAGTGAGGAAGCTCATGCGCGTATGGCAGAGCGTAGTCCATCAGGGTCGCCGTGAGCAGTTGCCCATCCGGCCCATACTCCACGCCCTCGAACATCGCCTGGCCAACGCCCTGCGCGATGCCGCCGTGAACCTGACCCGCGACGAGCAGGGGATTGAGCTGGCGTCCGCAGTCATCGACAGCTACGTAGCGGATGATCTTCGCCTCACCGGTATCCCGATCGACCTCGACGGCGCAGATGTGCGTGCCAAAGGGGAAGACGCACGCTTCCGGCTCCCAGAAGACCGTCGTCTCCAGGCCAGGCTCGATGCTGGAAGGCAGGGTATTGGAGAGATTGGCCGCCAGCGCGACCTCGTTGAACGTCACGGATTTCTGCGGCGAGCCGGTGACGGTAAATTTGCCGTCGGCCAGCTCAATATCGCCGGCGCTGGCCTCCAGCATATGGGCCGCGATCTGCTTCATCTTCTCCTTCAGACGCTGAGCGGCTGTGTAAACCGCCGAGCCGCCGACCGCCGTGGTGCGGCTGCCATAGGTGCCGCGTCCTTCGGGAGTCGAATCGGTATCGCCGTGCAAGATAACGACCTGATCCAGAGGAATGCCATAGTCTTCCGCGACGATCTGCGCGAAAGTCGTCTCCTCGCCCTGGCCATGCGGCGACGAGCCGGTATACACCATCACCGTGCCGCTCTGCTCAACGCGGATACGTGCGCTTTCATAGAGGCCAACCGGCGCGGTTCCTTTGGGACCGAAGCCGCAGATCTCAATGTAGGACGAGACGCCGATGCCCAGCAGCTTGCGGTCATTGTTCGCCCGCCGCCGCGCCTGTTCCGCGCGCAGTTGGTCGTAGCCGATGATCTCCATCGCCTTGTTGAGCGCCGGCTCGTAATCGCCGGTATCGTAGACCGCGCCCGCTACGGACTTATAGGGGAACTGGTCGGGCTTGATAAAGTTGACCCTGCGCACCTCCGTCGGGTCCTTGCCAAGCTTGCGCGCCACCAGATCCATCACGCGCTCGATCAGGTATGTCGCCTCTGGTCGGCCCGCGCCGCGATAGGCGTCCGTAGGAACCTTGTTGGTAAAAACCGTATCAAAGCTCAGCAGCATATTGGGGATGTCATACGCGCCGCACGACACGGGGAAACCAAAGGCAATCATAATCACATCGGTAAAGATCTGCGAGTAGGCACCCAGGTCCGAGATGCCGTGAATCTTCACCGCCGTCACTTTGCCTTCTTTCGTGGCCGCCACGTCAACATAGTCAATCTGGTCGCGCCCGTGAATCGTGACCGCGAGATTCTCGCTGCGATCCTCGATCCACTTGACGGGCCGTCCGAGCCTCATCGTAGCGAAACAGGCGGCCAGTTCTTCGGGATACACATTCAGCTTGCAGCCAAAGCCGCCACCGACTTCTGGCACAATTACATGCACCTGGTGCTGTGGCAAACCAAGCTGCGAGGCCAGCAGATTGCGCAGCAGATGCGGAATCTGCGACGAGCTCCAGACCGTCAGCTTCTTCTCAGCTTTATTATACTGAGCCACCACGCCGCGCGTCTCCATCGGCATAGGGGCGAGGCGCTGATTCACCAGGCGGGCCTTGATAACTACCCCGCCATCGGCCTCGGTCTGCGCAAAAACTTTATCGATCTCCGTCGAGTCGGGATGACTGGAAAGCACAACATTGGTGCCGAAGTCCTCGTACAGCAGGGGTGCGTCGGGCTGCATCGCCTTCTCTACATCAACGACAGCAGGCAGCGGCTCGTAGTCAACCTCGACCAGGTCGCGAGCGTCGCGGGCAGTATAGCGATCGGTTGCGATGACCACCGCCACGGGATCGCCATAGAAGCGCACCTTGCCCTCCGCCAGCGCGTTGCGCACGCCCATGCCAGCGGCAATCGTGCCAACAGGCACCGCGACGGGAATGCTCCCAACCACGCCCTTGAGATCTTCAGCAGTGTAAACGGCCACTACGCCGGGATGATTGCGCGCGGCCTCGGTGTGGATGCTGTTGATGCGCGCGTGACCGTAGGGACTGCGCACCACAGCCATATGAAGCATACCGGTCAGCTTGATGTCATCGACGTAGGTGGCCTGACCGGTAATCAGGCGCGGATCTTCACGCCGTTTGACCGGCGTACCTACCAGAGCTGCAATACCCATACGTGACCAATCCTTTCTTCAGGCAGAAATACCAGAGGTTTTCAGATTCGTGCAACAGGAAAACTCCTCGCGGCGCGCACCCCTCAAAGATGCGGGGCCGCAAAAGGAAACCATAGCCAGGCTGGTCGGGAAACTATTCGCCGCCAGCACCCACCGGCGCCGAGGCCGCAGACCGCATCTGCTCAGCCGCGTGCTGGACCGCGCTGACGATGTTCTGGTAGCCGGTGCAGCGGCAGATGTTGCCCTCCAGCCCCTTGCGGATCTCAGCCTCGCTAGGATTGGGATTGTTCTTGAGCAGTTGGTAGGAGGCCATGATCATGCCAGGTGTGCAGAAACCACACTGCAAGCCATGCTTCTCCCAGAAACTGGCCTGAATTGGATGGAGATTCTCTTCCGAGGGGGCCAGGCCCTCGATTGTGGTAACTTCGCAGCCATCAGCCTGAACAGCCAGCACGGTGCAGGATTTGACCGACTCACCGTTGAGCAGAACAGTGCAAGCGCCGCATTGAGAGGTGTCACAACCCACATGGGTCCCCGTCAGATCCAGCACATCGCGTAAATAGTGGACCAGCAAAAGCCTCGGCTCTACCTCCGAGTGGTGCTGCTGGCCGTTCACCGTCACGGTTATCTCGCGCTTCATCGTCGTCAGTACTCCTTCGTGTGGTATTGTACGTAGGGACTTCTGTCTACAGTATAGACAGAGAAAACAAGGTTCGACAGCCCACAGTTACGATGCCTGCCATATCCAGGCAGACACCAGGTCAGCTAAACCAGAACGCTCCTTTCTGCCTCAGACTAGCCATAAAACATGCCGCCGTTTGTATCCCGCATCCCCACACCCCTACCCGTGCGTCGAATCTCCCGAAAAATCAAGCAGCCAACGATACATGGCCACTAAAAAAAGATTAGCACCGATGTAGAGCGTATCATAGACGAGAGGGCCATGTCAACGTAGTTCCTGAAGCTCCGCGCAAACATCTTGAGAATCTTGCAATTCATGTGAGATATGGTAAAATTTACACTAACTCAAGCAGATTTTAAGAAAAAAGGGGACAAAGAACGATGCATCGCAGGGCACCTGATATTCACGCGGGACTCATGACCGACATGTACCATCCTGACGCGGCGTATGTTAGCTGGCGCAGCGGGCTGAATGGGCTGACCACCTTTGACTTGTATACTCGCACGGCTCCCTTCGGCGGGGGCTATTTGCTGGTTGCAGGCATCGAGGCCGCTCTGGAGTTTGTGCAGACCTTTCGCTATACGTCCGAAGAGTTACGCTTCCTGGCGCATATCCGCGATTATGACGCCGGCTTTCTGGATGAGTTGGGAAGGCTGCGCTTTACCGGCGAGATTCTGGCGATGCCAGAAGGCTCGATCGCTTTTCCCCAGGAGCCTTTCCTGCGCGTTACCGCACCATTTCGCGAGGCCCTGCTGATCGAGTCCGGCCTGCTGCAAGCGGTCAACCTGGCGACGCTGGTCGCTACGAAGGCTTCGCGCATCGTCTATGCGGCAGAGCAGGACGGCAAGAAGCGGCGGGTGTCGGAGTTCGCTTTCCGCCGCGCCCAGGAACCGCTGACCGTTGCCCGCGCCTCGTATATCGGCGGCTGCTCCAGTACCTCGCTGCTCAACGCGGCCTACGAGTTTCGCCTGCCCGCCACCGGTACGGTTCCACATGCATTGATTGAACTCTATCCAAGCGAGGAGGAGGCGTTCACGGCGATCGCTGCGGCCTATAACCGCTATACACTTCTGCTTGATACCTACGATACACGCCAGGCGATTCATACCGCGATCAATGTCGCGCTGCGCTCTCAGGAGACGCTGGGCCACTCGCTGGCCGCCGTGCGCCTGGATAGCGGGGACCTGGTCGCCGATACCCTCTATGTGCGCGAGCAATTGGATAAAGCGGGGCTGGAGCACGTGCGCATCCTGGCCAGCAACGACCTGGATGAGTGGAAGATCGCCGATCTGGTCGCTGCCGGCGCGGCTATCGATTCATTCGGCGTCGGTACCTCGCTGGGCAGCGGCGCCGGCTCGGCAGAATTGGGCATCGAGGGAGGCGCGCTGGGCGCGGTCTATAAAGAGGTCTGGTACGTCGATGAGGGTGGCACGGAGTACCCAAAAATGAAGATCGCCGGGGAGAAATCGACCTGGCCGGGCAAGAAAGAGATCTATCGCCATCCCCAGTGGCAGGAGGATATTATCCAGCTCGCCCATGAGCCACGCCCGGAAAACTATCAGCGCCTGCTGCGCCCGGTAATGCGCAACGGCGAGATGATTCCGGGCAGCCTGCCCCCGCTCTCGGAAATTCGCGAGCTGGCCCAGCAGAATCTCCAGCAACTTCCGGCACCTTACCGCGCGCTCCGCGTCGAGACTCCCTATCCCGTCCGCTTCAGCGAAGGGCTACTCGCACTGAAAACCCAGGCCGCGCAGATCATCAACAATCAGCATAGCTAAATGATCGCGATTTATAGTCATGAGATTATTTATGCTTAAAAATCGCTTAATTTTTCATTGTTGACTTGTAGTCGAACACTCCTTGCTCCTATGCTTATATGCAAGTGAACGCCTCTGGGTTGTTCAGTTGCAACCAGTCTATCTGCAGAGTTCCTGAAAGGAGTTTTCGATGATTCAGGCAATCATCAATGCTTTTAGCACCGCGCTTAGCACCGTGTTCAACTTTATACCGCACCTTGTGGGCTTCCTGCTGATTGCGCTGGTCGGCTGGTTGGTCGGCATGGCGGTGGATAAACTTGTGACGGGCTTGCTGCGCAAAGTGGGCTTTGATCGACTCTCGGATCGCGTTGGGCTGACAAGGATGGAGCAGCGCATGGGATGGAAGGTAGATAGCGCCAAGATTCTGGGCAGGGTTGCTTTCTGGTTCATCTTCCTGATCTTCCTGATCCCGGCTGCCGACGCTCTGGGAGTGCCGACGATCACCAATACCCTGAATGTGATTCTTGACTACCTGCCAAATGTGTTCGTGGCGATCCTGGCGGTCTTCCTGGGCGCGATCCTGGGCGGCTTCGCCGGGGATCTTGTGCGCGGGAGTGCGGAGACGGCACATATTGGCAATGCCCGCGTGATTGGCAATGTGGCGCGCTGGGCCATCATCGGCTTCGCATGTCTCATTGCCCTGGAGCAGTTGCAGATCGCCCCGGCTCTGATTACCGTCCTCTTCGCCGCGGTCATGGCTGGACTCGCGCTGGCCTTTGGCCTCTCCTTTGGTCTTGGTGGACGTGACCATGCGAATCGGCTGCTCTCGCGCGGTGAAAGCAATTTGCTGGCTGCTCAACCCTACGATCCCAGCCAGATTGTGCAGCAGGCCCGTTCGGACCTTGCCCGCTCTGAGCAGATGGGACAGCAATACGCGCCTTCCGAGATGCCGCCCGCTCAGACACGACCTCACGATGCGCCGGAGACGACCACGCCTCCCTATGGCCAGCAAACTGTTCCGCCTACTCCGCAGGGCCCGTCAAATCCCCCTCAGCGCCCGCCACGGCGCTAAAGTGATTGCAAGGCTATACGGGAGGAACTATCAAGCCTTCTCACCAACGGCGGGGGAAAAAGCAGTGGCTCCGGCAAAAAAGAACGTGCCGGAGCCACTGCTTTTTCCCCATCTCGCGGTGGGCGCGAGGGCCTCCATAATTACAATTACGAGTTGCTCGCACGTACCTCAGCATTTCCTAAAGGGATGATCCCAGAACGTCTGGGCAGGCTCTCTAAAGAGACATTACGAGCGTAGCAAAGAGATAAGATAGGTTCCTCAAAACTTCGCCTTCTATTCTATGCCAGAGAACTGAGCAAAACCAGGGCTATCTTTTTTGCACAAGCGGATAGATTGCAACTATAATAGTGGTCAGATCAACGCGAAAGGAGGGAAAAGGCATGTCAGAGCAGGCCACGCCAGCGGAAACCGAGCACGAACAGGATGCGCCAGCACCGGCAGAGGAGACGCAGAAAAGCGGCAGAAACGAGGCAACAGAGGCTGCACAGCCAGAGGAGAAGATTATCTGGACGCCGGGATTTTTTCTGACGTTTGTCCTCATCCTTGTGCTGGGTTTAAGCGCCGAAAGTCTGTTCACACTGGGCTGGCAGAACGGCATCCTGGCCTCTCAATGGTGGTTTATCCTGGCCCATGTGATCCTGAACGGCGGCGCGTGGCTTGTCCTGGGCATCGTCACCCGCTCGCGCTGGATACGGCTCGGCTGCATCTTCGGCGGCCTCTGGACGCTGTTTATGGGCCTGAACATCTTTACCAACGTCCAGGGACTCGATCCCAACGCTCCGCTTCAGTCCTATATTAACGTCGCTATCTGTATGGCCCTGCTGGGAGCCTACCTCGGCCTCTCAATCGAGGGCACGCTCCTCACACGCTGGGACACCTGGCTCTTCCTGCTCGTTCCCATCCTGAGCGTCTGTGGCGTAACTCTCACCTATATTCTCACTCCCCAGGCCAGCATTTTGACCTCAGAAAACGCACTCGCCGCCTCCGCACTGATTGCCTGCTGCCTCTTCTGGTGGCTGCGTCCCTCCTGCTGGCAGAAATGGGCAGGCCCAACCTTCATTTTTGGCCTGGCCCCGCTCATCATGCTTATTGCAGCAGCAAGCAATTCCTCTATGCACGACTTCTTCCTTCTGCACGTCACCAATATCCACATCAACCCGCGCCCTGAAACAAATAACTTCTTTTTTGCACAGGTGATCTTGCTCTCTTTATTGCTGGGATGTATCCGTCTCATAAAAAGTGAAAAAGCTAATTGAATATGCCCATTAGATCGGCTATACTAGGCTTACAATGGGCGTGTCCGGTGCAAAAGCCGACAAAAAAGCTATGAGCGAGGTGTAGAACGATGTCTACCTTTGAAAGCCAGACAGGAAAACTCGCACCCCAATCGATTTTAGTTCAGCGATACCTGATACTTAAAGTGGCGGGGCGCGGCGGAATGAGCGCAATTTACCAGGCCCTCGATATGAAGATGGACCGCAAACGCGTTGCCATTAAGGAGATGAGCCAGCAGAATCTGGATGATACGGAACGCCAGGAGGCGATGGCGCGCTTCCAACAGGAGGCCCATCTGCTCGGCACGCTCAAACATCCCAATCTTCCACGCATCTATGACGCCTTTGGGGCTGGCGGACGCTCTTTCCTGGTCATGGACTATATTGACGGCAAAAATCTGCTGCAAATGCTCCAGGAGGCCGGAAAGCCGCTTCCGGTGGACCAGGTGCTGCACTACGCCGACCAGCTCTGCGATGTCCTGGCCTACCTGCACGCCCATAATCCCCCGATTATTTTCCGCGATCTGAAGCCAACCAATGTCATGGTTACGCAAGAGGGACATATCTATCTGATCGACTTCGGGATCGCGCGTTTCTTTAAGGAGGGACAGCCCCAGGATACGATCGCGCTCGGCTCTCCCGGCTACGCACCCCCGGAACAGCATGGCAGCGGGCAAACCAGTCCGCGCTCCGATCTCTACGCCCTCGGCGCAACCCTACACTGCTGCCTGACGAATCGCGATCCGTATTACTCGTCTGAGCGTTTCTCCTTTGCGCCGATGCGCCAGTTCAATCCCCTCGTTCCCGAGGAGTTGGATCAACTTGTAATGCGCTTGCTCTCGCTCGACGAAACCCGGCGGCCCGCCAGCGCGCTGGAGGTAAAGCAGTCCCTGGCGCGTATTCGCCAGCAGATGTGGAAACAGCAGAGCAGCGCGCATATTCCAGCCGCTCCAGCGCTGGCCGCTCCCTCTTCGGCCCCGACCCAATATGTTCAGCCTCCCAAGCCTGCGTTTCAAGCCACCGAGCCCGCGCTTGGTCAGGATGCGCCGCAGGAGAAGCTGATTTTGCGCGGAACCTCCGCCCCAACTGTTCCCGGCGGCGGCCCTCCCTCCTACAATCCCAGGCCGGATCTCACTCCTTATCCGATACATCCCCCCTCGTCATCCAGGCAACAGCCATTGGTGCGCGCGCACGTCTGGACGCCCGGCTTTCTGCTCGTCTTCTTTCTCCTACTGCTTGTGACCATCGGCGGCAGCATTCTGACATTTAACATTCCCAATCCCTATGGGCTGACCAATAACGCCGGACTGGATCACGCGACCGAGGCCGGACTGGCGGTCCTGGCCCTGATCGTCTGCTTCACGATGATTGTGCTGACGCGCAGTCTGATGGCCGTGCTGATCGTCCTGCTGGGCGTCGCAACTATGCTTGTAGCCGGCTCTGCCTTTCTCCTGCAAACCCTGCGCGATGTCCAACCGTCGGCCCAGATTCTTACTCAGGCGCCGGTCAATCAACTCTTTAGCTATGGATTGTTGGCTGCGGGAATCGTTTCGCTGCTCTGGCTCTTCCGTCTTTCCTTCACCTGGAGCGATCGCCTCTGGATTTCTCTCTTCTCTGTCGCCATCTGCGCCTGCACCTTCTTGCAAATTCAGTACCCCGATAGCGAACCGAATAAACACTTTCTCCTGCTCAGCGCCCTGATTGTCTTTATCCAGACCATTCTCCTGGCCGGGCAGATGGAGCGTCAAAGAAGATAATCTCTCGCCCCACGAAGGGTTTTTGCCGGTAAAATGCATTTTGCGCATTTTACCGGCAAAAACCCTTCGTGGGGTTATCTCTCTTGCCGTTGCCGTTATAATAGACCCAGGAAAGTCTTTTTATGAAAGATCCCTGGCCGAAAGGAAATCATGACCTATGCGCAACGATCTTCTGCTGCTCAGCAACTCGGTGGTTTTTGGCAGACCCTACCTGGAACACGCGTTGGACGCGTTGAAGGAATTCCTGGGCAATGAGCGCGTGATCTCCTTCGTGCCCTATGCTCAGGCGCATCACGATAGTTATACCGCCAGGATACAGGAGGTACTGGCGCCGCTGGGTATTACGGTCAGGGGAGTGCATTCGGCAGGCCACCCGCGCCAGGCGATTGAGCAGGCCAGCATTCTCTACGTGGGCGGCGGGAACAGCTTTCGTCTGCTCAAAGCCCTGCAATATCACGATCTGCTTGATCCAATCCGCAGGCGCGTGGCCGCCGGCGAACTGCGCTATATAGGGTCGAGCGCAGGCACGAACATGGCCTGCCCCAGTATTCGCACAACCAACGATATGCCGATCGTGCGTCCCGGCTCGTTCGAGGCCCTCGGCCTGATCCCCTTTCAGATCAACCCGCACTACCTCGATCCCGATCCCAACTCGACCCACATGGGAGAGACGCGCGAGCAGCGCATTGAGGAGTTTCTTGAGGAGAACAATGTGCCGGTGCTGGGTATGCGCGAAGGCTCCTGGCTGCGCCGCCGCGAGCATACCCTCCGCCTGGAAGGCATCGCCGGCGCACGCCTGTTTATGAGAAACACGCCGCCCCAGGAGATTGC
>Ga0209581_1003076_pt1 | contig 14806 bp, 11 predicted proteins | sample Coa_R2_FD_187160 | JGI IMG/M metagenome (GOLD analysis project Ga0209581, IMG submission 187160) | Surface soil microbial communities from Centralia Pennsylvania, which are recovering from an underground coalmine fire - Coalmine... | ecosystem: Environmental > Terrestrial > Soil > Unclassified ...
CGACGGGATGCTCAATTTTGTGGGGACGCAGAATAATGTTCTTTCCTTGTAAGGTGGCGTAGCGAAAGATCAGCGCACTTCCGCGTTGTATGGCATAGATACTCGGCATGGGTGGTCGATAGGGCACGAGAGAGTTGTAGTGTCGATCGATGACCAGGATGGAGTGCGGAACAATTGCGGAGGCCATAGCTTCCGCCTGAAGGTAACTGGCGCGGACAGCAACAAATCTTTCCCAGCTTCTTCTATCGGAAGAACGTCTTGGCGGCAGATGATCGAGGTATCCGGGCGGCAGCTGAATAAGTTCCAAAATGGAACTTTCATGTATCTGCGGATCAAGAATCGCAACAGATTGAGATATGAGAGCAATCTGGCTGCTGAGTGCCATGTTTTGCTTTCGGGATGAAGCATGACGACCAGGCGCCTGATCCAACAACTCTTCGATGGATATAGATTGCGCAGACAAAACGCGGTCAAGGGCATCCAGGCTGAAATGGCGCTTGCGGTGAAGAAAATTGGAGATGTGAGCAGCTTTAAGCCCGGTTTGACGGGCGAGCAACGTGCCGCTGAGAACTCCACGCTTGATGCGGCGCAGAAGTTCCAGGCGAAGTTGCTCATGTAGCTGCAGAAAATTCATGTGGAAATTGTCTTTGAGCTATACACCTTTACACGGCGGGTTAGCCCAAAGAAACGTTACTTTGCTGTTTTCCTTTGATTCCGCGGGGCCTCAGGGTATTACGCAGCAGAAATATGCCATCAGGCGCGATGATTCATTGACCAATTCTCTGCTACACGCATACAGTCGTTTCACTTTTGCATTACATTTTGAGATTTTGCCATTCGCTCAGAGGGCGCTCTGGGTTTTGGCCCATTCCGCGCATCCGCATGAGCGGTACGCGGGAGTGTCTGGTTATCTCAGAAGAAGGCACTAGAACGTAAAAAAAGAAGAGAACGGTTACCTGAATCCCCCATGATCTGCGGCTCTCTCCCTAATTCCTATCAACAACAGGAATGCATGCAGCCAGCGACGTCCATAAATGACCGAACTGGATGTAACTACTCCCTTCGCCTGCAGAAGCAATACACAAAACAAGTACTGCAGGCATTTCTGCCTCAGGAGCTATATGAGTTTTACGCGATTAAATCTGAAAATTTGTGAGGGGTGCGGAAGTCTTTGGTTCCGGGCCCAGGAGTTGAATGAGGTTTATTGCGCTGCGTGCTCGACGAGATTGCGAGCCTTTCCTGCTCCAGGATCAAGACGGATGCCAGGCCGGAAACAGAAACACAGACGCACACCAAAGCATAATCGCGCTCACGCGGGGAGGAACCTATGAGCGCCGCATTCATGCTTCCTTACGTTTGGGCTGAGTCAGATCCGGTAGAAACGGAGGCGACTGCTCCTCATCCAACTGCCGGGGGAATCGCGTTTTACAGAAAACGCACCGAGTTATTGCTGAGACGGTATATGTTTGTATCTCTGCAGACCGGCAGGGTACCTTCACTTGTGGGTAATTGTGTATTTCGCGGGAAAGCGAGTAATTACCGCATGCACAGCTTCGAGGATGCGGTGATTTTTCTCTATGACATTGAGAAATGTCTGGGGAGGCTTGATCCAATAGGACAGAAACTGATTGCTCACATAGCATTGCAGGAATATACACAGGAGGAAACTGCGGCGCTTACGGGAATAGCTTTTCGAACTGTCACAAGGAAGTATGCAAATACGCTCGACAAATTATCTCGTATCTTTCTGGATTTAGGGCTTATGGAAATTGACTAGCAAAAAATCCTGTCAAGAGGTGGAAACTGTGGAAAACATGTTAAGTTACTCAATTTATAGGAAATATATTTACTGATAACTTGGCGTACTAATTCCGCCTAAAATGCTATTCTATAAATAAGAGTAAAGAAAAACACAAAGGGAGGCGAAATTTGCCTCCCTTTTTCTTTTGGGACTTATGACGACTGAAGAAACTTCAATGACATCCGGGAAAGATTCTACGTCTCAAAGCGCTGAACCAACCACCAACGGTAAAGCGTCTCATCGCAAGCCCACAAAGCCCAAGCAATACCGGAAAACGGCGCAGGAAGTAATTGGAAAGCAGTATCGAGGGATTGTGGCGAAGCTTGCGACAGAAGCCAAAAAGGGAAGCATTACGCATGCGAAGCTGCTTTTTGACCTGGGCGGAGTTCAGGAGGAAGTAAAGGCCACATCAACACGGCGGAGACGGAGGCCACCGAGTCTGGGAGAACTGCTGCTGAAAGATCTGGAAGAACTTAAGCGCAACCAAGAGACCTCTACAGAGAGCGATAGCGAAGATTAGCGCTTTTTTCAGAGGCGTAGACCAAACACATCGTCGTCGTTCTGAGACATGGAGGAAGGATTTCCAGCCTGACTTAGGATTCTTCCTCTCTTTTACCACCCCAGCGTGTGAAAACCGAGCTGGGACCGGTTTGGTTGTCAGAATCGGCGACGGTTTATGTCTACACGAAAAATGATCCGGAAGTGCGCACCTACCCACTCATTTGCGAGGAGAAAGGAATCCTGGTGATTCAAAAGAAGTGGTTCGTGAGAAATACACTGCTGTTATTGTCTGTTGTGCTGGCTGGAGCCGTTACTTATGCTCAGATAACAACTACGACGGTGCAGGGGGTGGTGTACCGCGCAGATGGATCGCCCGCAACAGGCACGTTGATTGTGAATTGGCCAGCTTTCTCGACAGCAAACAATCAGGCGGTTGCCGCAGGCAGCACCACCGTCACAATAGGGCAGGATGGATTCGTCAGCATGAATCTTGCGCCGAATGCGGGCGCTGCACCGGCAGGAAGTTATTACACTGCGGTTTACCACCTCAATGACGGCACAGTGAACAAAGAGTACTGGGTCGTTCCGGCTGCCGCAAGCGCTTCGATTGTGTCCATTCGCGCACATCTGGCACCTGCTACGGTCGCAGTGCAGGACGCAACCAAACAATATGTAGACGCCTCGATAGCATCGTTAAGCGGAAGCTATCTTCCTGTAACTGGCGGCACGATGTCGGGCCCGCTTGTACTCTCCAGCGCTCCTGTATCGGGGAACCAGGCGGCGACCAAACAGTATACGGACCAAGCAGTGGGAACTGCTGTTCCACTTGCGGGCGGCACTATGAGTGGAACATTAAAGACGCCGAATACAGTCACCAAGCTGCCGCGCGTGGATATCAGGCATCCGGATTTTGCCGGAGGGGCTGACCCTACGGGAGCGAATGATTCGACTGCTGCGATTCAGGCAGCGATTGCATTTGCAGTCGCCAGCCCGCAAGCGGGCAGCAGCGGGTCTACGCCTTGTGTCTACATTCCTGCAGGGCTTTACAAAGTCAGTAACACGATTCGCATTCCATCTAATATATGCATTGAAGGTGACAGCAGCCAAGCCAGCGTCCTGCAACTTACATCCGGCCAGACAAATCTTTTTACCGTCTACGGAGCCAATTGTCCTTCCAATGAACTGTGCAATGGACAAATAAGCGACTTACAACTCTATGGAAATGGCCATTTAACAACCGGGACATTGCTGGAAGTAGATGCGGCAGTTCAGTTCCATATCACCAATGTTTCCATGTCAAATCATGGCGGTCGTGGATTGCAACTGAACAACAATAGCGAGAGATTTCGTTCGGATAACTTATCGATTTCATCCGTGCGGTGGCCGGTTGTTCTTTCAGGAGATATCAATGAGAGCTATTTTTTCAATACTCAGATTCTGACACCGGGGGCCACTGCCGAGCGCTTCGGGGAAGAATTTTATTGCTATGGCGTCAACTGCCCGAGCCATTCCTATCCTTCTGCAAACCAGGGACCCGCAGGAGGCCCTTCTCCGGTAAGTCCGGATCCTCATGGAGCCATCACGATCACAAAAGCTGTGAATTACAGTTTTTACGGCGGCTCTATCAAGTCTTTGAAATATATGAGCGGCTTTCGTGTAAGTGGATATGGGAGTATTAAGAACTTTTACCTTGAGGGATTTCCTTATAACAATGAGCCGCGACTTAATGCCGGGATATACGTCAATGGCGGGGTGCTGGAGAAGACCAGGTTAGCTATGGATCTGCCGCCGTCGGCGCTTACGGCCGGAGTAACAGATACATCATGGATGCCGCAATATTTCGAATCGGCCAGCGATATGGGAACCGGTTCTTTTGTGTCTTATGTGATCATGCCCCAGGATTTTCTTTCCGGGAGCACCGCACCTTCGCAATATAACCCGAACGTTCAGCGGGGTCAGTTTGAGATCGTTCAGGTGCAAGGCTTTACTTCGGATGGGAATATGCACATTCTGGCGCGCAATCTTCCGGGATCGACCGTGAATGCGGACTGGCCAGCGGGATCCATTGTGGAAGAAACACCTCCTGTTCAACATAGCGCGATCGACATAAAAGATTCTCACATTGAAGCCATTCAGGGGCCGGGCGCCGGATATGCGGACAACTGCGATCAGACGGGGGTGTTGACATGCGGAGAAATCGTGATGGGGCCTGCTCCAGACGGCTTAATTGTTGACCCGATCGGTGGACCGTTAGATGTGTTCGACGGTCTATCCTCAGGAAAGCTTACTCTCAGCAATGTTGAAATGGCTTCCGGAACTTACTCGCATCAGGGTGAGATTGTAGCGCACCGGTATTCCGGGCTTAATTTTGACGGTGCTTATAACAACTCGGGCGGTCAAGTAGAAACAGCGGAGACGGTTGGCGCTTCTTCCAAAATGCAGCTTTCCAGGCTTACCGGTGGTTCTTATTTGACGGTTCCAACTTATGCGAATGGAAATTCCGCTCAGCCTATTGTGAGCGCGCCTGGACTGGGTCTTACGTGGTCGCCGTCGAGCGGGTGGTTTACGCGGTATGAACAGCAATTCGGCCAGTTCGGCGGATTTAATCAATGGATGGTGGGTACAAAATTTGCGAACAGCTATTGCTGGTTCGATACTCCGGCGGCAGGAAGCACGCAATCTCTGAATCGTGTTTGTCTCCGTGGCTCGCCCGGAAGCGCGAGCCAGCCCGGCTATGAGTATGACGTGTGGAATGGGTCGAAGTGGGTAGCTGCTTATAATCTGACCGGGCAGAGCAATGCGACGGCTAATTTATCGCTGAATGGCGCGGCAAAGGTTGGAGGAGCACTTACTGCGGCTTCAGTGAATGGTGAAATTACCGTAGATGGGACAACTTACACGACATTAAATGCAGCCTGGAATGCTGCCGTCAGTCAGGCAACAAGCACCGGGCATAACCAGACAATCAAGGTGGGTCCCGGCACTTATTCGGTTACTGCGTCACTCATCGAACCCAGCAACGGCGCATGCGTAAATCTTATTGGTTCAGGAGGCGCCAGCACTGCTGCGGACAGCTTTGTAAGCGCAACCACGCTGAATGTAGCCGGTAATTTGAGCGGCGATGTAATTTTTTTAGGAAATACAGTGCAGGCGCAAGGATGCGTATTTAAAGATTTCACTATTCTCGCAAATGCAAATGCGACGCACGGCCTCGAATTGCAGTGGTTTCGCGGTCTGGTAGTAGATGGCGTTACGGTGAATGACACGTCTGCGGAAGGGATACTGCTTGGCGAGGAGAGCGCGAATGGACATCAGTCAGGCTTTCTGCTGCGGAATGTAACGGTCAGTTATAACGCTTCTGTTTTCAGCCCGGCGAACCGTCCCGCATATGGAATCCATATTCAGCGGACAGCTATGGACAGCCACCTGGACACGATCCTGGTCCGCAATGCGCAGATTGCGGGGGTGTACAACGAGGGAACCGGGAATACCGGATATATGATTCACGGTTTTGGCTATCCCTATACGTGCACCACTGCTCCATGCAGCAATACGGCAGTGAATTCGTCAGCGGTGAATGCATCCTATGCGACGAATTATGTGATTTATGACACGGGTGGAGCAGGAAGCGTGTGGACAGATACCTACGCGGACAGTCCTGCTGTTGCGGCGTTTTATATCGGAGCGAATGGGACTTCGATTCATGGCGGCCATATTCAATGGCCCGATTTTACGAGCTTTCCATTGGCCAATCTGGCCTATGTTTCGTCAAGTGTAACGAATGGACTGGAGATTGCGGACATCGGATGCCTGGGGATGTCTCCCTCGGTGAACTGGATTACGTATGCTTCTGTATCAGGCGTGCCGCCCGCGTTCGCCAGCGTGCATCATCTGACCGGCTGCGGGAATTATGCGCAGGCGCTGGAGCCCGAGACGACGACGGGCTTTACTGGTGGCGGAGCATCAAATAATGCGCCCGGCAATAATGCTGTGGCTACAGTGTGGGCGTCGCCAAAAGCATCGACTTCGAATTATGAGGCGTATTCGGCACAGTTGTACAACGGCTATCAGACTGATTTGTTTGAAGGACACGTAGCGGGACAGAATCCATTTTTCAATGTGACTTATCAGGGGACGGTTCGAACGCAAGGAGGCATCGCGCTCTCGACAGTGATTAACACGGCCGGAGCCATGACCTTAACTACTGCCAACAAGAACGTGATTGCAAATGCCGCGAGCGGAGCACAAACCATTACTTTGCCGAGTTGTTTTACTCTCTGGCCCGACAAAGCTTCTCCTACAGGCGAGGAGTTCACCATTATCAAGTCGGATTCGACTACAAATGCTGTGACGCTGACAACTACAAGCTCGCAAACAATCAACTACCAGGGGACAACGGCTGCGTCACTGGTAATTTCTTCAGCCGGGAAAAGAACTCTGGTGTGTGGGCCTGATGCGAACTGGTACGCGTATTGATAAAGAGGACTGTATCTATGACCGGAACGAACTGACCAAACTTGGGAAGGTTCTGGATGAGGTGTTTCCGAGACTGAACAGCCAGGTAACGGTCCGTTATCTTGCCAAACAGCTTTTGAAAATTCGGGACCGGACGGGGCAGATTGTTCCTTTTGAGCTGAATCGGGCACAACAAGAATTTGAAAAACGGCGTGGCAAAGCAAACATCATTCTCAAATCGCGACAGATGGGAATCAGCACGTGGGTTGCCGGGCGATTTTTTCTGAAGACGATTACTCATCCCGGAACACTGACTCTTCAGGTCGCACATACACAGGAGGCAGCTGAGGGAATTTTCCGGATTGTTCATCGATTTCTTGATGAGCTGCCGGAGTTCCTGCGAAATGGGGCACTGCGTACTTCGAGAGTTAATTCGCGCGAGATTATCTTTCCGGAGCTGGACAGTGAATACCGCGTGGAAACGGCCGGCGATTCCAATGCTGGGCGCGGCTTGACGGTGCATAACCTGCACTGTTCCGAAGTTGCACGCTGGCCCGGCAATGCAAACGAAACGCTGCAGGGACTTCGGGCAGCTTTGCAGCCGCAGGGAGAGATCGTGCTGGAATCGACTCCGAATGGGGCTGAAGGCTGTTTCTGGGAGGAATGGAACCATGCTGACGAAAGCGGCATGGTGAAACACTTTTTCCCATGGTGGTGGGAGCCTGCTTATCGAGCGGCGCCGGTGAAGGAAGCTTCTTTGCAAGCAGAAGAGCGAGAGCTGATCAAGCGGCATGGGCTCAGCCTGAAGCAGATCGGCTTTCGCAGAAAGATAGCCGCCGGGTTTCGCGGACTGGCGAAGCAGGAGTATCCGGAAGACGAGATGGAGTGCTTCCTCAGCAGCGGGGACTGCTATTTCGATGTTGGAGTACTGGATGCACGCTTAAAAGATTTACCGGAGCCGATTGCGACTCGACTTGGCGGGCGCTTACAGATATGGTTTCCTCCGGTGCGGGGACGGCGCTACCTGGTTGCTGTGGATACAGCCGGAGGTGGGAGCGAGGGGGACTATTCCGTTGCGCAGGTTGTGGAGATTGATACGGGAATGCAATGCGCGGAGCTGCAGGCTAAGTTGTCTCCTCTGGAACTAGCTGAAGAAGCAGCCCGACTGGCGAAAGAGTACAACGGGGCATTGCTGGTGGTGGAACGCAATAATCACGGATCGGCTGTGCTGGCTTACCTGCATACTGTGAGCAAGTATTCACGTATCTATGCACAGGATGGACAGGACGGCTGGCTGACTTCATCGGTTGCTCGCTCGCGCACACTGGCAGATATGGCAGCGGCGCTGGTTGATACGCCGACAATCTTTTTCAGCAAGAGGTTGTTGCAGGAGTGTCGAAGTTTTGTGCGACTGCGCCATGGGAAAGTTGGAGCAAATGCAGGCGCGCATGATGATTGCGTGATGGCAATGGCCATAGCACTCGCGGTGCGTGAAGAGGTGCAACGGGGAAATATCGGCAGTCGTTCATCAGGATGAGCGTCTATTTTAGGGTCCGGAAAAGGTACAATCCGATTGAACTGGAGGTATTTTGGCAGTACTGGCGACACAAGCAATCCGGCGGATGCGAGGCGGCGCGCAGGGTCATTTAATGCTGGCTTCAGATGGTCATCCGTATGTCGTCAAGTTTCAGAACAATCCTCAGCATGTCCGGGTCCTGGCGAATGAACTGATGGCGACGCGCCTGGCGGAAGCTGTCGGTTTGAGCGTTCCGGCGTGCGAAGTTGTTGAAGTAACGGATTGGCTGATTCAGAATTCGAAGGAGCTTCTTGTTGACCTGGGCCAGAATCAGGAACAGTGCCGGGCAGGACTTCAGTTTGGATCAAGGCTGGTAGGCGGATTGATGCCGGGGCAGGTGGCTGATTATCTGCCGGAAGAAAGACTGGCTGAGGTGAGAAATCTCGAAGAGTTTGCCGGGATGCTGGCAATTGATAAATGGACCTGTAACTCCAATGGGCGGCAGGCTGTTTTCTACAAAAAGCCGCGTGAGAAGCGTTACATGGCTACGTTTATCGATCAGGGGTACTGCTTCAATGCAGGAGAGTGGAAGTTTATTGATGCTCCGCTGCGAGGAGTATACGCGCGAAACCTTGTGTACCGGAACGTAACAGGATGGCAAAGCTTTGAGCCGTGGTTGAGCCGTGTGGAAGAACTTGATCCGCAGAAAATATGGTCAATCGCAGAGATCGTGCCTCCGGAATGGTATGGTGGGAATCCGATGGAAATAGAGTTCCTGATCGAGCGGCTGCTGGAACGACGCAGTCGTATCCGGGAATTGATTACGCTCTTTCGGGAATCATCGCGACAGCCATTTCCAAATTGGATGAAGACAACATCTGTAATGCTGCAAAGGCAGTTTCCTGAGCCTGGTTGGGCCGATACTGTTCGTGGACCGATTATGTGATCGGGTCTGTTACATAAGGGTGGATGGATTTGAATGCACGGCAACAATGCGATTTCTTTCTAGTCCGGTATGTGCCGGATTCGGTAAGAAATGAATTTGTAAACATCGGAATACTTCTGCGTGACAGGGAAGGGCAGATGACCGTGAAGTTTACAAAGGACTGGGCGCGCGTGCGTTGTGCTGATGCGGATGCAGATATCGGCATGCTGGAGAGCCTTGAGAGCGAGCTTCGACAAAGATTGACGCAGGAGAGTGGCGATGCAGCAGCCTTGATGCTGGTGCTTGAAGACTCTTTCTCGAATCTGGTGCAGATCACTGAACCGAAGCCGTATCTGGCGGAATCCATGATTACCGGGCTGGAAGAATTAATGCGAGTTTATGTCGAGCCGCGGAAGAAACAGGCAGTGACCCGTAAAAGTGGCAGGCAAGCAATTCATGCAGAAATGCGCTCACACTTTGAACGCGCAGGCGTTTGGGACCTGATGCGCAAGCGAATTGCCATAGCGGGATATACAAAACCAGGCGATCCCCTGCGCATTGATTGCGGCTATCGGCCCAATGGCCTGATTCGAATGTTTCATGCTGTCTCGCTTGAAGGCGATTCGGATTGGCCGAAGGTGCTGGCCTTCAGCATTGGAGCGATTCGAGAAGGTGTGGGACGGGTTGAAAATGCAAAGCTTGAACTTACGGCAGTTGTAGAACCAATTGCCGAAGTAAGCGCCGAGCGAGAAGACAGGGAGCGGATAGAGCAGTATCGGTTTTCGGTAGAAACAATGGAAGCTGCGGATATTCGCGTGATGACGACGAGTGATCTGCCTCGGATTGCTGAAACGGCACAGCGGGAATTGCGGATTTAAGGTTTGGCAGAGTGAATTAAAAAATTTTGTACGGAGCAGTACTGCAAAAGGCATGGCTTATCGCCATGCCTTTCTTTTTTGAAATGAAAAGGAATGAGGGAGAAACATTGAAGGTTAAGAACCCAGTCCAAAAACTCTGGCGACGGAAAGAGTCTGACATGCAAGCCGAGGCACAGGTTGCGAAGCGAAAGACATTGGCATTACCTTCGATCCTGACTCCATACCGCGCGCCTTTGAATGCATTGCCGAAGCCAACGCCAGTGAATTTGCGACGTTTTGCTGAAACGCCGTTGGTGCGACGGGCCATCAATCTGCTGAAGGACCGCATTGCGAGCCTGGATTGGCAGGTGCGACTGAAGCGCGGATTTTCCGCTTCGGACGTGCCCGATTTTCGCCAACGCCAGCAGGCGCTGCGGCGCGCTCTGGAAGAACCGAATGTCAGTGACTCATTTCGCACGCTCGTCGAGCAGGTGCTGGAGGATGCGCTGGTTGGCGGATTCGGCGCGATTGAGATGGAACTGACCGGAAACCCGGAAAAGCCGTTTGAGCTATGGGCGGTGGACGGGGCGACGATCCAGATCAATCCGAAATGGGACGGGCAGCCGGACTCTGTTCGTTATGCGCAGACGACCGGGCTTTCGAGCACAAGCTCGCAGATATTTCTCAGAGATGATCAGTTGATCTATGTTCGCATGAACCCGCGGTCGCACACGCCATTCGGCCTTGGTCCGCTGGAGGTCGCATTCGAGACGGTGAATTCGTTTCTTGCAGCTCACAGGTTTGCTGGAAACCTGGCGAGCAACTCGGTAGCGCAGTATGCGCTATGGCTGAATGAGACGACTCCGGTGGAGCATGAGCGGCTGATTCGCTGGTGGCAGGACGAGATTGAAGGCACAGGCCGGGTCCCGTTATTGAGCACGGAGCAGAAGCCGGAGGTACTGCGCTTTGCGAGCGGCACGGATGCAGATCTTCGGCTGAGCTGGCAGGAGTTCCTGATTCGTATGGTGGCGAATGCGTTCTCGCTGCCGCCAATGCTTCTGGGACTTGAGCGCGAGGTGAACCGGACCACAGCGGCAGAACAGGCGGATGAAGCATTCCGTAGCGCTGTTGTTCCACTGGCGAAACTGCTGGCGGAGCACCTGACGCGGGACCTATTCACGAAAAAGCTGGGCTGGCGTGAATTTGAATTTGTTTTCAACGAACTGGATGCTCCGGATGAGCTTACGGAGCTGCAGGTACAGACGAAGCTTCTGGCAGCAGGTGTTCTGACGGTAAACGAAGTGCGCTCTATGCGCGGGTTGGCGCCGCTTCCGGAGCTTTCAGGAAAGGAGGAATAAGCAGAGGAGAATTTGTTTCAAAAAACAAGATGGAGAGGACATGAGACTGGAAGGAATGGCGATTACGATGCCGGAGGTTGCAGACCATCCAAACCGGGTCCCTTTTGAAGGCGTACTGACGGTAGTGGATGAGGCAAGCACTCGGCCACCTTCGGGAGCGCGTGGGCACAGAGTGATCCTCACGCGGGAAGCTGCGCATGCGGCATTGCCATCACTGCTGGGAATGGCTGTTGATTATGCGCCGAAATGGGATGGGCATGATGCGCGAGCAAAGTGCGGCATTATCACGGAGGCTGATGTTGTTGGGAACCAATTGCGGGTGCGCGGCTATTTGTTTGGCCGGGATTTTCCGGAAGTGGTACAGCAACTGCAACAAAGCGAGGCCGGCAACATGGGCATGTCCTATGAGCTGGCAGATGCGCACGTGGCAGATATGCGCGCCGAGGTATGGACGCTGACACGCGCCACCTTCACCGGAGCGGCCATCCTGCTGCGAGAAAAGGCCGCGTATCGCAATACTTCATTTCGTCTGGCGGCAGCGCGCTGCAGAAACAGCAGCCCGCTGAGACACGGCGCAGACGCGAGACTTGCGGCGCGTTCAGGATGGCGATTTGAGAAGCAATCTTTTAGGCAAACACAAAGAAGAAAGGAAGCGTAATGGAAATAGAAAATATTTTGGCTTCGTTTGGAGAAAGTATGGAGAGACTCGATTCCGTGACGAGCCTGCTGGAACGAGCAGTAGCGTTGCTGGAGCAGCGTGAGCCTGGCGTGGCCGGCGCAGTCGAGAAAATGACAGCTGCGGTGGAAAGTCATAACGAACTGGCTGAACGCGAGCGCGAGTTGCGCCTGAAACTGGACGCGGCTGAGCAGCAGATTGCAGAGCTTCGCGCCCAGAGCAGCCGTGCTACTGCAGCACGCCAGACGCTTCCCGCTTCCACGACGCAATTGCTGGCAAAGCAGGGTATTTCAATGGTGGATTCGATCCAGGCGGGCGCGCTGGATGCTGCACTCACCGGGTTAAGCCTGGAGCAGCGGATTGCAGTGAAGGCGCAGCTGCTGCGCGCGGGAATGCTCACGCAATAAAGGCACAATTACTGAACTGCAATGAATTTCTGGGCGGCTGAATGCCGCCTTGTTGTTTTTGAGGTCTATGCGCAGGAACAGCTATTCGTTGCGGTGTACTCCCCGAATCATGAACAGCCTGTTCACAGGCAGAAAGAAGATCGAATGAGCGCAAATTTTTACGATATCCATGCGGCTGCTGACTACATCGGGCCCGGCGCGGTTGAAGTTCCGTTTTATCAGACTGAGATCACCGACATCGTGCGGCGTCGCGGTATTTTCGGCCAACGTATTAAGCAGGTCCCGGCAACCGGACATCCTTCGCGGTTCTTCGAGGAGACCGCCATTCCGAATCCGGGGATGGCGGGATTTGTAGACCCGCGCAACATTGTTGCGCCGGTCGTGAGCCCTACGCGCGCAGAACGCAGCGTGCCGCTGAAGGCCATTGTGGCCCAGCTGAACTACAACCTGTTCGACATTGAACTGGGCACGCAGCAGAAACAGTTTGCTTATCTGCAGGCCAAAGATCTGGTCGACACGGTGGAAGGTGTTCTGCACACGCATGACATCGCGTTGTGGAACGGCAATGATACTTCGCTGAGCACTCCGACTTCGGCGCAGTATTACGGAGTCGCATCGCAGATCGCCGCCGGCGGCAACACAACGACGATCGGCACGACAGCGAGCATCGTGGATGGGCTGAAATCGACGGTCGCACAGATGGTTGCAAACAGCAATTTCGCCGTGCGTCCGACGGCCATCTATGCCAATCCGGTACTGCTTGATCTGATTGACCGCGAGATGAAGACTGACTTCAATGTCGTGCTGAGCACTCGCGAAATCAATGCCGGATTCACCGTGAAAACGCTGTCCACTCAGGCCGGCGATCTGCCTCTCATTCCGGATTGGGCGTTGAGCTACACCGGAACTCCAGGATCGGGAACGGCTGTTCTTCCGGCATACATTGTGACGGAGGACCTGATCGAGTATCACTGGCTCAGCGATCCAACTCCACGCATCTTCCAGCTCGGCGTGCCCGGCTCGCTGGCTTCACAGTATGTCGCAGTGAAGTTTGGTGGCGTGGTGGTGAAGGGCGCAAGCTATGCGCACTATCAGGTGCTGGTAGATCGCTAGTCTTCGGCTCCTCTAATTCCCCGGTGATGGCTGGTAAGTGACGGCGCCAGCCATTTTGATAGTGGATCAGCTGAATTTGAACTGCCTTAGCGGCCAAAGACCCATTTTCACGCGGGACTTGTGTGGGCGCATCTATGCGCCCACTTTCAAATGAACTGATCCACTCTTTTTTCTACAGAAAAGCGCACAGTGATTCTGGCGCGGAGATGACTATGGGATATCTGCAGCCGACAGAGTATGAGAACTTCGGCCTTGCATCAGACACCACGGACGACTGGATCACTATGGCTTCGGCTTTGATTGACAGCCATTGCAGGCGGCCAAGCCTGAACCCTACGCAATATACGGAGCGCCTGCGATTGACAGCAGGATCGCAAACGATACGACTAACGTATTTGCCGCTTACGCCGGTTAATCCGGCAACATCACCCTTTGTAAATATTCAGGCGCGTTATGCGCGTCCGCGACGGGGGCAGATGATCTATCCCATGCAGGAAGAAATTGCGTGGGCATTCGCGCTGCCGGGTTCGTGGACCCAGATGGATCCAGCAACGGTGGATTTCGTTCCGGATACAGGCGAGTTGATTTTTCCGATGAATGTCCTCGGACTTCCCTACAACGAAGTACAAGTGACATACACAGCAGGGCTAGACACGATTCCTGACGCGGTGATGACTGCGTGCGCGCTGATTGTCAGAAATGCGCAGGCCACTCCGGGATTGAACGTGAAGAGCAGCCGGATTGACACGATGCAGATGGAGTATTTCTCGAACACATTGATCGACAGCACGGTGCAGAGCCTGTTGAAGCCGTGGGTTGCGAACCGCTTGGGGTGAGACATGAGTGTAGATGTCAGCGTTAGAAATCCAAATAACAGCGCTCTGTACATGGCTGATGCGCTACTGCGGGCAGCCGGGGGGATGGCGGTTACACTACTGGTCTCGCCTGAGATCATCGACAGCAGCGACGCCGGACAACTCGGTATCCATGCACCTGATTTTCAGAGGCTGGCGTTGTCGCCTGCGGTGTTTCGCAGAGTGCGCGCAGCTATGCAGGAGAACCAGACAGCGCAGTACGAGCTTCTGCTTTCAGCTTCTGCCGTGCAGCAGCAGGTAAGCGCTTTACAGCTTACAGGAGCAGATGCGCTGTTCGACACTTCCGCCGGCGTAGAGGTGAATGGCGTGCAGTTCCTGATCG
>Ga0209581_1003077_pt1 | contig 14805 bp, 9 predicted proteins | sample Coa_R2_FD_187160 | JGI IMG/M metagenome (GOLD analysis project Ga0209581, IMG submission 187160) | Surface soil microbial communities from Centralia Pennsylvania, which are recovering from an underground coalmine fire - Coalmine... | ecosystem: Environmental > Terrestrial > Soil > Unclassified ...
CTGCGGGTCAGACCGCAAGCCCGTCCTTCAACGTCACGACCTCGCCGGTCGCGACGAAGCAGGTCGGGCTGGTGATCGCCGCCATCGGCAACGCGAGCGTCTCGCGCGGCCTGACCGTCAACGTCGGCTCCGGCGTCTGCCCCCCGTAAGTCCGGGCGCTTGCGCTAACGCCGGCTTTACCGAAGGGCTAACGCCCGAAGGTTAACCCTTAAAACGGCGGCGCGTGGAGAGAGTCTTCCCCGACTCTCTCCACGCGCCGCCCGCATTTTCGCCCGCCCGCGCGCGCCCGGCCTTGCGAAGCGATGGCCGACCGCGAGAAACTAAGAGTAAGCTCTCAGGCCGCGCGCACATCCGAAGCCAAGTCTTATCCGCACGCCCGGCCTGAGTCGCTGCGACTCCGAACGTCACAGAGGGTTTATCCTTGAAAGAGCCTTTGTCTTACAACAAGTACCTGCGCGTCCGCGAGCTTGTCGGCTTGCAGACCTGCCTCTCCGACCCGGCGCACCACGACGAGCTTCTCTTCATCACCGTGCATCAGGCCTACGAGCTTTGGTTCAAACAGGTGCTGCACGAACTGGACGCGGCGGCGGCGGCGATGCGCGAAGACCGCCCGCCCGCGGCGGCCCGCGCGATGACGCGAGTCGTCGAGATCGAGAAACTTCTCGTCGCGCAGATTCACACGTTAGAGACGATGACGCCGATCAACTTCCTCGCCTTCCGCGACCAGCTCAACCCGGCGAGCGGCTTCCAGTCAATGCAGTTCCGCGAGGTCGAGTTCGCTTCGGGGCTGAAGGACGAGGCGATCATGAGCGCGTTCCGCGACGACGAGTTCGCCGCCGACCGCCTGCGCGCGCGCCTCGACGCGCCGACGCTCGGCGAAGAATTCTTCGCGCTGCTTCAGCGCCGCGGACTCGACGCGCCGCCCGACGACGCTTCGCTCTCGGACGAAGAGCGCCGCAGGCTCTACGGCAAACGCGTGCGCGCCGCGCTCGAAATCCTGACGCACTTCGAGTCGCGCTACGAGGAGTTCCAACTCGCCGAGTCGCTCATCGCCCACGACGAATTCTTCTCGCTCTGGCGCTACCACCACGTCGCGATGGTCGAGCGAATGCTCGGCGCGAAACGGGGCACGGGCGGCAGCGAGGGCGTCGGGTATTTGAAGACCACGCTCGACAAAAAATTCTTCCCCGAACTCTGGGAGGCGCGCACCTACCTCGACAGCCGTCACGGCGAAGCGGGCTGCCCCTTCGCTAATTAGTTTTTTTCAGATTAGGAGAAACCGAATGTCAACCGAGGCCGAACAAAAACCAAAAATTTGTTTTGTGATCATGCCTATTTCTGATGTTGATGGGTATGAGGTGGGGCATTTCGCTCGCGTTTATGACTACCTCATAGGACCCGCCTGCATAAAAGCCAGATTCAGGCCAACTCGCGCGGATGAAGTTCAGCGAACCAACCATATCATCATTGATGTAGTTAAAAGAGTCGTTGAGGCAGATATGGTTCTATGTGACCTTAGTTCAAGAAATCCCAATGTCATGTATGAACTTGGTATCAGACAGGCTTTTGATAAGCCTGTAACAATCATCAAAGATATGAGAACTCCTCGCATATTTGATATACAGGGCTTACGTGACGTTGAATATGATGAAACTCTGAGAATTGACAAAATAGAAGATGCGATTTCAAGAATTTCTGGGACATTAATTAATACATACAATCAGGGCGACAGCGATGTAAATTCTGTTATCCAGTTACTTGGGATTACAGCAGCTAGCATTTCAACACCACTAGAAGTGTCGAAGGAAGGTAGTTTGCTGCTTGATGCAATAACAGACCTTGGAAGTCGCCTCTCTAGAATTGAAGACGATGTAAAGAGAACGCGCGCTTCTTTGAAACCACGCAACCGCCCACAAATTCAGCAAGCACCATCAGCATATAATTCCGATACTGATTTCACGTTAAGCATGGCGCACGCGCTGCAAATGCCAGGCTCAAAAGTGCGCCACGATATTCTGGGAGATGGGACTGTTGTTTCTGGTGCGCCTCTGGGATACCTTCATGTGCAATTTGCTGATGGGAAAACCTATTCCTTCAAATTAGGAGACAAGTCACTAAAAATCCCTCCCCCATCACCGCAATGAATATCGAGTTCTCCGAACGCTTCCGAATGAGCGACTACTTCCTCTACCACAACGTCGAGGAAGGGCGCGAGAACAAGACTTGTCTTTACTTCGGCGACGAGACTTTCACATACGCGGACGCGGTGAGACGGTCGAACCGCGCGGGCGGCGCTTTGCGCGAGTTGGGTGTCGAGGTCGAAGACAGAGTTCTCATCGCGCTGCCGGACTGCCCGGAGTTCGTCTGGACCTGGTTCGGGGCGAGCCGCGCGGGCGGCGTCATCACGATGGTCAACCCGCTGCTGCCCGCGGACGACTACCGCTACTACCTCGAATACACGCGCGCCCGCGTCGCCGTCATACACGAGTCTCTGCTTGAGAACTTCGCGCGCGCGGCGGAAGGGGCGCGGCATTTAAAAAATGTTCTCGTCGTGGGCCGCGAGCGCGGGCGCTTTCACTCGTTCGCCGAAAGCTTGGGCGCGCAGTCCGACGAGTTGACGCCCGCCGACACGCACCGCGACGACCCGGCCATCTGGCTCTTCACTTCCGGCTCGACCGGACACCCGAAGGGCGCGGTTCACCTGCAACACGACCTGCCTTACAACACCGAGTGCTACGCGAAGCGCGTGCTCGGCGTCGGCGAAGATGACCTGACCGTCTCCGTGCCCAAACTCTTCTTCGGCTACGCGACGGGCACGAACCTCCTCTTCCCCTTCGCCGCGGGCGGCGCGACGGCGCTCTTCCCCGAAAGGTCAACGCCGGAAAAGTTGTTCGAGGTCATCGAACGCTACCGCCCGACGATACTCACCAGCGTGCCGACGATGATCAACTCGATGCTCAATCTCGAAGGCGGGGCGCGGAGGCACTTGTCTTCCCTGCGGATGTGTCTTTCGGCGGGCGAGGCTCTGCCGGTCGAGCTTTACCGGCGCTGGGTCGAGACCTTCGGCGTCGAGATTTACGACGGCATCGGCTCGGCGGAGATGTTCCACATCTACATCACGAACCGGCCCGGCGACGTGAAGCCGGGAAGCCTCGGTCGCGTCGTCGAAGGCTACGAGGCCGAGGTCGTTGATGCCGAAGGCCGCAGCGTTCCTTCGGGCGAGATGGGGACGCTTCGGATCAAGGGCGACTCGGCGGCGCTCTGCTACTGGCAGGCGCACGAGAAATCGAAGGCGACGTTCGCGGGCGACTGGTGCACGACGGGCGACCAGTTCCACGTTGACGAGGAAGGTTACTACTGGTACCACGGGCGCACCGACGAGATGCTCAAAGTCTCCGGCGTCTTCGTCGCGCCCGCGGAGATCGAGAACTGTCTGATCCAACACGACGCGGTTCTCGAAGCGGCGGTCGTCGGCTTCGACGACGGCTCCGGCCTCGTCAAGCCCAAAGCTTTCATCGTCCTGCGCGAAGGCCGCGAGCCTTCGGACGAACTCGCGCAGGCGATCAAAGAGTTCGTCAAGTCGCGCCTCGCGCTCTACAAGTACCCGCGCCGCGTCGAGTTCGTCGCGTCGCTCCCGAAGAACGACCGCGGCAAGATTGATCGGAAGAAGCTGAAAAGCAGTGATGAGTGATGAGTGATGAGTGATGAGTTAAGGCCATCTGCTTTTCAACTCATCACTCATCACTCATCACTCATCACTTATCACTCCTCTTATGCCTTTCAAAACGCGCATCGAAGTCCGCTTCGGCGACTGCGACCCGGCGGGGCTGGTTTACTACCCCGTTCTGTTCCACTACTGCCACGCGGCGATGGAGGAGTTCTTCGCCGGGCGCTGCGGCATCTCTTACGCGCGGCTCGTCGCGGAGGAGCGTCTGGGATTTCCGACCGTAAACGCGCGCGCCGAGTTCTTCGCGCCGCTCGTTTACGGCGACGAGGCGGAGGTCGAGGTCTGGGTGTCGGGCGTCGGTCGAAGCTCCGCCACGTTCGAGTACCGCCTGCGACGCGCCGCCGACGGACTTCTGTGCGCGAGCGCGACGCTCGTGCAGGTGGCGATGAGCCTCGACGCGCGGCGGGCGGTACCAATCCCCGCCGCCCTGCGCGAAGCTTTCGAGCGGAGCGCCGCCTGAGCGCCCCGAACGCGCGCGGACGCTCTCACCAAAAAATCACCTCAACCCATCAACGCAAGCAACGCGCGAACAAAAGGCTTGCGGCGATTTCCGAGACTCATCCGAGGCAAAACGGCCCCGCGTTTTTCTCTCGCCCGCGGTTTAGTTTTGGAAAATCGTCCGCAATCAACCTTTAACTTTACAGCAGACAAAAACAAGCGGCGCGTGAAGCACCGGACGGGTAGCCAGCGCTCGCCTTCAGCCAACAAAGCACTTCGGAATCGGAGGAAAGAAACCCGTGAAAAAGTTCGCCATCTCTCTTGCAGTCCTCTTCGTCCTGTGCCTGTCTTCAGCGGCGAAGGCCGACACGCTGACGTTTCAGCCCAACCCGGTTGACCTGAACGACCTCGACCACCACGACGTTTACACGTGGCGCGTTGACAACGTGAACCTTCACGGCCAGCAGATAACGGGCGCGCGCATCACCATCAGCGGCATCGCCAACTGGGACAGCAACGCCAACCGCCTCTTCATTCACCTGCTCGACACGGCGCGTTCCGCAGGCGTCGCGTCGTTCCAGGACGAGCCGTCGGACGCAGTCCCCGTTGACCACATTGACGACGACTTTGTTGACACTCGCTACCACAGTCTGTCTAGCTGGCTCGTCGCGCCGGGCACGGCGGACACGTTCCTGACTTCGCAGTCGTTCACGACGACGCCCACGAACTTCGTTTACAACTTCACGGCGGCGCAGGTGAACGCGCTCATCGCCTACATCTCGAACGGCGGCAACTTCGCGCTCGGCTTCGACCCCGACTGCCACTTCTTCAACAACGGCATCACGCTGCAAATCTTCACCGCCCCGGCGCAGACGACGCCGGAGCCTGCGACGCTCGCGCTGCTCGGCACAGGGCTAGCCGGACTCTACGCCCGCCGGCGACGACGCCAGGCGCGCGCTTAGCGTCTTGAGCTTTCACGTCCGTTCCTAAAATCGCGGCGGCGCGCGAGGCTTCGACGGCCCGCGCGCCGCCGCGATTTTTTTCAGCGCTTTGACACCCCGAGTCGGGAGATATATGATTCGCGCCGCTCCGACATCTGATTCGATACAACAAGCACTTCCGGCGCGCTTGCACGTTCCAGACTCTACTTGTCGGGAAGACGCAAGGGTCAACCAGCAGGCTTTCACCTGCCTTTCCCCTGCCGCCTCTTTTTCAATCTTCTGAGAAACACTGCAACCGCCGCTCGGTCGCGCGCCGACGCCCGCCCCGGCCTCGCTCCTTGACAAACTTCCCCGCGCCAGCCGTCTTCCCGGTCGGCGCCGGATAGAAGTACATCGAGCCGACACGAGTTCCGTTCAACGGGGATGCACTCTTGCCACCCGACGAAACTGAAGTTCAGTGATGAGGAAAGAGGATGAGGGCGAAGAACACGCTCTCACTCGTCGTGGTGGCCGCCGCCGCCTGTCTCGCCAACGCGGGCATCAGGACGGACGCGCGCCGCAGGCAAGTAGCAGCTTCCGTCAAGCAAAGGGGCTTTCCACCGAAAGCCCTCCCTTCAACTCGACGCAGCGTTTTTTCGCGTCATCTTGCCCAAAGGAGATCAAGAAAGATGAAAGCCAGAAAAACATTCATAACCGCTCTTCTAGCGGCCATCGCCGCGCTGGTCCTCACGACAGCCGGCATCGCCGCGCGCGACGCCTGTCGGCGGATCGTCGTCACGAACGACGACGTTTCACGTCAAGCGGAAGACACTCCCCCGCTGAAGAACTGGGTGCTCTACACGGGCGCGCCCTCTTCGCACCACACGCCGGGCGTCGGCAACTTCGTCGTCGGCCCCGCCGCGCCGCCGAGCGGCGTCGGCAGCCTTGAGACGATCACGACAGCCGGCACGGACAAAGTCTTCCTGAACAACTACGACTATGCGAATCAACCGCTCTCCGGCCTCATGCAGATTAGCTACTCGACCTACCGCTTCGGCGATTCGAGCGCGGCGGCGGTCGCAGCCGGACAGCTACCCTCGATCAACATCGCCATCTGCGCCAACGGCATCGTCAACAACGTCTGCTCCGGCTTCACGACGCTCGTCTATGAGCCGACCTACAACGACGCGTCGCGCGCGGCACTCAACGACACTTGGGAGACCTGGGACGCCTACAGCGGAGTCTGGTGGTCAACGCGCGCGATCAATAACCAGTGCGCCGGCGCGGTGTACGGCTGCTTCGAGACGCTCGGCTACATCGAAGCCAACAACCCCAACGCCGTGATCCTCTCCATCGGCGTCAATCAGGGCAGCGGCAACACCGGCCTGCACGCCGCCTCCGACGCGCTCTCGCTCACTTACAACGGCAACTGCGTCACCTACGACTTCGAGCCGTATCGCGTCGCCGAGACGAAGGATCAGTGCAAGAACGGCGGCTTCGCCAACGTGAAGCGCGCCGACGGCTCCTCGTTCAAGAACCAGGGCGACTGCATCCAGTACGTCAACACCGGGAAGTAAGACAAAGGTTTTCGAGGACGTAGAAAGCGGCCTCGATTTTTAAGACGGGGCGAGGCTTCTGAACCTGCCGCGGCAAGGTTGAGCATTTTAGAGTTTGCCGCAGAGCGTTCGGGCCTCGCCCTTTCTGTTTTGTTAGACCTCGACGTTGGAAGGGATAGCAAATCCTGTCCCGCCGCGAGGCCGCGGGTTTTACATCGGGTCTCGATGGCTTATAATTCGTGCGCCCTCCGGGACTCGCCGCGAAAGTCTTTCCGTCGAAAGCCTCGAACACGAACCGCCCGGAGCGTCAGGAGGTCGCAGCCGTGTCGAAAAGTAGAACCGCCTCGCTCGCATTCGCAATCATCGTCGTCGTCAGCGTCTGCGCGCCGCAGGTCGCGTTCGGCAACCGCGTGCTCTATTCGCCCGCTCCCGCCCGCGACGCGACGACCGCCGACGCGCCCCGGCCCGCGACGGATGATGCGACCGACGTGACGACGACCGCAGACGCGACGGCGAGCGCAGCAGCCGCGACCGACGACACGAAGCCGAAGCGTAAGGAGAACGGGCTGGCGCGCGCACTCGCTGCCCCTTTCCGCGCGCTCGCAAGACTCTTCGGCGGCGGCTCGAAGAAGTCGGAAGAGGCGAAGAAGTCCGCGCCCCTCCCCGCGCCTGCGACAGCCGCGAGCGCCGTCGAAAAGAATGATGAGCGGAACGCTTCGCGCGACAGATCGAAGAGCAAGGCAGCCGCGGAGACTTCCGCCGCCGCTCAGAGCGCGAGCGCACAAGGGCAGAAGACGACGCCAGCCGTGCAGGAGGCGAGCGCGTTGACGCGCGGCGTCGTCAGCGGCACGCAGCAAACGGTCGCGCCCGACTCGCGACAACAGTCCGCGAGCGACGCCCAGCCGACGGAGGCCGCACGCGTCGTCAGGCCGGACGCGAACGGAGACGTTGCCGACAAGCCGCGGATGTGGATTCCCGTCATCGAGGGCATCCCCAAAGACCCGCTCACGCAGGGCCGCGCGCTGCTCGAACACGGCTACTTGCAGGAGGCGATGGCCGAACTCTCGGTCGCCGCGACCGTCGGCCCCGACCTCGTCGAAGCCAACAACCTGCTCGGCGTCGCCTACGACCGACTCGGCCAGCACCAACAGGCAAGGGAGTGTTACGAGCGCGCGCTGACCGTCTCGCCGAACAACGCGGTGGTGATCGCGAACCTCGGCTACTCGCTCTACCTCGCGGACGACTACGACGGCGCGCTCCGACGTCTGAAGCAGGCGGCGAAGCTCGCGCCCGGCACGCCCGTCATCTACGACAACCTCGGCATCGTCTATGCGCGCCTGCGCCGCTACGACGACGCGTTCAAGTATTTCGCCATCGCCTCGAACGAGTACGACGCTCACCTCAAGCTCGCCGCCGTGCTCGAAGACCAGAAGCGCGACCGCGACGCCATCAAGCACTACGAGGCCGCTTTGAAGATGCAGCCCGGCACGTCCGCCGTCCTCGAACGCCTCGTCACGCTCTACGAGCGCGTCGGCGAGCACGACAAGGCCGACTCCGCGCGCCGCACCCTCGGCCAGCCGAAGAACCCGCAGAAGACCACGACGGGCGGAGGCGGAGGCGGAGACTGAACCGGAACAGGGACTGAGCGAAAATGAAAGCCCCGTCAGGGGCGATAGAATGTAGCCCACGGCGTCGGGCCGTGGGAATCGAGCGAGACAAAAACATCAAAGCCCCGGAGGGGCGAAAGAAGTTGACCGCGGCCAGGAATCCGCGTCAAACCTCTATCGCCCCTCCGGGGCTTCAAAACTATTTCTGTTCTGCGTCACCCACGGACGGACGCCGTGGGCTACATTCTGCCGCCGACTCCGTCGGCTAAACTTTTTCCGCTGGCTCGAATTTTCTGGCACTAAAACATCAATCACCCTTTGTCTCTACTATCTTTTCGTCAGGTTGTAATCACGAAGCCTTCGGTAAAGCGTCGAGGGTGAGATGCCGAGAATCTCGGCGGTCTTGCCGCGGTGCCAGCCGGTCTGTTCCAGCGCGGCGATGATCTGCTGGCGCTCGACTTCGCGGAGCGGCGGCGGGACGTTCGGCGCTTGCGCCGCGCCCTGCGCGCCGGAAGCGTCGGGCGCGACCGCGACGGGGCGGAACGTGGGGACGGGGCTGACGATTTCGGGGGGAAGCTCCGCCGTCGTGATGCGTCCGTCGTTCGCGAGAAGCACCGCGCGCTCCAGAGTGTTCCGCAGTTGGCGGACGTTGCCGGGCCAACTGTAAGACTTGAGCGCGGCGAGCACTTCGGGCGTCAGCTCAGGCGTGTTCGCGCCCGCGAGTTGTTTGAGCAAGTGCGCGGCAATCGGCTCGATGTCTTCGGGGCGGTCGCGCAGGGCGGGCAGGTTGATCTGGAAGCTGTTGATTCGGTAGAGGAGGTCTGCGCGGAACCGCCCGTCGCTCGTCACCTCGTTCACGTCGCGGTTTGTCGCCGCGACGACGCGCACGTTGACCTGAACCTTCCTGACCGCGCCGACGCGGTAGAACGAGTTGGTCTCAATCGCGCGCAGCAGCTTCGATTGAAGCTGCGGCGGAAGCTCCGTCACTTCGTCGAGGAAGATCGTGCCGTTGTCGGCCAACTCCCACAGCCCCAGCTTGCGCCCCTTCGCGCCGGAGAATGCGCCCGCCTCGTAGCCGAAAAGCTCGGACTCCAAAAGCGACTCCTGAAACGCCGCGCAGTTCAAATCAATGAATGAGCCTTCGGCGCGGTTCGAGAGCTTGTGAATCGCGTTGGCGACGAGTTCCTTGCCCGTGCCCGACTCGCCCGTGATTAAGACTGACGCGTCCGAAGGCGCGACGCGCTCGACGAGCCGCATCACCTCGCGCATCGCGTCCGAGACGAAGACGATCTCCGGCGTCGCCGTCTGCCGCTCGACGAGCGTCCGCAGGCGCGCGTTGTCAACGCGGAGTCTTCTCTTCTCGGCGGCCTGCTTCACCAGCGCGTCGAGTTCGGCGATGCGGTAGGGCTTCGAGAGGTAGTCGTATGCGCCGAGCTTCATCGCCTCGATGGCCGACTCGACCGTCGCGTGGCCGGTGAGCATGATGACTTCGGGCGGGTTCGGGCGCTGGAAGACGCGGCGCAGGAGTTCCATGCCGTCCATGTTCGGCATCGAGATGTCGGAGAGCAGCACGTCAACGTTGCTCTCTTCCAGAAGCTTCAGCGCGGCCTCGCCGTCCGCGGCGGCGCGAACGTCGTGGCCCATGCGTTGGAGTTCTTTTTGCAGGACGAGCCGGAGGTTGGCTTCGTCTTCGGCGACGAGTATGCGCGCGGGCTGTCGGTTCTCGCTCAACAGGGTAGGTCTCCGTCAGAAGTTTTCATCGCGGGCAGCGAAATCTGAAAGGCCGTCCCGTGCCCCGCGGTCGAATCAACGGTGATGCGACCGCCGTGCTCGGTAACAATACCATAACAGACCGCGAGTCCGAGACCCGTCCCGCGCCCGACCTCCTTCGTCGTGAAGAACGGGTCGAAGATGCGCTCGCGAATCTCGGCGGGGATGCCGTGCCCCGTGTCGCGCACCTCGATGAAAACCGCGCCGCCGTCTTCGGCGCTCTGGAACGTGCGGAGCGTGAGCGTGCCCCCTTCGGGCATCGCGTCCATCCCGTTCTCGGCGAGAATGATGACGGCCTGCTGCAACTGGCCCATGTCGCCGGAGACGAGCGGAAGGCCGTCGGCGAGTTCAACGTCAATCCTGATCGAGACGCCGCGCTTCTGGTGCATGAGAAGGCGCGCGGCGGACTCGACGACTTCCGAGACGCTGACGGGCGCGTGCTCGGCGGCGCGCGCGCGGCTGAAGTCGAGCAGGCCGTTCGTGATCTGCTTGCAGCGGAAAGCCTCGCCGCGGATGAGTCGAAGGTACTCGCGCAGGTCTTCGACATCCGCGCCCGCGCCGTAAACGCCCTCGTCGGCGCGCGACTCAAGCGCCTCGGCGCAGGCGGCAATCGTCGCGAGCGGGTTGTTGATCTCGTGGACGACTCCGGCGGCGAGCCGACCGACCGCCGCGAGTTTTTCCGTGCGCGCGACGGCGCGGTTGGCGTTGACGCGCGCGGTGATGTCCTCGCCGACCGTGATGACGTGCGAGACCTCGTCGCCGTCAATCTTCATCGGCACTTTGCTGACGAGCCAGTGGCGCGTCGTCCCGTCGGGCGATGGCGACTCCTGCTCGATGTGCTCGATCTCGCCCGTGCGGAACGCGCGCTCGAACTCATCCCGCATCGCGGCGCGCGGCTGGCGCGTCAGCACGTCGAAGATTTTTCTTCCGAGAACGTCGCGCCGCGGGATGCCCTGCCCGCCGAGTTCGCGGTTGCGGTTCCACGCGACGACGCGGTACTCGCGGTCAATCGCGTAGAGCGAGACCGGCAGGCTGTCAATGATCGCCTCGGTGAAGCGCCTCTGGCTCTCGGCCTCAGCCGTCCGCCGCTCCACCTCGCGCGCCAGATGCACCGAAGCCGAGCGCGCGGCCTCGTAGAGCGTCGAGATGCGCGCGGCGAGCGCGGCCTGCTGCGCGGCGGCGTCAACCAAACGCTCTTCGGTCTGCCCGCAGTCGCCGCGCCGGTCGAACGCGACGATGAGCGCGCCGAGGGCGCGTCCCTCGAACCGCAGCGGCGCGGCGAACTCGACCAGGTGGCCGCGGTCGCGCAGCAAGAACTCTTCGGGCGCTTCGACGCGTCTCGACACGGAGGGCGACGACGCTAGCCACGCCCGCAGCCGCTCGACCTCGACGAGCGAGGCGTTCTCCTCGGCGCTGCCCTCGCGGTCGAAGACGCAGACGGCCAGCCCGCCGGCCTCCCTCCCGCCGCCCGGCTTTCGCCCCTCGGCCTTCAGGAGTACGGCGGCGCAGAGCGCGGCGTCCGCGCCTTCGTAGGTCGCGCCCGCGACGCGCCGCACGACCTCTGCGGGCATGAGCGCGTGGAGCAGGCCGCGGCCCAGGTCGGCGATGAAGGCGAGTTCGCGGTTGCTCCCCTGTAGCGCGCGCTCGCGCTCCGCCGCTTCGAGGTGCGCCCCGGCGCGCGTGACGAGTTCGCGCGCCGTGTCGGACTTGAGGACGAAGTCGTCCGCGCCCGCGGCGAACGCCTCGACCTTGTACTCCTCGCGGTCGTGAGACGAAAGCACGATGACGGGCAGGCGGCGCGTCGCGGCCTGCGCGCGCAGCAGGCGGCACAGCGCGAGTCCGCTCACGCCGGGAAGCTCGATGTCTAAGACGACGAGGTCGCAGCAGTCCTCGCGGTGCAGCTCGCGCAGGGCCTCCGCCGCGTCGCCGCAGCCGACGACCCTGTGCCCCTCCGACTCGAACGCGCGCGCGAGTCCGCCGCGGACGCGCTCGTCGTCCTCGACCACGAGGATCGTCGCGGCCCGGTTTGCAACTTGGGAAGAGACGGTCATGCTTTCACTTTGAGAACTTTCGGCGCGGGCTTGGAGGGGCGTTCGACCCGCGGCGCGGAGTTGTAATCGTCAGGCGGGTCGGGCGACCTGACTGCAAACGCGACGGGACGACATCCGCCCGCCCCTTTGATTGAAAACGACGGGACGGGGAAAGTCAAGAAAAGGATGAAGGCGGGAGGATGAGCGACGGAGGAAAGGCAAGCGCCCTCACTCCGTCGCTCATCCTCCCGCCTTCATCCTTAATTTATCGCAGTCGAGGCCAGATTGCCCGTGGGGATTTCCGCGGCCTTGTCGGAGTTCGTTTCGACGGCGCGTTGCTTGTGGTCGGACTTGACGGTGTACATGGCCTCGTCCGCGGCGATGAGGAGGTGGTCGAGCGTCTCGGCGTCCGCGCCGTAGGTGGCGTGGCCGACCGAGATGCCGACGCGCGCGTGCTTGTCGCCGCGGACGTGGAGCGAGAAGCGCGAGACGGCGCGCTCGATGCGCTCGCCGAGTTCCGCGGTCTGCTCCGCCGAGAGGTCTTGCAGGATGGCGACGAACTCGTCGCCCGCGTAGCGCGCGAGGAAGTCGTACTCGCGGAGCTGCGCCTGAATGATGCGCGCGACCTCGCGGAGCAAACGGTCGCCGGTCTTGTGGCCGAACGTGTCGTTGACCTGCTTGAAGTCGTCGAGGTCGAGCATGACGACCTGGAACGGCCTGCCCGTGCGGCGCGCGCGCGCGGCCTCCTGCTCGAAGCGGACGTACATGGCGCGCGCGTTCGGCAGCCCCGTCAGCGTGTCGGTCAGCGCGTTCGACTCGGCCTCGGCGTGGCTCATCGCGTTCGAGAGCGCGTCGGACGCGAGTCGCGCGACGGTGTCGAGCAGGCGCAGGTGGTCGTCGGTGTAGCGGCCCGGCTCCGTCGAATAGACCGCGAGCGCGCCGAGCAGACGGTCGTCCCTCGTCAGCGGCAGCGCGATCATCGAGCGGAAGAGGCAGTCTTCGGGGAGCACCACGCCGGCGAAGTCGAGCATCGGGTCGAGCAGGTACGACGCGCGCCGGTTCGCGAGCACGAACCCGACGACGCCCTCGCCCGGCGCGACCGCGCGACCGCGCAGGACTTCCGAGTGGCGGCCCGCGACGTGCTGGACGGTCGCGTAGCCCTTCGCGTCGTCGTGGAGATAGACGGCGCACAGATCGAACGGGACGACGTGGCCGACCTTGTTGACCAGAACCGAGACCGTGTCCTCGATGTCTAAAGACGAACCGAAGGTGCGCGCGATCTCGTAGAGCGCATAGACCTCTCTGTGCGCGCTCGTGATCTGGCTGAGGTAGTGCGGCGCGTCCGAGTTGTGGACGGACGCGCCGGGCGTCTGCGCGGTCGCGAAGGCCGACGCCTCGCCCGCGTCGCCGAGCAGCTCGCGCTCGGCGAACTCTTCGTTCGTCACGCCGCGATTGTCGAGGCCCTCGGCGGCGATCTCCTGCTCGAACTGCGGCAGGTGTTCGAGGAACGTCTCGACCACGCGCGGGTCGAAGTGCGTGCCCGCGCCGCGTCGAATCATGGCGCAGGCCTCGTCGCGCGACATGCCGGGGCGGTAGGGGCGGTCTTCGCGAACCGAGTCGAAGCAGTCGGCGACCGAAAGGATGCGCGCGGTCAGCGGAATCTGCTCGCCGCGCAGTCCTTCGGGGTAGCCGCGACCGTCCCACTGCTCGTGGTGGTATCGAACTATCGGCACGACCGGGTACGGGAAGCCGACGCGTTCGAGAATCTGCGCGCCGACGGTCGTGTGAATCTTCATCTTCTCGAACTCGGCGGCGTTGAGCTTGCCCGGCTTGTTCAGGATGTGGTCGGGCACGGCGAGCTTGCCGATGTCGTGGAGGAGCGCGCCCGCCTTCAGAGCCTCTATCTCGCCCTGCGAGAGTCCCATCAACTCGCCCAGACGCCCGCAGTAAATCTGCACGCGGCGGACGTGGAAGTGCGTCGTCTGATCTTTGGCGTCAATGGCGGTCGCGAGCGCTTCGACCGTGGCGAGGTGCACGCGGCTCATCTCGGCGGCCTCGCGCGTCTTCTCGGCCATGCGCTCGAAGGCGGTCTTGTAGGTCGCGAACGTCGCGGCGATGACGGGTACGCTCAGCAGAACATAGACGAGTCCGAACCGCATGATCGCCGCATAGACGAGTCCGGCGGCGAGCGCGCCCGCGAAGAACGTCCACGAAGTCCAGAGATATCCGTCGCGCCAGCTCTGCCAGATCGGTCGCCTGCTCTTCAATGCGTTGAACGCGGCGACGAGCGCGCTGTTCAAAACGTACTGCACGAGCGCCATCAGGATGAGCGGCAGCAGGAGTTGTTCGAGCGAGAGCGGCGTGTCGAAGCCGACGGGCCGGCGCGTGACGCCGCCGTGCGCCGCGAGCGCGAAGTAGAAAGCCTGCCCCGCGACGAACGCCGTCAGTGCCATGCAGGCGGGCGCGGCGACCCAACTGGTCGCGCGGCTCGAAGTCCTCAGACAACTTGTGAAGAGGTCGAGCGCGCCGAGGACGATGGCGGCGGGGACGCCGAGGAAGATGACGCCGAGGAAGATGAAACAGTCGCCCGCCGTCACGCTCGCCTTCGTGGCGGGGATGCGGATGGGCACCACGCCGGAGATGACGACGAGGCTCGCGAGTACGAGCAGTTGCGCCCACTGCGCCGCGCCGAACGAGAGGCAGTTCCACAAACCCCACGCGAGGACGCAAGCGCCCGCCCCGACGACCGTGCACCAG
>Ga0209581_1003080_pt1 | contig 14799 bp, 14 predicted proteins | sample Coa_R2_FD_187160 | JGI IMG/M metagenome (GOLD analysis project Ga0209581, IMG submission 187160) | Surface soil microbial communities from Centralia Pennsylvania, which are recovering from an underground coalmine fire - Coalmine... | ecosystem: Environmental > Terrestrial > Soil > Unclassified ...
GTCGGGCGTCGGGCTGGCCGCGGGCGAAGGACTCGGCGCGGCCTGCGCGACTTCGGGCGAAGGCGTCGGACTCGGCAGCACGACGGGGCGCGGGGCGCGGAAGACGCGCGGCCTGTAAACGGGCGGAGGCGGCGCGGCCTGCTGCACGACCATCGGTTGGGGCGGAGCGGTCTCGGCGACTTCCGGCGCGCCGAAGTAGTCGGGCGGGTAGAAAAGTTTTTCGTGCGGCGCGAGGTGCAGAACGGTCGCGCGCTGGCCGACGAGCGTCGGGTCATAGTCCTCGCTGACGAACTTGATGCCCGCGAACTGGCCCGCGACGTGCATCATCGCGCTCAACTGCGGGACGTAGGCGAGCGAGACGAGGAAGAGTCCGTGCAGCACGACCGAGAGCGCCACGAGCCGCGTCATCATCGGCCAGCGCGGCGCGCGGTTGATCTCGAATCTGTCGAAAAGTTCTGCCATCAGTTTAATTCCAAAGGCCCGCGGGCACGCCCCGGAAGCGCGTAACCTTAGACGCCTAACGTCCTCCGGGCGTTGCGGAATCCACACAAAAGTTAGCACTTCGCGGGCGCTTTCCACAAAGGCGCTGGGTTACAATCGCCACTCATGACACGCCCGCGCAAAGGCAAATCAGGGCGGCGACGCGGCCACCCGCAGCGAAGGGACGCGCGCCGCGACGACGAACGCGGCCCGCGCTTTGAAGACGAGCGCGAGCCGCATTCGCGCCAGCGCGACTCTCATCAACGACAGCACGACTCTCGTCAACACCCGGACGACTCGACGCGCCCGCGCGACTCTCGACAGCAATCGGGCGCACCCACGCGCGCCTCCGCCGCCGCGGCGGAAGACGCCTCGCGCGTGGCGGCGCGGCAGGCGCGCTCAAGACCTCTGCGCGAACTCCTCGAAGGCATCGGCACTCCCGAACCCGCGCCGTTTGAGCCAGACCCTTTTCAACTCGAAGCGCTCGCCGCGCTCGAATCGGACGACGTGCTCGTCACCGCGCCGACGGGCAGCGGCAAGACCTGGATCGCGCGCGAGGAGATTCGCCGCCTGCTCGCCGCGGGCAAACGCGCGTGGTACACGAGTCCGCTGAAGGCGCTCACGAACTCGAAGTACCACGAGTTCTGCGACGAGTTCGGCGCGGAGCGCGTCGGCATCCTCACCGGCGACCGCAAGGAAAAATCCGACGCGCCGCTCGTCGTCGGCACGACCGAGGTCTATCGCAACCAGCTCTTCGACGCGCTGCGCGGCGGCCAGCAACTTCAGGCCGACCTCGTCGTGCTCGACGAAGCGCACTACCTCGCCGACGAGGAGCGCGGCCACGTCTGGGAAGAGGCGATCATGCTGACGCCGCCGCGCGTGCGAATGCTCCTGCTCTCCGCGACGGTCGGGCGGGCCGAAGAGTTCGCCGACTGGATCGCCGAAGTCCGAGGCACGCGCGTCCGCGTCATCCCGCGGCCCGGCGCTCGGCCCGTGCCGCTACGCGCCGCGTTCCTCTACCCCGACGGCGGACTCACGCCTCTGTTCGACGAGCGCGGCCACTTCAATCAGGAGATCGCGCGCTTCATGCAGACTTCAAAGAGCCAGCAGCAGTCTTCGCGCGGTCGCTTCGGTCACTCCGGGCGAGGCGGTCACGGCGGTCAGTCGCGGCGGCCCGGACTGCCGGAGATGCCGCCTTCGATCCTCCTCGCCGCGCTCGGTTCATACGACCTTCTGCCCGCAATCGTCTTCCTCCCGACGCGCCGCCGCTGCGACGAGGCCGCCGCCGAAGCAGCCTTCGCGCCGCGCCGCGGCAGCAGCAGCCACGAGCGGCGCGAGGCGCGTCGCGCGGTACTCGAACGACTCGTCGAGCAGTACCCGGAGATGCGCCGCCACCGCCACTGGGACATCGTTCTCCGAGGCGGCGTCGCTTCGCATCACGCGGGACACATGCCCGCGTGGAAGCTCGCCATCGAACAACTGATGAGCGCGGGGCTGCTCGACGCCATCTTTGCGACGGCGACGGTCGCCGCGGGCGTTGACTTCCCGGCGCGCACTGTCGTGCTCGAAAACGTTGACGTAAGGACGGGCCACGGCTGGCGAGCGTTAACGGCCTCCGAGCTTCAGCAGATGACGGGGCGCGCCGGACGACGCGGGCGCGACCGCGTCGGCTTCGTCGTCGCCGCGCCCGGTCTTCATCAGAACCCGCAGAAGCTCGCCGCGCTTCTCGGCGCAGAACCCGACCCGCTCGAAAGCCAGTTCCGCGCGACCTACACGACACTGCTGAACCTGCTCGACGCCTACGGCACGTTCGCGCAGGTGCGCGACATCGCGGGCCGGAGCTTCGCGCGCCGCGCGGACGTTGCGGAACTCGCGCGGCTCGAAGAAGCGCGCGGCGAGGCCGAGCGGCGTCTGCGCTCGAAGCTCGCCGAGGCGGGCTGCGACCTTCCCGCCGAAGTCGCGCGCGGACTCGAACGGCTGGCGAGCGCGCGCTCGCGCCTGCTCGAAGACGCGCCGCAGACTCGAACCGAGTCGTTCATGCGCTGGCTCGACAAAGAGGTCGTGCCCGGTCGCGTCGTCGGCATCGGTCGCGGCAGCCGTCGTTTAGTTTTCGTCACCGAGCGGCGCGGCGACGGACTCGCGGGCGTGCGCGACAACGGTCGCCGCGTCACGCTCGCGCTCGAACGCGTCGGGCGCGTTTACGAAGAGACTTACAACCTCGACGAGCGCTCGCGCGAGGAGGCTTTCGAGAAGGTTCTGGCGAAGCAGGCGACGCCGCTGCGCGAGCCGCGCCTGCGCGACGCGCGTGCCGAGAGCGACGAGGCCGTCGCGCTCATCAACGACCTCATCGAGTCGCTTTCGTCCGACGGCGGCGAACGCGCGCGCTGCGAAGAGGCCCTGTGGGGGGTCGTTCAGGAGGCGGAAACAATCGAGCGTCTTGAGCGGCGCGCGGAAGGTTTGCGCGGCGAGGCCTGGGGGCCGTTCGAGCGCCGAGCGCGCGTGCTGCATCACTTCGGCTACCTCGACTTCTTCGCCGAGCGCGTCACCGAAAATGGACGCTGGCTCGCAGACCTCCGCCTCGACCGACCGCTCCTCGTCGGCGAGACCATCGGGCGCGGACTCTTCTCCTCGCTCGACGCGACGCGGGCCGCCGGGCTAATGGCCGCGCTCGCGGCGGACGCCGAGCGCGACTACGGCGAGTTGGAGTTGGACGACGCGCTCATCACGGCGCTCGCGCGCTTCGACCGCATCGCCTACGACGTGGCGAGCGTCGAGTGGCGGCACGAGATCGAACCCGCTCCCGAAATCAACTTCTCGGCGGCGGCGACCGCGGCGCGCTGGGCCGCAGGCGTTGACTGGGCCACGCTCGTCCGCCAGACGCGCGCCGAAGAGGGCGACCTCTTCCGAATGCTCTCGCGCACCGGCGAGTCGCTCCTGCAAATCTCCAACCTCCACGAATCGCACCCCGAAGCCGCGCGCATCGCCGAAGCAGCGGCAGCGGCAATCCTCCGCGAGCCTGTGCGCTCGGAGGCGACAATTTAGAGGTCGGAGGTCGGAGGTCGGAGGTCAGTAGCCGCGCCTAGCGCGCGCCCCATTTAATTCGCGGCGGGCGTCAGCAAAAGTTTTCACTGACCTCTGACCTCCGACCTCTGACCTCTCCCTTTGCCTTTTGACCGTCGCCTTCATTAAGATGGTTTGGCGCGGAACGGTCACGCGTGTTTGGCCGTATGGGTTCGTGTAAGGAGGTTTCAACACGAATGGCTGACAAGTATCAGAGGTACAAAGGCGGGAATTCGGTCTGCAACGCGCTGCGCTTTTTGTGCGACGCCTCGTTCGCGGTGCTGCCGCTCGACGCGGCGCACAAGCTGGGCGAGTTCGAGAAAAATATCTGGGGCGGAGTGCGCTGGTTCGCCGAGAAGAACGTCGAGTGGATTGACGAGAGCCTCGCCGCCGCCGACTGGCTGCGCGAAGAGTGGCGGCGGCGCAACGAGACGCACACGACGACGGCCAACGAAGGGCCGGAGACGGTTTAAGCTCTTAGCTCTTAGCTGTCGGCTTTTAGCTTTTCGTTCCGCGTGCGTCTCGGAGAATTTCGCGAGCCGTAGAATGCGAGTGACAAAAGCTAACGGCTAAGAGCTAACAGCTTCTTAAAATCATGCAAGTTCTGCTGGCCGAAGAGTACGGTTTCTGTTTCGGGGTCGAGCGCGCCGTGGAGATGGTCGAGGGCGCGCTCGCTGAAGGCGCAAAGGTGCGCACGCTGGGGCCGCTCATCCACAACACGCAGGAGATTCAGCGGCTCGAAGCCGAGGGCGTCCGCACGATAGGCGCGCCCGGCGAAGTCTCGGAGGGCGAGACCGCCGTCATCCGCGCGCACGGCGTCACGCCCGAAGTCCAGCGCGACCTCGAAGCGCGCGCCGAGCGCGTGATTGACGCGACCTGCCCGTTCGTCACGAAGGTTCAGAAACTCGCCGAGCGCGCCGCCGCCGAGGGACGCGACGTGGTCGTCGTCGGCAATCCCGACCACCCCGAAATGATCGGAGTCCGCGGCTACGCGCCGACGCGCGCGCACGTCGTCCGCGACGCGGGCGAGGTCGCCGCGCTCCCGCCGCTGCACGCGCCGCTCGTCGTCTCGCAGACGACCCTGAAGCTGAGCACGTTTCTCGAAGCCGCCGACGCCGTGCGCGCGAAGGCCGACTCGGAGCCGCAGGTCGTCAACACCATCTGCTCGGCGACGCGCGACCGGCAGGACGCCGCGCGCGCGCTGGCCGGGCACGTTGACGCCTTCTACATCATCGGCGGCAAGCATTCATCGAACAGCCTGAAGCTTCTCTCGGTCTGCAAGGAGCAGTGCGAGAAGAGTTTTCTCATCGAGACGCCCGACGAGATCAATCCCGAAGTCCTCCGCGACGCGGTGCGCGTCGGCGTGACCGCCGGGGCCTCGACGCCGAACTGGCTCATCGAACAGGTCGTCGCGCGGCTCAACGAGATCGGCAAACGATAAGGCAAAAGTAAAAAGGCAAGAGAGAAAGATAAAGAGGAGCGCGGCCCCTTCGTTAAGAATGAGGCCGCGCTTTTGTCTTCACTTTTGCCTTTTGCCTTCTTAAAAATCGTCCTCGTCCGCGTCAACCTGTTCGAGCGCGCTGACGACGAAGCGCGCCTCCTCGGACTCGTACTCGTCGGCCTGCGATTCGAGCGCGGCACGCGCAACGTCGGCGTCAACGGGGTCGCCGAGCAGCGCGACGAGGACTGCGGTCGGCAGTTGCAGCATCGCCTCCTGCGCGACGGCGCGCACCGACGGGTTCGTGTTCCGCGCCATCTCGCACAACTCGCTCGGCGCGAGCCGCGCGGTCATCACGTCGGCGATGGCGTCAACGCGCGCGTAGTCTCTCGCGCGCAGCGCACGTTCGAGAAGTTGCGCGAAGACCTCCGCGGAGCGCGCGCCGCTGCGCAGGACGCGCGCGCAGGTCTCGGCGACGCGGTCGAGTTCGCGCGACTGATCCGCGCTCAGTGCGTCGCCGCCCTTCTCGGCGGCGCGCTCGTCGAGGGCGGCGAGCAGGCGGCTCAACTCCCACTCGGAGCGCGCGTCGTATGCCGTGTCGGTGCGCTGCGTCGAAGGCGGCGGCGCGGCGGACAGCGCGCGCTCGACGAGGCTGCGCGTCGAGGGCCTCAAGCCCTGCCAAACGCTCACCACGCGCGCGCCGAAATCTTCAATCGTCATGCTCGAAAACTCTTCCCCGGCCCGGCGTGGGCCGAACGGCGATACTATAACAAATGCGTTGACGGGTGACGAGCGGGAAGTTGACGGAAAAGTCCGGGGTCGCGAGCCGCGAGTCTGAAGTCCTGAGATTCAAGTCGGCTCCACTCGAATCACCCTGAGTTTGACTTCAGGCCCTCGACTTCAAACTCCAGACTCACGACTCCAGACTTCTTTTGAGTATCTCGATTCCGCCGTGGGCGACGGCGAGCATGACGCAGTCTTCGCCCGTCTCTTCGAGCGCGGTGGGGGCGTGCGCGGAGCCTGCTTCGTTGAGGACGTAGTCGCCCGCGCGGTGCAGGCCGCGCGCGTCGGCGTAGCCGCCTTGCAGGACGAATACCTCCTCGACGCCGACGTGGCGGTGCGCCGGGTACGAGCAGCCCGGCTCCATCCGTATCAAAACGGTCGCGTCGCCCGTCGCCTCGTCGCGCCGGAGAAAGTGCAGGTGTATGCCTTCGTACCTCGTCGCGCGCCAGTTGATTTTCGAGAAGTCAATCATGGTTTTCAGTTTTGAGTTTTCAGTTTTCAGCCGGCAACTTTCAACCGTGTTCTATCACCGGCCCCGGCCAGTGAAATTTATCCGGCGGCAACGAAGTCTGAAAACTGAAAACTCAAAACTGAAAACCGCTTAGCCGTTGTGATCGATGATCTCGGTGATGGCGGAGAAGGGAATCTTGACGACTTCGCCGTCGGCGCGTTCGATCTTGACGCTGGGGCGCGTGAGCGCCTGCGTCTGCTTGAGGCTGCGGACGAGGCCGCGCACGCGCGCGCCCGTCTCGGTGACGATCTCGACGTTGTCTTTTCCGTAGAGCGGCTGGAGGGCCGCGAGGGCTTTGGTCACTTCCACTTCCGTTCTCCTTAAAGGGCGTGTGTTCAAAAGTGTGCGGTCGAGTCTTCGGCGCGGCGGTCGGAGCGAACGCCTGTCACGCGCGACTGCTTCCGACTGCCGACGGCCCGCCGCTCGCTTCGGGAAGGGCACGCGCCGTGCCGCTCCGCCGTCCGCTCGCGCGGCCCGAACGCGCGGGATAGAATGTCGCGCCGCCGTTGATTTAAACGGTGCGCCAAGTCTAAGTCCTTCGCCTTCGGCGATGCAACCGCGGCGCTCCGACAGGCGTATATTCATAGCACAAGCCGCCGGGACGGAAGCGAGGGCGGGCACTCCACCGAGTTGAATAATCATGATGAACGAAAACAGAGAAGTCTGGACGGGGGCGGAGAACGCGGGCACGATCAACTGTCCGAGCTGCGGCGCGACGCTCGTCGCGGGACTGCGCTTCTGCCGGATGTGCGGCTACCGCCTCGGCGAAGGCGTCGAGGAGTACGTCGCCACGCAGCGGCTCGGCCCGCACGCGCCGCGCGTCGCCGCGCCGCAGAGCGCGACCGACCCGTTCGCCGCGCGCGCCACCTGGGGCCACGCGCCGCTTCAGCCGAACAGCACGGCTTCGCTCGGCCAATGGCCCGACGCAGAACCTTCTCCACGGCCCCGGCGCTTCTCGTGCAGGCCGCGGCGCGGGAACTGGATGGTCTGGATGATCGTGATGATCGTGCTGATGGGCAGCGGCGCTCTGCCCTTCACGTTCAAGTCGTCGGGCGGCGGCGCGGCGGCGTCCAAATCTTTCCTCGGCGTTGACGGCTTCGACACAGCCGAAGGCGGCGGCGCGCGCGTGCAAGGCATCGCGGGGCCGAACACCCCCTTCGTCAACGCCGGACTGATCGGCGGCGACATCATCACGAGCTTCGACGGCAAGCGGGTGACGGACGCCGGCGCGATGAGCAGGATTCTCGCCGAGACGCCGCCGGGGAAGACCGTCGAGGTCACGTACATTCGCGACAACGCGCCGGGTAAAACGTCGCTGACCACGATGGCGGGGAAGGACTTTCAGGGCATGAGCGCCTTCGACGCTCGCCCCGGCGGCGAGGGCGACATCGAGATCAGCACGCGCAGACTCGAACGCGTCCTCGTGCCGTCGCTGAACATCTACGGCGTGAAGGTGAACAGCATAGACCGCAACGGCCCGGCTGACCTCTACGGGATGAAGGAGGGCGACATCGTCATCAAGTTCGGCGACTACCTCATCCGCACGCCGGGCGACCTGCGCTACCGCGTTGACGAGGCCGTGCCCGGCAGCATCGTGAAGGTCTTGGTCGTGCGCGGGGCCGAGCAGTTGGAAATTCCTCTGAAGATCGGCAGGAGTAAAAACTAACGGCGGCGGTCGGGCGCGACGACGCGACTCAGCCGCGCGGCGCGACGTACTCGCGCAGTCGTGCCTCCATCTCGCGGCGCACGTCCTCTCGATCCTCTTCCGGTTCGTCCGGCTCGAACAACTCGAACAGAGCGTAGGGCGGCTCGGAGACGAGTCGTAATTCCCAAGCCTCGCGCCCTCCCGCAGCGGCGCGCGTGAACCACATCGCGTCCGCCTCCGACTCGGCGACCGCGACGCCCTCGAACGTCGTCGCGACTTCGCCCGATTCGCCGCGCGCGTCGCCGCCCGTTGATCCGCGCAACTCTTCGAGCGTCTCCGCGGCGGCCAGCACGCGCACGAGTCGCCAGCCGTGCCTTCGGTACGTCGCCAGAACGTCCTGAAATTTTTTGAGCCGACTCACCCCGCTCGCCTCGCCGCTTCCGCGTGTCCGTGTTAATTTCTCATCCTAAACTCACGGACGCGGGAGAGACAAACGACAGAGGCATGGGCGCGGGCGAGACGAGAGAGAAGGGCGCGGGGACAAAATTTCGAGACACGCTCACGCGGGCGCTCGCGCGGCGCGGCCAGAGCCTCGAAGACTTCTGCGGCGCGGATGACCCCGTCGCGCACCGCCTGCTCGAAGAGTACGGCGCGATGTTCGTCGCCGAGGGCGTGAGCCTCCCGCGACGTTGCGTCTTCGAGAGCGAGGCGGAGGTCGAGAGCTTTCAGAAAGAGGCCGGCTGGCGGGCGGAGAGTTTCGGCGGCGCGAAGGTCGAGTTGCAGCCCGCGGCGATGGAGGCGCTCCTGCTCGCGCGTGAAGACGCGCGCTCTCGCGGACTCGACATCACGCCGCGCGGCGGGAGCGAGGCGGCGCGGCGCGGCTTCGAGGACACTCTGCGGCTCTGGCGCTCGCGCCTCGAACCCGCGCTCGAACACTGGCGCGCCGAAGGGCAAATCGCGGACGAAGAGGCCGTGCGCTTGCGCGGCCTGCCGCGCCGCGAGCAGGTCGCGGGGGTGCTCGAACTCGAAGCGCGCGGCATCTTCTTCAGCAAGGATTTCAGCAAGAGCATCCTGCGCTCGGTCGCCGCGCCCGGCGCTTCGCAGCACCTCGCGATGCTCGCCTTCGACGCCGCGGAGTTCGCCGACCCGCGCGTGCGCGCGTCGCTCGCGCGCCGCGGCTGGTTTCAGACCGTGCTGAGCGACCTGCCGCACTTCACTTACCTCGGCCTCGAAGAGTCCGAGCTTCCCACGCGCGGCCTGCGGCGCGTCGAAGAGTGCGGCCAGACTTTCTGGATACCCGACGTGAGTGATGAGTGATAAGAAAATGCGGACACAAATTCTTATCACTCATCACTCATCACTCATCACTTCTTGCGCCCTTTACTTTTTCCCTCGTTTGTGAGAAAGACTTGTCGCCACGCGTCGAGCTTTTTCGAGCTTGCCCTTTTGGAGAAGACTTCCGGCTTGGCCCGAATTTTTGCCGTGACAAGTTGAGTTCAAACGACGACGCCCGGAGACGGCGTCAGAAGATTTAGCCTTAAAGGAGATAAACATGATCGCTTGTCCTTCATGCGGAGCCGAAAACGTCGAAGGCACACGCTTCTGCGTCAAGTGCGGGACGACCCTGCCCGCCGCCGCCCCCGCGCCCGAGTCCTGGCGTCAGAGCGGAGACCTCGGACAGCAGCAGCAGTCGTACCAGTCGGGCGGCTACACTCCGCCGACTCCCCCGCAGTCGTCCTTCCCGGCCTACAACCAGTCGCAGACGCCGAGCTACCAGCAGCCCGCCGTCGGCGGCAGCCAGCCGATGCACCCCGCCGTGCCGGCCATCGTCAGCCTTTTCCTGCCGGGCATCGGCCTGCTGTTCGTGCCCGGCAAGGCCGGACTCGGCATCGGCATCTTCGTCGGGACGATTGTGTACGTCATCATCGCGACGATCCTGTCGTTCGTCTTCATCGGCTTCTGCCTCTTCATCGCGATGCCGCTCATCAACGTCGCCGCGGCCATCCACAGTTGGGACGAGGCGGCGAAGGCTTCGAACGGGCAGTTCCAGCCGCTCCTCTTCAAATAGGGCGGGCCGGACGCGCGCGAACTTAGAGAGCCTGTGTCTCTGCTTTACCGAGCGCTGATGTACGCGGGGAGTTGGTTCTGCCTGCAACTCCCCACGCACTCGCCGCACCTGTTCGGCGTGCAGATGCCTTTGTGCTGGCGCTGCACGGGGATACTCTTCGGCGCGCTCGCGCTCTTCTCCTGGATGCTGGCGAGGAAAAGGCTGCCTCCTCTCCTCGTCTGCGTCCTGCTCTCCCTCCTTCTCCCGCTCGACGTGCTCCACGCCGCCCTAACGCACGGCGACGGCGACAACGCGCGACGCCTCGTGACGGGACTCCTCTGGGGCTTCTGCACCGGGGCGGCGGCGCTGCAACTGCTCCGGCTCTTGTCGCTGCGGCTCGCGCGTGCGAAGTCGTATCGAGCTTCCGCGCGGGCTTGAAGTCGCGTCGGAAATCACTTGCGCCTTCCGGCGAAAGTGCTAAACTCTCGCCTGTCCGGTCGTCTCGGAGCGCCGGATTCGCGAGAAGCGTTTCTCCCCAAGAAAACCGGAACGACAGCCCCGTTAAAGTTTCACCGAGCGCCGCCGTGGCCGCCCTCGTCTCTTTCTTCTCAACGCCTCCTCGCCTTGAGAGCGAAAGCAAAAACGCGAGCGGTCGGCGGTGAGCCTTCTTTCCCGAACGAGAGGGTCAACAAGGATGGACACCCCCCAGATCATCGCCGGGCGGTTTCGCGTCGAGTGCGAAATCGGCAGGGGCGGCATGGGCACGGTTTACCGCGCCTCGCACCTCGGCTTGGAGCGCCCCGTCGCAATTAAAATCCTGAAACAAGAGTTCGCCTCGCACCCGGAAGTCGCCGAGCGCTTCATGCGCGAGGCGCGCACGATGGCGCGGCTCAAACACACGCGCGCCGCGATGATCTTCGACGCCGGACACCTGGCCGACGGTCGCCCCTTCATCGTCATGGAGTACGTCGAAGGCTCGACGCTCGCCGAGACGCTGACGCGCGAGGGCACGTTCGCGCCGGAGCGCGCCGTGCGCGTCGCGGCGGAAATCTGCGACGTGCTCGCCGAGGCGCACGCTCTCGGCATCGTCCACCGCGACCTCAAGCCGTCGAACATCATCCTGAACGAGCGCGGCGTCTGCGTGCTGGACTTCGGCATCGCGAAGGTCTTGCAGGACTCGACCGAGGTGACGCGCACGCACGCGACGACCGAGTCGGGACTCGTCATCGGCACGCCGCGCTACATGTCGCCCGAACAGTGCCTCGGCCACAGGGTCGGCCCGGCGAGCGATCTTTACAGCGTCGGCGTGCTGCTCTACGAGATGCTCGCCGGGCGGCCTCCCTTCACGGACACGCTCTCGTCCGCAGTGCTCGTCAAGCAGGCGACGACCCCGCCGCCGTCTCTGCTCGCGCTGCGGCCAGACCTCCCGCGCTCGCTCGTGCTCGCAGTCCACGCGCTGCTCGCGAAGAACCCGGCGCACCGCCCCGCGAGCGCGTCCGAGGCGCGGCGCATACTCGAACGCAGCGTCGTTCAGGAGCGCCGCCCGGCGGCGACCGACGCGCAGGAGCCTTTCGCCTCGACCGTCGCCGCGCTCGACTCTGGCCGCTACACCTTCACGCGCGTCGCCACGCTCTTCGCGCTGCTCTCGATGGTCTGCGCGGTGCTGGTCGTCTGGTCGGCGAGCGCCGGTCAGGACGGCGCGACGGCGAACGCGCTCAAGGAGGCCGCGCGCGACCCCGCCGCGCTCTCGACCTCCTTCATGCCGCGCGCGCAGCACGCGCGCAAGCGAGCGCATCAATAGATTCCGAAGCCGCCGCGAGTCTTTACAGAACTCGCGCGGCAGCACAGAATTTGTGCGAGCCTGAGCGCAAACTAAAGCCGCGCCGCCCGTGATGAAAACGGGCGGCGCGGCTTGTATAAAAGCACTGACCTCTGACCTCCGACCTCTCTCCTCAGTGCTTAAAAATTTTCTTGATGTCCGGGCCGAACTCTCTGAAGACGACGTTGTTGATCGCGTCGTCCACGAGCTGCCAGCCGAAGCGTTGGAAAGTCGGGCCGGTGCCGATGCGGTTGTGGTCGGGCGTCGAATGCTCCCAGATGTTCGCCATCGCGCTCGCCGTCATGTCGCCCGCGAGCAGGGAGTAGTTGGGCTGGAGGCTCCCGTTGTCGCCGCGCGTGACGAAGACGCGGCTCACGGCGTGCTTCAGACGCTCGCCGCGCTTCTTGCTCTGCGAAGACTCGTAGCGCGGGTCCTGGCGGAGCAGCGCCGGGTAGAAGCCGTAGGCGAAGAGGGCCTTTGTGCTGCCGGTCGCGAAGTTGCGGGCGGTGCGCGAACCCCAGTCGGCGAAAGCGTCGCCGGTCGTCTTCGCCGGCGGCTTGTCGTCGCGCCACTCGGTGTAGGCCGCCGAGAGCGCGCTCGTCGCGTAGGGCACGGGGCTGAAGAACGCGTGTCGGAACGCGCGCGAGATTTTTTTGTCGGCGGTCAGCGGCGCGCGCGCGGCACCTGACTGCGGCGCGGCCAGCGCGCCCTTTTGCGCCGCCCCCGACTGCGAGTCCTGCGTCGCGCCCGCCGCGCGGCTCGCGTCCTGCGCGCAGACTGACAGCGCGGCGATGAGAACCATTGCCGGCGCGAGCAGCGCGCGGCCTGTGCTTGAGATAATCTTCGACAACTCTACTTTCCTCCGGTTCGTTGACAGACGGAACGAGGCTGTTTGCGAGGGCAGCCGTCGTTGATTCTTAATCCGTGCGCGCAAGTTTTGCAATCCGCATTCCGCGGTCACAAAGCTCGCGGCGTGAAATCCGCGTCGCAGCCCTCGACCGCGAATTGCCCTGAAAAGTGAAGAGGAATAGAATCCTCACTCGCCTAAGAGCCGCGCGTGCCGCCGCGCGCGTTCGCGTCCTGAAGAATTCGGCGCGGGTACGCCTCCGTCCTTATACCGGACGCAAGCTTTGCCCGACGGGAGACTCGAAATGTACTTCAAGCAATTCTACCTCGGATGTCTCGCGCACGCCTCTTACCTCGTCGGCTCGGAGGGCGAGGCCGCGGTCGTTGACCCGCAGCGCGACGTTGACGAGTACGTCGCCGAGGCCGGGGCGCAGGGGCTGAGGATAAAGTACGTCGTCGAGACTCACCTGCACGCGGACTTCGTCAGCGGCCACCGCGAACTCGCCGCGCGCACGGGAGCCGAAATCGTCTTCGGCTCGAAGGCCGGCGCGCGCTTTCCTCACCGCGCGGTCGGCGACGGCGACGAGGTCAGAGTCGGCAGGGTCGTGCTGCGCTTCATCGAGACGCCCGGCCACACGCCCGAAAGCATCTCCGTCCTCGTCGTTGACACCGAAGTCTCGCCGGAGCCGCAGAAGGTTCTCACCGGCGACACGCTCTTCGTCGGCGACGTGGGGCGGCCAGACCTCGCGGGCGCGCGCGGCTACACGCCGGAGGCGATGGCCGGACTCATGTACGACAGCCTGCACGAAAAACTTTTGAAGCTCGACGATGCGGTCGAGGTCTGGCCCGCGCACGGGGCCGGCTCGATGTGCGGACGAAACATCTCGAAGGAGACTTCTTCGACCATCGGCCAGCAGCGCCGCTTCAACTACGCGCTCGCGCCGATGCCGAAGGACGAGTTCGTGCGCTTGATGACCGCCGACCTGCCCGAAGCGCCCGCCTACTTTCCCGTTGACGCCGAGATCAACCGCGAGGGCGCGTCGTCGCTCACGGACATCCGACGACCCGCGGCGCTCCTCGCGCAGCAGGTCGCCGCTTACTCGAACGTCGGCTACCTCGTGCTAGACGTGCGCGCGGCTTCGGAGTTCGGCGCGGGACACGTCCCCGGCGCGCTCAACATCGGACTCGGCGGGCAGTTCGCCTCTTGGGCGGGCGCGCTCGTCCCGCTCGGCACGCCCTTGATCCTCGTCGCCGCGACGGACGAGCAGGTTGACGAGGCCGTGACGAGGCTCGCGCGCGTCGGCCACGAGTCGGTGCGCGGCTACCTGCGCGGCGGCATGGGCGCGTGGTGCGCCGCCGGCTTCGAGACCGACTGCGTCACACAAATTTCGGTCGCCGACCTTCGGCGGATGCTCGACGAGACAGCCGACCTGCAAGTGCTCGACGTTCGACGCCCCGCCGAGTACGCCGCGGGCCACGCTCCGCGCGCGGCGAGCGCGCCGCTCGGCCCGCGCCTGAAGGAAGAGGCCGCGCGACTCGACCTCGCGCGCCCCGTCGCGATCATCTGTGCGGGCGGCTATCGTTCGAGCGCGGCCACGAGCATCCTTCAGCCGCTCGGCTTTCACCGGCTCTACAACGTCGAGGGCGGCACGGGCGCGTGGGTCGCCGCGGGCTACCCCGTCGAGAAGCCGAGCGCCGCGATTTAACAAAGCCTGTTCAATAATTCTGTAGGGGGGGCAGGGCTTGTCCCTGCCCGTCCTACCTCCAAAGAATCAAAGCGGGAAGGGACAAGCCCTGCCCCTACATCTCTCGCGCAAGACTTCGCAATCTGCGAAGCCTCTCGCCCGCGCTCGCCATTTGCAACGAGCCGCCCGGCTCGAATCCCGAAAACTACACACAAACGGTTTGCCGCCGACGCGGCATGACGATTGATGAACTTCGTTCGTGAAGGCGCTCGATAAAGAGCGACGCGAAGGAGGCGCTGGTCATGTCGAAGGGGCGAATCGTTCTCGCGGGCGGGAGCGGCTTTCTCGGTCGCGCTCTGGCGGAAGAGTTTTCAGGCGCGGGCTACGAGGTCGTCGTCCTCACGCGCAAGGCCGGAAAGAGTTTCAAAGGCGCGCGCGAGGTCGAGTGGGACGGTCGAACGGTTGGCTTCTGGGCGCGCGAGCTT
>Ga0209581_1003087_pt1 | contig 14766 bp, 8 predicted proteins | sample Coa_R2_FD_187160 | JGI IMG/M metagenome (GOLD analysis project Ga0209581, IMG submission 187160) | Surface soil microbial communities from Centralia Pennsylvania, which are recovering from an underground coalmine fire - Coalmine... | ecosystem: Environmental > Terrestrial > Soil > Unclassified ...
AGCCATTGCCGTCATACGCGAGACGGTGGCGAGCTTCGGCAATCCGGTGATGCTGTATTCGATCGGCAAGGATTCCAGCGCGATGCTGCACATCGCGCAGAAGGCCTTTGCGCCGTCAAAGCCGCCGTTCCCGCTGCTGCATGTCGACACCACCTGGAAGTTCCGCGAGATGATTGCGTTCCGCGACGAGACGGCGGCTCGGCTCGGCATGGACCTCATCGTCCACGTCAACGAGGAAGGGCTGGCGCGCGGCGTTTCGCCGATTGCCTCGGGCTCCGCCATCCATACCCAGGTGATGAAGACGGAGGGTCTGCGTCAGGCCATGGACAAATGGCGCTTTGACGCGGCCTTCGGCGGCGCGCGGCGCGACGAGGAAAAAAGCCGCGCCAAGGAGCGCATCTTCTCGCATCGTTCCGCCAACCACGCCTGGGATCCGCGCAACCAGCGGCCCGAGCTGTGGCGCATCTTCAATACCCGCATCAAGACCGGCGAATCGATGCGCGTCTTTCCGCTGTCCAACTGGACCGAACTCGACGTCTGGGAATATGTTCGCGCCGAGAATATCCCCGTGGTGCCGCTCTACTTCGCCAAGGAGCGGCCGGTGGTCGAGCGCGACGGCACGCTGATCATGGTGGACGACGACCGCCTGCCGCTCAAAGCCGGCGAAAGGCCGAAAATGCTGCGCGTGCGCTTCCGCACGCTCGGCTGCTATCCGTTGACCGGGGCGATCCGCTCGGAAGCGGCGACGCTCGATGCCATCATCGAGGAAATGCGGACCTCGACCAGTTCGGAACGGCAGGGCCGCATCATCGATCACGACGAGTCGGGCTCGATGGAGAAGAAGAAACGCGAGGGCTATTTCTGATGAGCGCTCCGGTTCAAGTCGCCGAAGCCAGAGCCGGGCGCGCCGCCGATCTGGACACGCGGCCGGCGCTGCGGTTTCTCACCTGCGGCTCGGTCGATGACGGCAAATCGACCCTGATCGGCCGGCTGCTCTACGAGCAGAACCTGATCTTCGACGATCATCTGGCGGCGCTCGAGCGCGATTCCAGGAAGCACGGCACCACCGGCGCGGAGGTCGACTTCGCGCTGCTGCTCGACGGGCTCGAAGCCGAGCGCGAGCAGGGCATCACCATCGACGTCGCCTATCGTTATTTCGCGACGCCGAGGCGTTCCTTCATCGTCGCCGACACACCCGGCCACGAGCAGTACACCCGCAACATGGCGACCGGCGCCTCCAATTCGGAGCTGGCCGTGCTTCTGGTTGACGCGCGCAAGGGCCTGCTGGCGCAGACCCGCCGTCACGCCATCATCGCCAGCCTGCTCGGCATCCGCTATGCGGTGCTCGCCGTCAACAAGATCGACCTCGTCGATTTCGACCGCGCCGTGTTCGAGCAGATCGCCGACGGCTTCCGCAGCTTCGCCGACAAGCTCGGCTTCAGGGACATCGTCTGCATTCCGATGTCGGCGCGCTATGGCGACAATGTCTCGTCGCGCAGCGCGCGGACGCCCTGGTACAACGGCCCGCACCTGCTCGAATACCTCGAGACCGTCGACGTCGAGGACGATCGCGCCGGCAAGCCTTTCCGCCTGCCGGTGCAATGGGTCAACCGGCCGCATCTCGATTTCCGCGGCTTCGCCGGCACCGTCGCCAGCGGTTCCGTCAAGCCAGGCGACGAGATCGCCGTGCTGCCGTCGGGGCAGGTGACGCGGATCAAGGAGATCATCGGCGCCCAGGGCGCGGTCGAGCGGGCGCAGGCGGGCGATGCGGTGACCGTCACGCTCGCCGACGAAATCGATATTGCCCGCGGCGACATGCTGGCGGCCGCGCGCGAGCGGCCGCAGGTGGCCGATCAATTCGCCGCGCATCTCGTCTGGATGTCGCCCGAGCGGCTCTTGCCGGAGCGCTCCTACCTCCTGAAGATCAACAACGCGACCATTGCCGCGACCGTCACCGGCCTCAAGCACCAGATCGACGTCAATAGCTTCGCCCAGCTCGCCGCCAAGACGCTGGCGCTGAACGAAATCGGCGTGTGCAATCTGTCGGTCGCCCGGCCGGTTGCCTTCGATTCCTACGCCGACAATCGCGAGACCGGCGCCTTCATCCTGATCGACCGCTATACCAACCAGACGGTCGCCGCCGGCATGATCGATTTTGCGCTGCGGCGCGCGACCAACATCCACCATCAGAAGATCACCATCAGCAAGGCCGAACGCACCGCGCTCATGCATCACAAGCCGGCGGTGCTGTGGTTCACCGGCCTGTCGGGCGCCGGCAAGTCGACCATCGCCAATCTGGTCGAAGCGGGCCTGCATGCCCGAGGCGCCCATACCTTGCTGCTCGACGGCGACAATATCCGCCACGGCCTCAACCGCGATCTCGGTTTCACCGAGGAGGACCGCGTCGAAAACATCCGCCGCATCGGCGAGGTCGCCAAGCTGATGACCGATGCCGGCCTGATCGTGCTGTGTTCGTTCATTTCGCCGTTCCGCGCCGAACGCCGCATGGTGCGCGAACTGCTGCCGGAGGGCGAATTCATCGAGGTCTTCGTCGACACGCCGCTCGAGGAATGCATCGCGCGCGATCCGAAGGGGCTCTACAAGCGCGCGCTGGCCGGCGAGATCAAGAACTTCACCGGCGTCGACCAGCCCTATGAGACGCCTGAAAACCCCGAAATCCGGCTCGAGGCCGGGCGCAAGGACGCCGAGCGGCTGGCGCACGACGTCATCGACGCTCTCGCAACGCGCGGGATCGTGTAGACTTCGCCCATGGCCGAGGCCGCCGCCGGGACCGCCGCGATGGATGAGATGACGCTGACATTCCGCTGTGCGCCGGAACTCGCGTCGATTCTGCCGCCGCCCATCCCCGCGGTGCAGGGCCTGCCGGACTGGTTCAAGGCCATGCCGCAGAAGGCCTTCAACGCCATCCTGCAGGAGGACAGCCAGACGGTGAAGCGCTGCCCGCCGTTCATCGACGCCATGACCTACGGCTTCCTGCTGCCGCTGGTCTGCGATCTCAAGGTCGAGAACGGGGAGTTCAGCTGGGATTTCGACCTGCCGCCCGGGCCGTCCGGCGCCGCGCGTTCGCCCATCAGCTTCCACGACGGCAGCCAGGTCGCCGGTTCGCCGTTTTTCGAGCAAGACAGGTTCATCGTCAAATTTCACAATTTCTGGACGGTCGAAGCGCCGCCGGGCTATTCGCTGCTGTTCACGCACCCCGCCAACCGCGCCGACCTGCCGTTCACCGCGATCACCGGCCTCGTCGACTCCGATCTCTACCGGGAAAACCTGGTGCATTTCCCGGCACGCTGGCACGACGTCGATTTCAACGGCGTGCTGCCGAAGGGTACGCCGGTCGTGCAATGCATGCCGGTCAAGCGCGAAAGCTGGCGCGGCAATCTCGATCGGCTGTCGGACGAGTCTGTGCGGCGGATGGAGAATCTGTCGGCCGCGATCGGCCGCGAGCAGGGCGTCTACCGGCGGAATTTCCGCGCCGGCAAGCGTTAGGTCGGCTCGCCGCGCAAGCGCCGCTCGGCATCGCTCGGCCGCAGCCAGAAACGGCCGCCGCGCGACGTCGCCAGCGCGGTCAGCGCTTCGCCGTACGACTTGGCGCCGCTGCGGGCGGCGCCGCGAAACATGGCGAAGGCCTCGTCCTGCTGACCGAGTTCCAGCAGGCAGACGCCGAGGCCGATCTGCGCGGCGCTATCGGCGGGGGCGGCCGCCAGCATGCGGCGGTAAAGCTCCGCGGCCTGCCGGAAATCGCCTTCCCGCTGCATGGCGCGGGCAAGCCCGAACAAGGCATCCATGTGCTGCGGCGCGCGCGCGAGCGCGTCCCGGTAGGCAGCGTGCGCCGCCGCGCGCTCGCCGAGGATCATCAGATTGTCGCCGAGCAACGCCAACAGGTCGGGCGCGTGCGGCGCCAGCGCGAGCCCGCGCTTGAGCACGTCGACCGCCTCCCGGCGCCTGTCGAGAAAGCCGAGCAGGCTGCCATAGATCAGGAAGGCGGGCGGGTAGGGCGGCCGCCGTTTGATGGCGCGCTCGAGTCTTTCGATCGCTTCGTCCTCGCGCCCGGCCTGCTGCAGCGCCATGGCGAGCTGCGTTTCGATCTCCGGGTCGTGGGTGCGGCGCGCGGCCTGCGCAAGCGGCTCGACCGCGTCGGAGGCCTTGCCCTGACGCAGCAGCGCATAGCCGAAAATCTGCAGCGCGCGCGCGTCGGCGGGATTGCGCTTGACGACATCGGAGGCGAGCCATTCGGCTTCCTTGGCGCGGCCGCGTTCGAGCGCGGCCACCGCCCGTAGCAGCGCGGGGTCGAGTAGTCCCTGGGGACGGTCCTTGGCGCTCATCGGCTGGGGTCGCTTGCGTTAAGCCGCTTTACTCGCGCTTGTAGATGTCTTCGAGGCGCTCGATGTCGTCCTCGCCGAGATAGCTGCCGGTCTGCACCTCGATCAATTCAAGCGGGATCTTTCCCTTGTTGGCCAGCCGGTGCACGGTGCCGATCGGAATGTAGATCGACTCGTTCTCGTGCACTGCGCGGTTGTCCGCGCCGATGGTGACCTCGGCGGTACCTTTGACCACCACCCAGTGCTCGGCGCGGTGGCGGTGCCTCTGCAGTGACAGCATGCCGCCGGGGATGACGACGATGCGCTTGACCTGGAAGCGATCGCCCATGTCGATCGACTCGTAGTAGCCCCAGGGCCGGTGCACGCGCTTGTGGACGCTGGCTTCGGGGCGGTTGCCGGCCTTGAGCCTGGCGGTCAGGTCCTTGACCTCCTGGGCGCGGGCGCGCGGCACCACCATCACGGCGTCGGAGGTGCTGACGACCACGAGATCGTTGACGCCGAGGAGCGCGGTGAGCCGGCCGTCGGAATGCACGACGCAGCCGGCGGCATCCATGGTCACAGCCTCGCCCTTGACCACGTTGCCCTGCGCGTCGGGTTTGCTGATGTCGAACAGCGCGTCCCAGCTGCCGATGTCCGACCAGCCGAAATCGCCCTCGACCACCGCGGCGCGGTCGGTCTTCTCCATCACCGCATAGTCGATCGACTTCTGCGGCGCGCGGGCGAAGGCTTCCGGCGCAAGCCGCAGGAAGCCGAGATCGGACTTGGCATTCTTGACCGCCGCGTCGATCGCCGCCGCCATCTCCGGCTCGAGCCGCTGCAATTCCGACAGCAGCACGTCGGCGCGGAACAGGAAGTTGCCGGAATTCCACAAATAGCCTTCGCGCAGATAGCGTTCGGCGGTCGCGGCGTCGGGCTTCTCGACGAAACGTTTGACCTTCGAAACGCCGCCGCCGATTTTGTCGCCGGGCAGGATATAGCCGTAGCTGGTTTTCGGCTCGCTCGGCTTGATGCCGAAGGTGACGATCGAGCCTTGCTCGGCGGCGCTGCGGCCGGCGAGGCAGGTGGCGAGAAATTTCTGGACGTCGAGGATGATATGATCGGCGGCGAGCGCCAGCACCACCGCCTGCGGATCGCGCTGGCGCGCCACCGCGGTCGCCGCCGCAATCGCGGGGCCTGAATCGCGCCGCATCGGTTCGATGACGACGGTTGCCTCGACGCCGACCTCCTCGGCCTGGCGGCGCGCGAAGAAATGGAAATCCGGCCCGGTGATGACGATCGGCTGAGCGAACATGCCGTCCTTCACCCGCAGCAAGGTCTCCTGGTAGCTCGAGCGCTCGCCGACCAGCGGCAGGAACTGCTTGGGCAGGGCGTCGCGCGACACCGGCCACAGCCGGGTGCCTGCGCCGCCGGCCAGCAGGATCGGGATGATCGGGGAAGCCATGCGCGGATGGGGCTCTATTTTCGGTCCAAGAATCGTCTTAAGCCAGATCGGACGGGGTGACTATCGCTACCATTGGTGACCGGCCAAGCGGGTAAATCCGCGGCGGTTTGGCCCCATTCTGGTACCACAGACTGATGATCGAGCGCATCCTCACGGTCGGCGGCTACACGCTGGTGTCGCGGGTCAGCGGCTTTTTCCGCGACATCATGCTCGCCGCCATACTCGGCGCCGGCCCCGCGGCCGACGCATTCTTCGTGGCGCTGCGCCTGCCCAACCACTTCCGCGCCATCTTCGCCGAGGGTGCCTTCAACGCCGCCTTCGTGCCGGCCTATGCCCGTATCCGCGAAGCGGGCGGGGGAAAGCGCGCCGGGGTGTTCGGCGACCACATTTTTACGCTGCTGCTGGCGAGCCAGATCGTGCTGCTCGCCATCGCCCTCATCTTCACGCCGGAGGTCATCGACCTCCTGGCGCCGGGCTTTTCCAAGGATGCCGGCCGCTACGGGCTCGCGGTGTCGCTGACGCGCATCACCTTTCCCTATCTGCTGCTGATCACGCTGGTGACGCTCTACGGCGGCATCCTCAACGCGCTGCAACGCTTTGCCGCACCGGCGGCGGCGCCGATCCTGCTCAACCTGTCGATCATGGTCGCGCTGCTGCTTGCCGCCTTCTTCCCGACCGCGGGCCACGCCGCGGCCTGGGGCGTGCTGATCGCAGGCCTGCTCGAATTCCTGCTGGTCGCCGGCAGCGCCCGGCGCGCCGGCGCGCTGGCGAGGCTGCGCTGGCCCGAGCTCGACGCCGACGTGCGTCAGTTCTTCCGTGCGCTCGGGCCGGCGACGGTCGGCTCGATGGGCGTGCAGCTCGCGCTGTTCGCCGACACCATCATCGCGAGCTTCCTGCCGGTCGGCGCCTTGTCGGCGCTGTACTACGCCGACCGCATCAACCAGCTGCCGATCGGCGTCATCGGCATCGCAGCCGGCACCGTGATCCTGCCCGAGATGTCGCGCCGGCTGGCGAGCGGCGACCAGGCGGGCGCAGCGCACGCCCAGAACCGCACCGTCGAATTCACCCTGCTGTTGTCGATTCCCTGTCTTGCCGCCTTCTTCACCATCCCCGAGCTGATCATGCGCGCGCTGTTCATGCACGGCGCCTTCACCGCCGCCGACGCCGCGGCATCGGGCCGGACGCTTGCCGCCTACGGCTTCGGTCTGTTGCCCTTCGTGCTGATCCGCAGCGCGGTCGCGACCTTCTTTGCCCGCGGCGACACGGCGACGCCGGTGAAGGCGGCGCTCGCCGCCGCCGCCGTCAACATCGCCTTCAAGATCCTGCTGATGGGACCGCTGGCGCAGGTCGGCCTCGCGCTCGCCACCTCGATCGGCGCCTGGATCAATCTCGGCCTGGTGATCTGGTTCGCGCACCGCGCCGGCCACGACCGCATCGACGCGCGCCTGCGCAGTTCCGCGCTCAAGCTTGTGGTGGCGGGGTGTGCCATGGCCGCCGTGCTGTGGTTCGGCAAAGCGCCGCTGGCGCACGCGCTTGCCGGCGTGCACTGGCAGGATCTGGTGACGCTGATCGTCCTCGGCGCCATCGCCTCAATCGTCTATGGCGCGATTGTGATTGCCATGTTCGGGCCTGCCTGGATTGCAAGATTTCGCGGCGCGGCCGGTCGCTGAAACGAAGTTTCTTATTGATCCATCTTGGTATTGCCCAGCCGGCTCGGTGGACTTAGCTACCCTCCCGGCGTATGTGGACCGGGCCGGCGACAGGGATTCATGAAAGATACACCGCCAATTCCATCACTTTCATTGATGCGAGTGCTGCGCCTTGGCGCAGCGCTTGCGTTTGCGACTTTGGTCGCAGCCTGCGGCGAAGGCCAGAAGCAGGCCGGCGCGCCGCCGCCGCCGGCGGTGACGGTCGCGGCCCCGGTCAAGCGCACGGTGTTCGATTTCGACGAATATGTCGGCCGCTTCACCGCCATCAATTCGGTCGAGGTGCGCGCCCGCGTCTCCGGTTATCTCGACGGCATTCATTTCAAGGACGGACAGATGGTGAAGCAGGGCGACCTGCTGTTCACCATCGACAAGCGGCCGTTCCAGTACACGCTCGATCAGGCCCGCGCCAATTTGCAGACCGCGAAGTCGAACCTCGACTACACGCAGGCCGATCTCAATCGCGGCCGCGAGCTGGTCGGCCAGCACACCATCACCGAGCAGATTTTCGAGCAGCGCGCCCAGGCCTTCCGCAACGCACAGGCCAGCGTCAGCGGCGCGCAGGCGGCGGTGCAGCAGGCCGAGCTCGACCTGCAATTCACCGAACTGCGCGCCCCGGTCGACGGCCGCATCGGCGACCGCCGCGTCTCGGTCGGCAACCTCGTCACCGGCGGCACCAGCGGCAGCACGACGCTGCTCGCCACCATCGTCTCCACCGACCCGATCTATTTCGAGTTCACCTTCGACGAGGCCTCGTTCCTGCGCTACGAGCGCATGGCCAAGCAGGGCACCGACATCGCAAGCCGCGGCGGCGGTGGCGGCGTCGCGGTCGCGCTCAAGCTGATCGACGAAAACGATTTCGCCCATACCGGCCGCATGAACTTTGTCGACAACGTCATCGACCGCGCGACCGGCACCATCCGCGGCCGCGCGGTGCTTGCCAATGCGGACGGACTGTTCACGCCGGGAATGTTCGCGCGCGTGCACGTGCCGGCCTCGCCGCCCTATGAAGGCCTGCTGGTTCCCGACGCCGCCATCGGCACCGAACAGGCGCGCAAATTCGTGCTCACCGTCGCCTCCGACAACACCGTCGTGCCGAAATACGTGACGCTCGGCCAGACCACCAAGGACAACCTGCGCGTCATCAAGGACGGCATCGGTCCCGACGACCGTGTCATCGTCAACGGTCTGCTGCGCGCCCGCCCCGGACAGAAGGTGACGCCGCAGGAGCAGGGCCAGACGCCGCCCGGGCAGCCAACGGCTCAGAAATAGGCGCCGGCGACATGCGTATCTCGCATTTCTTCATCGACCGCCCGATCTTTGCCAGCGTCGTCTCGATCATCTTCGTGATCATTGGCGGCGTCGCCTTCGTGCGGCTGCCGGTCGCGCAATATCCGGAGATCGCGCCGCCGACCATCACCGTGACCGGCCAGTACCCCGGCGCCAGCGCCGACGTGGTGGCGGCGACCGTGGTGACGCCGATCGAGCAGCAGATCAACGGCGTCGAGAACATGATCTACCTGTCGTCCAACTCGACGGCCGACGGGCGCTTCACCATCAACGTCACCTTCGACATCGGCACTAACCTCGACATCGCCCAGGTGCAGGTGCAGAACCGCGTCGCCATCGCGCAGCCGCGCCTGCCGGCCGACGTGCGTAACATCGGCGTGACGGTGAACAAGAGCTCGCCCGACATCATGATGGTCGTGCACCTCTATTCGCCGGACCACTCGCGCGACACCTTGTTCATATCGAACTACGCCACCATCGAGGTCACCGACGCGATCACGCGCGTCGACGGCGTCGGCTCGCTGATCGTGTTCGGCGCCCGCGACTACGCCATGCGCATCTGGCTCGACCCCGACCGCTTGCAGTCGCTGGGGCTGACCGCGGGCGACATCGTCACCGCGCTGCAAGGGCAAAACGTGCAGGTCGCCTCGGGCGTGCTCAACCAGCCGCCGGTCGACAAGCCCAACGCCTTTCAGATTTCGGTGCAGACCCAAGGGCGCCTCGCCGATACCGCTGAATTCGGCAACATCGTCGTCAAGCAGACCGCCGACGCCGTGGTGCGCATCAAGGACATCGGCACGGTCGAATTGGCGGCGCAGGACTACTCGACCAATTCCTACCTCGACCGCGACCCGGCGATCGCCATCGGCATTTTCCAGCGGCCTGGCTCGAACGCGCTGTCCACCGCGCGCGCCATCGAGGAGACGATGGACAGCCTCGCCAAGCGCTTCCCGCCCGGGCTGAAATACACCATCGTCTACAATCCGACGCAGTTCATCCAGCAGTCGGTCGAGGCCGTGCAATCGACCATCGCCGAGGCCATCATCCTCGTCGTTCTCGTCGTGATCTTGTTCCTGCAAACCTGGCGCGCCGCCATCATCCCGATCGTGGCCATCCCGGTGTCGCTGATCGGCACGTTCTTCGTGATGGGCGTGTTCGGCTTTTCGCTCAACAACCTGTCGCTGTTCGGCTTGGTGCTCGCCATCGGCATCGTGGTCGACGACGCCATCGTCGTCGTCGAGAACGTCGAGCGCAACATCGAGGCGGGCCTGTCGCCGCACGATGCCGCGGTCAAGAGCATGGACGAGGTCGGCGCCGCGCTGATCGCGATCGCGCTGGTGCTGTCGTCGGTGTTCATCCCATCGGCCTTCATCACCGGCATCTCCGGCCAGTTCTACCGGCAATTCGCGCTCACCATTGCCGGCGCGACCGTGATCTCGCTGATCGTGTCGCTGACGCTGTCGCCGGCGCTGTGCGCCTTGCTGCTCAAGCCGCACACCCCCGAGCACGCGCCCCATCACATCTGGGACCCGCCGATCCGGGCGTTTTTCCGCTACTTCAATATCGGCTTCGACTGGCTGACGCACGCCTACGGCCGCTTCTCGGCGAGGGTCGTGCGCATCGCGGCCATGATGCTGGTGATCTATGCCGGCGTCATCGCCTTCGGCCTCAACGAATTCAGAAAGACGCCGATCGGCTTTATCCCGCAGCTCGACCGCGGCTATCTCATCATCATCACGCAGCTGCCGCCGGCGGCCTCGCTTGCCCGCACCGACGACGTCAACCGCCGCGCCGTCGACATCGCGCTCGGCATTCCCGGCATCGCCCACGCGGTGAACATCGTCGGCTTTTCCGGCGCGACCTTCACCAATTCGCCGAACGCCGGGGCGGTGTTCGTCACCCTCGATCCGTTCGAGAAGCGAGCGGCCGATCCGCGGCAGTCGGCGGCCGCCATCCAGGCCCAGCTGTTCATGAAATTGCAGGCGATCCAGGACGGCCTGGTGTTTGTGGCGGCGCCGCCGCCGGTGTCCGGCATCGGCAACGCCGGCGGCTTTCGCATGATGATCGAGGATCGCGCCGGCCTCGGCTCGCAGGCGCTGCAGAACGCCGCCTACGCCATGATGGGCGCCGCCGCCCAGACGCCGGGCCTGTTCCAGGTGTTCTCGCTGTTCGAGAACACCACGCCGCAGCTCTATCTCGACATCGACCGCACCAAGGCGCAGCTCCTCGGCATCAACATTCCCGACGTGTTCGCCGCGCTTCAGGACTACCTCGGCTCGATCTACGTCAACGATTTCAACCTGTTCGGCCGCACCTATCGCGTCATCGCCCAGGCGCAGAGCGACGACCGCAGCGACAGCAAGGACGTGCTCAAGATCCGCGTGCGCAACACCGCGGGCGAGACCGTGCCGCTCGGCGCCTTCACCACGGTGCGCACCATCACCGCGCCCTACCGCGTGCCGCGCTATAATCTTTACCCGGCGGCCGAGCTCGACGGCGCCGCCGCCCCCGGCTACAGCCAGGGCCAGGCCATCAAGATCATGGAGCAGCTCGCCGCCAAGATACTGCCCGACGGCTTCAGCTACGAATGGACGACGCTCGCCTTTCAGCAGATCCGCGCCGGCGATACCGCGATCTTCGCCTTCGTGCTGGCGGTGGTGTTCGTGTTCCTGGTGCTGGCGGCGCAATTCGAGAGCCTGACGCTGCCGCTCGCGGTGATCCTGATCGTGCCGATGTGCCTGATCGCCTCGATCGTCGGCGTCGTCATCCGCGGCCAGGACAACAATATTCTCACCCAGGTCGGCTTCATCGTGTTGATCGGGCTTGCCGCCAAGAACGCCATTCTGATCGTCGAGTTCGCCAAGCAACTCGAGGACGGCGGCCGCAACCGCTTTGACGCCGCGGTCGAAGCGGCGCATCTGCGGCTGCGGCCGATCCTGATGACGTCGTTCGCCTTCATTCTCGGCGTCACGCCGCTGGTCTGGGCGGTGGGCGCGGGCGCCGAGCTGCGCCAGACGCTGGGCACCGCGGTGTTTTCCGGCATGATCGGCGTCACCACCTTCGGCCTGATCTTCACCCCGGTGTTCTACGTGGTGACGCGCTGGCTCGGCCACTACGCCGCGAGCCTGCGCGGTCATGCCCGCCACGACGCGCGGAGCCCACGGCAGCGATGAAGTTCGGTTTCGGACAGCCGCTCAAGCGCAAGGAGGACGAGGCGCTGCTGCGCGGCCAGGGGCGCTACGTCGCCGACGTTGCGCCCGCCGGCGCGCTGCACGCGGTGGTGCTGCGCTCGCCGCACGCCCATGCCCGTTTTGCCTTCGGCAATCTCGGCGAGGTGCGCGCCATGCCCGGCGTGCGTCTGGTGTTGACGGCGGCCGAACTCGGCGGGCTCGGCCCATTGCCGACGCCGGGCGTGCTCGAAGGCGTCGATATTCCGGTGCCGCATTATCCGATCCTGGCGCGGGACGAGGTGCGGCACGTCGGCGACAGCATCGCCTTCGTCGTCGCCGACACGCTGGCGCAAGCAAAGGATGCGGCGGAGGCGATCGCGGTCGACTGGCAGCCGCTGCCGCATGTCATCGGCGCAGGCGCCGCACTCAAGGCCGGCGCGCCTTTGGTGTGGCCGGACCGCAGCGGCAATATCGCCTTCGAGACGTCGGCCGGCGATGCCGCCAAGACCAAGGCCGCCTTCGCGCAGGCCGCGCGCATTGTCGAGCTCACGGTCGTCAACCAGCGCCTGGTCACCAATTATCTCGACACCCGCGGCGTCGTCGCAGAATTCGACGGCGAGCGTTACACGTTGACACTCGGCAGCCAGGGCAGCCACATCATCCGCGACATCATCGGCGGCGAGGTGATGAAACTGCCGCCCGACAAGATGCGCGTCGTCACGCCCGATGTCGGCGGCGGCTTCGGCACCAAGCTGTTTCCCTACCGCGAATATGCGCTCGCCGCCGTCGCCGCCGAGCGGCTGCGCAAGCCGGTGAAATGGGTGTGCGAGCGTTCCGAGCATTTCCTCGGCGACAGCCACGGCCGCGACAACCTGACGACCGCGCGGCTTGCGCTCGACGACAAGGGCAGGTTCATCGGCCTCGACATTGATCTGGTCGCCGACATGGGGGCGTATCTCTCCTGCTACGGGCCCTACATCCCCTGGCTCGCCGTCGGCATGGCCACCGGCGTCTACGACATTCCGACGGCTCATGTGCGGCTGCGCGGCGTCTACACCAACACCGTGCCGGTCGACGCCTATCGCGGCGCCGGCCGGCCGGAGGCGTCCTATCTGATCGAGCGGCTGGTCGACGCCGCGGCGCGCGAACTCGATATTGCGCCGGACACGCTGCGCAAGCGCAATTTCATCAAGCCGAAGGCGATGCCCTACACGACGCCGGTCGGCAAGATCTACGACTCCGGCGATTTTGCCGCCACCCTGACGCGGGCGCAGGAGCTTGCCGGCTGGCATGACTTCAACAAGCGCGCTGCGCAGGCCAGGCGCGCCGGCCTGCTGCGCGGCATCGGCCTTGCGACCTATGTCGAGGCCTGCGGCGGCAATGGTCCCGAGATGGCGACGGTGCGCCTCGACAAGGACGGCGGCGTCACGGTGCTGATCGGCACGCAGTCGACGGGCCAGGGCCATGCCACCGCCTACGCGCAGATCGTCGCCGACAGGCTCGACCTGCCGCCGGACAAGGTGCGCGTCGTGCAGGGCGATACCGATGCGATCAAGACCGGGGCCGGCACCGGCGGCTCGAGCTCGATTCCCGTGGGCGGCGTGTCGGTCGATCGCGCCGGCAGGAAGCTTGCCGATCAGATCAAGGAACTGGCGGCGGAGAAGCTGGAAGCCGCCACCGGCGATCTCGAAATCGCCGGCGGCGCGGTGCGCATTGCCGGCACCGACCGCACGGTGTCGTTTGCCGAGCTCGCGGCAGGCGCCAAGCCCGATCGGCTGCGCGCCGAGAGCGATTTTGCGCCCGACCAGCCGACCTTTCCCAACGGCACGCATATTGCCGAGGTCGAGATCGACCCGTTAACCGGCGCGGTCAGGATCGTGACCTATGTCATCGTCGACGACTTCGGCGCCACCCTGAACCCGGTCATGTTGGAGGGTCAGGTTCACGGCGGCACCGTCCAGGGCATCGGCCAGGCCTTGATGGAGGATACCGTCTATGACGCCGCCTCAGGTCAGCTCTTGAGCGCGAGCCTGATGGACTACGCGCTGCCGCGCGCCGCCGACGCGCCGAGCTTTACGTTCGAGACACGCAACGTGCCGTGCAAGAACAATCCGATGGGCATCAAAGGGGCGGGGGAGGCGGGCGCCATCGGGTCCTGTCCCGCGGTCATGAACGCCGTGCTCGATGCGCTCTGGCGCGCCTATAAGGTGCGGCATCTCGACATGCCGGCGACCCCGGAGAAGATCTGGCGCGCCATCGCGCAGGCTCAGAAAACCCTATGAAACCGAAGCTTTTGTGCGATCACGAAATCGTGATCGAAGCCCGGCCGGCGGCGCCAAAGACGTCCGTCCGGAATAAAATTTTTGTCCGAGGGTTCTTGGCTTTGCCTCAGAGCAACGATGGGTGATGACAATGCAGCGACGACTGGCGCTTGCACTTTTCGGCCTCGCCTTGAGCGCGGCGGTGGTGCTGGCACAATCCGATCCGGTGAAAGAACGCGAAGACCTGATGAAGCAAAACGACGAGGGCGCCAAGGTCGTGGTGCAGATGATGCGCGGCCAGCGCCCCTTCGACGGCAAGGCGGTCGACGCCGCTTTCGCGCAATGGGCCGACACCGCCCAGAAGCTGCCGGGCCTGTTCCCGGAAGGGTCGAAGACCGGGGGCGACAATCGGGCCTCGCCGAAGATCTGGGTGAACAAGAAGGACTTCGACGCCAAGGCCGCGGCCTTCGGCAAGGCGGTTGCCGACAACCGCGCCAAGGCCGCCGCCTCGCTTGAGGGGCTGCGCGCCGCCATTCCCGTGGTTGGCAATGCCTGCGA
>Ga0209581_1003094_pt1 | contig 14750 bp, 13 predicted proteins | sample Coa_R2_FD_187160 | JGI IMG/M metagenome (GOLD analysis project Ga0209581, IMG submission 187160) | Surface soil microbial communities from Centralia Pennsylvania, which are recovering from an underground coalmine fire - Coalmine... | ecosystem: Environmental > Terrestrial > Soil > Unclassified ...
CGGACTCACATGGCAATCACAGCAGGCTACTCCATAATCACAGAACAATCACGTTGTGAAATGATGGGTGTGCCAGATATGATATAATATAAGTCAGAATTGTTGGTGCTGCTAGACAATGAAATGGAGTCTCCGCGCATGTTCTCCGAACGGCCTGCTTTCGGTACTCGTGGCATGGTTGCCTGCGCCAATTACCTCGCGACGCAGGCGGGTTTGCAGATACTGACTTCCGGTGGAAACGCTATTGATGCCGCCATTGCCGCCAATCTGACGATGACTGTTGTCTATCCTTCGACCTGCTCGGCGGGCGGCGATCTCTTTATGCTCATCTGGTATGAGAAGACGCAGCGGCTGTACGCCCTCAACGGCAGTGGGCGCGCGCCCGGCGGCATGACGCCAGAGCTGTTCGCGGCCAAAAAGATGCGGCAGATTCCCGCTCGCGGCCCGCTCTCGATCAACGTGCCGGGGGCGATAGATGGCTGGTTTGAGGCGCTGGGGCGTTTTGGCTCCCTGCCCGTCGAGCAGGTGTTTGCCCCCGCCATTGGTTATGCCGAAGAGGGCATGCCTGTCACTGTGAAGATGAGCGGCTGGTTCAAAAACGCGGAGCCGTTGTTGAAACAATGGTCGAGTAGTTCAGAGGTCTTTCTCAGGGATGGTCGCCCGCCACAGCCCGGTGAGGTGCTGCGGCAACCGAAGCTGGCGCGCAGCTATCGTATGCTGGCGCACGAGGGCCGCGACGCCTTCTATCGCGGGCCACTGGGGCGCGCCGCCTGTGATTACGTGCAGCAGTGCGGCGGCGTGCTGGCGATGGAGGACCTGCAAAAACACCACTCCGACTGGGTGGAACCGATTTCAACGAATTATCGCGGCTATGATGTGTGCGAGTTTCCGCCCAACACCCAGGGCATTGCCGCCCTGGAGATGCTCAACATCATTGAGGGCTACGATCTGAAGGCGATGGGCTACCAGATGCCGGAAACCCTACACGTGCTGCTGGAAGCCAAGAAACTGGCCTTTGCCGACCGCGACCGCTATGTCTCCGACCCGGCCTTTGTCGATGTGCCGGTGGAGCGACTGCTGGATAAGGGCTATGCCGCGCAGCAGCGGGCGCGCATCAGGCTGGATCGCGCCACATCCTGTTTCGCCCCCGGTCTGGAAAAAGAGGGCGATACGATGTACCTCTGCACGGCGGATCGCGAGGGCAACGTCGTCTCGCTGATTCAGAGCCTCTACAATGGCTTTGGCAGTGGCATTGTTGGCGGCGAAACCGGCATGCTGCTGCACAATCGCGGCTCCTATTTCTCGCTGGACCCGCGCCATGTCAATTACCTGCAACCGCACAAGCGCACGATGCACACGCTGACCCCGGCGATGGTGCTGCGCGACGGCGCGCCCTATGTCGTGCTTGGCTCGATGGGTGGAGACGGACAGCCGCAGACACACGTGCAATTAGTGACTGACATTATAGATTTCGGCCTCGACGTCCAGCAGGCGGTCACGGCCCCTCGCTGGCGCAGTGGCCGTTTCGAGACCCGCAACCCCCGGCAGGGGGAAATTCACGGGCAACGTACCCTGGACGAGCAGTATGAGCAACTGATCTCGGAGATGGTCATACTGGAGCGGCGCTTCCCAGGCGGCACCGCTCTGGCCCTTGACCTGCTCGGCCATCGCGTTCGCGTTGATGGCCCCTGGGAAGACGGCATGGGTCACGCTCAAGCCATCGCCATCAATCCACAGACCCATGTGTTTGAAGGCGCTGCCGACCCGCGATGTGATGGCCTCGCACTCGGCTGGTAGCGTAGTACCTGTAGAGAAAGAAACCGGATAGAAAAGGATGAAGGATGACACGTATGACTACAAAGCCATATCGTCAAGGCATTCCCGCCGAAATACTCGCCCTTTCTCACGAGCGGGACATCCTGCGCCGTCGCGGGCAGTATGCTCGCGCCGATGCGTTGAAAAAACAGATAGAGGAGGCCGGTTATGCAATTAAAGACAATCCCCACGGAGCGCATCTGATCATTCTCCCCGGCGTCGAGGTGGACGGCAGCGTCTATCGCATGGTCGACCAGATGCCCTCGCTGCTCAACGAGACTGATACCTGCCAGTTCTCCGTCAATATACTCGCGCAAAATACCTTCGAGGAGACGAGGCGCTGCGTTGAAAGCGTGCTGCGTTTCGCCGGAGATCACGATATCGAACTTGTGCTGGTGGACAATGCCTCGCAGGATGAGTTCAGCATCTGGGCTGAGACGCTGCGCCAGCGCGACCGCCGTGTCCACTACATTCGCCCTACGCGCACAATGGGCGAGGCCGCAGCGCGCAATCTCGGCCTGAAACGTAGTCGCGGCACTTACATCCTCGTGCTGGACAGCAGCGCCGAACTTACCGGCGACATCTTCACTCCCCTGGCGCGAACGCTGGCCGATCGCTCCGTCGGCGTGACCGGCCTGCACGGGCTGCATACCAGCAACCTGCGCCACTTCAATGAGAGCAAGGATGGGGATGTAGAGGCTGTTGACCAGACCTGTATGGCCTTTCGCCGCAGCCTGCTCAGGCAGGCGGGCCTCTTCGACGAACGCTACCGCTACCCGCTCTACATGGACATCGACTTCAACTTCGCAGCCCTGGATAGCGGCGCGCACAACGTCGTTACCCCCAACCTGCCGCTTGCCTGCCACACCTCGCTGCGGGAAGCGCGCTTCTCCGACGCCGAGCGCACGCGCCTGAAGAAACGCAACTTCTACCGCTTCCTGGAAAAATGGGGCAACCGCGACGACCTGCTCAGCGAATTCGACGAGGAGTGAGGAACACTGTTCCGTCGTATTGTAGGCGCCGATTGATCGAGCGTACCGCCAATGAACTGCCGGTGCGCTCGATCAATCGGCGCTTACAGGGTTTCGATATTGCGGAAACGAGTGCTACAATATTCCCAGAGAAATTCTCGCCAGCAACGTTCTGGTATGTAAGGAGTCTGTATGCAAACAACCGTAAAAAACCGACAGGATATTGAGACAAAATATACCTGGAACCTGGAAAGTATCTTTGCGACCAATGAGGATTGGGAACGCGAATACAGGGAGCTACAACAGCTGTTGCCCGGACTGGAAAACCTTCAGGGAACGCTCTCGCAGAGCGGGCAGGCGCTTTTGAACGTCTTGCAGAAGCGCGACCATCTGTTTGAGCGCATTGACCGCCTCTTTGTCTATGCCTCCATGCGCAAAGATGAGAATACCGCTAACGGCACTTATCAGGCGATGTTCGACCGCGCCATGCAGCTCTATGTTCAGGCATCTACGGTCGCTTCCTACATCGAGCCGGAAATTCTCGCGCTGCCTGAGTCTGAGCTTGAGCAGTTTATACAGCAAACCCCAGAACTGAAACTCTACCGGCAGCAGTTCGACGATTTGAACCGCAAACGCGGGCATGTGCGTTCCGCTGAAGTCGAGGCTGTCCTCTCCGCCGCCGGAGAAATGGCCAGCGGACCCGGCGCGACCTTTGGCATGATTAACAATGCCGACCTGCAACTGCCGACCATCACCAATGAGCAGGGCCAGCAGGTGCAATTGACGCATGGCAACTATCTTGTCTTCATTCGCAGCCACGACCGTGCCGTGCGCAAAGCCGCCTTTGAGGGCTTGCACGGCACCTTCCTTAAACAGCGCAACACGCTCGCTACCACCCTTGCCACGCAGGTCAAGGTTGATATGTTCTATTCGCGACAGAGCAACTACCCGACCTGTCTGGAACACGCGCTGGCGCGCTACAACATTCCTACCAGCGTCTACTTCAATCTGGTTGAGGCGGTCAGCAAACATATTCCCCTGCTGGATCGCTATCTGAAGCTGCGCAAGCGCGTGCTGCAACTCGATGAACTGCACATGTATGACCTTTACGTGCCGATTGTCGAGGAGAAGAAAGAGGAGATCAGCTACGAGCAGGCGCAGGATATCATCGCGAAGGCGCTCGCGCCACTGGGCGAGGACTATATCCATCATCTCATGCAGGGCTTCAACCAGCGGTGGATCGATGTCTTCGAGACGCCCAATAAGCGCAGCGGCGCCTATAGCGGCGGGGCCTATGGCACCTTCCCCTTCATTCTGTTGAACTTCCAGAATGACCGCGACAGCATGTTCACGCTGGCGCACGAACTGGGCCACTCCATGCACTCGCTCTACACGCGCAGTAACCAGCCCTTCCAGTATGGCGACTACACCATCTTCGTGGCCGAGGTCGCATCCACGCTCAACGAGGCGCTGCTCACCGACTACCTGCTCAAGACGAGCAAGGATCGCGCCTTCAAACTGGCTGTTCTCAATCACTCGCTGGAAGGCTTCCGTGGCACGCTCTTCCGCCAGACCATGTTCGCTGAATTCGAGCAGCAGATTCACGCCAGGGCCGAGCGGGGCGAGCCGCTGACGGCGGATTCGCTCAGCGCGCTCTATCGCTCGCTCAACGAGAAATACTATGGCGGCGTTGCCTTCATCGACGAGCTGATCGATATCGAATGGGCGCGCATCCCCCACTTCTACAGTAGCTTCTATGTCTACCAGTACGCGACGGGCATCTCTGCCGCTTCGGCCCTTTCGCAGCAAATCCTGCACGAAGGCCAGCCAGCCGTCAATCGCTACCTGAAGTTTCTCAGTTCCGGCTCGTCTGATTACAGCATCGAACTGCTCAAGAAGGCCGGTGTCGATATGACCTCACCGGAGCCGGTGCGCCAGGCCCTGCAACTCTTCGAATCGCACCTGTCGCAGATGGAGCAGTTGCTGAACGAACCCCGGTAGGAAAGTTTATTCCATGTCATGCGGAGCGAGGCAAAGCACTGGCCCCATGCAGCCACTGCGGGAAGACCGGCAGGGAGTTTCGCACCATGTCATGCGGAGCGAGAGCGAAGCATCCACGCAGGCCAGATTGACTACTCATGGCGAGATTGGATGCTTCGCTCTCGCTCCGCATGACATGGAGGAAGTTTTATCGTCCGCCTGTTCCCACTTTGTCTTCTCAATCGTGTCCGTAGTAGTTGCGTACTTTCTGGCTGTTGATTTGATAACCGGGAAGAGCGCACATGGTCACATAGAAAGTGAACTAGATAGGGAGGACACAACTCATGGCTGACGAACGGTATACGAGCGAGGGCGATCAGTACACGACTGAGCAGGATCAGACGCCGAACACGGGCCAGAACCTGCAGGGGCAGGGGATGAAGAACCAGTTGGAAGGAAAAGCCAGAGAGGCTGCCGGCAAAGTGCAGAGCGGCGTCGGCAATCTGACCAACAACGAGTCGATGGAGATGAAGGGCAAGGCCAAAGAGGCCGAGGGTAAGGTGCAGCAAGCCGGTGGCAAGGTTGAGGATAAACTCGGCCAGGCCATCGACCCCAATAACCCGAACAATCAGTAAGCTTTTCGCCTCGGCCTACGAATCTACTCGAAGGCGCGAGCGCCATCCTCACGTTGCAGAGCAGCAGTGGCAAAGGTATGCCACTGCTGTTCTGTCTTTCTGCCCTTTAACGATGTTGTTCCAGGTAGTGAATAGCCGCCACCAGCTGGTTATCGCCACTCTTCAGAATCTGTTGCTCCGTCATGTGAGACTCTTGCTCAATATCCGGGGTGAGCGGGTTGGCCTTCGGGTTGAGTTGCACTTCGATGTTGGGCGGGACACCCTGGTCGCGGATAAACTGGCCGTCGGGCGTGAGCCATTCCTGGGTGCCGAGCAGGATGGCGGAGCCGTCGGCAAGCGGGAACTCTTCCAGCACGGTGCCGGTGCCGAAGGTCTTTGTGCCAATGACCGTTGCCCGATGGTTGTCTTCCAGGGCGGCGGTGACAATCTCTGCCGCGCTGGCCGTGTTGCCGTTGGTCAGAACTACCACAGGCGTGGTGGTGTTATCGGTATCGCCGGTGACGGTAATTTTTGTCTGCGCGCCCGTACTGTCCTGCTCGATGAGGACGACGCCGCCTGACATGAAGAGGCTGGCGGTGCCAACAGCCTCACTCAGGTAGCCGCCGGGATTGTCGCGCAGGTCAAGCACGATGGCGGTGGCCCCATCTTTTTTCGCCTGATCGAGATCGTGGCGCAGGTCGACCGAGACGCCACTGGCAAACTGCACAATCTGGATATCGGCGATGTGATCCTGCGGGATGTAGTACATCAGCACGTTGGGAACGGTGATCTGGGCGCGCACCATCTTGAAGGTCAGGGTTTGCCCGGTCGATGGGCGTTTCACGGTAATGGAGACGCTGGTACCGGCATTGCCATGAATCAACGATGTTACCTCGTCGAGACTCTTGCCGACAACGTTGGTGCCGTTGACGGCGGTGATGATATCGCCCGGCTTGATACCCGCCTTTTGCGCCGGTGCGTTTGGAATGGTGGAGATAATAACAATCTCTTTCGTATTCGGGTCTTGCTGTAAGGAGATGCCAACGCCGACAAGTTGCCCGCTCAGTTGTTGATCCTCGCTCTGCACCTCCTGCGGCGTCAGGAAGCGGGTATGGCCTTTGTCGTTCAGCACCTGCAACATGGCCTGGATGGCACTGTATGACATTTGCCTGTAGTTGATAGCTTTGCGATCTACATAATGCTGGTCGACATCCTGCCATGCCTGGTCAAAAATGCCCTGGTATTTCTGTGACTGGCTGCCCGGCACAAACGTGCCTGCGAAGGTCTGGTGGCTGAACCAGCCGCCAAAAAAGGCCAGGATGACCAGCAGAGCGACCATTACGAACTGCCAGAAACTGAGCAGAGGGCGCCGCTCCCGATCATTGCCGGGATGGGGTCGGTACCAGTGATGATTGGAGTTCGTCCCCGGTGCGGCCTGCTGCAACTGGCTCGTCGCTGTCGGCGGGGCAAACGGGCTAAAATCATCATGTGTCGGGGGTGGGGACTGCGATTGCTGTTGAGATGATGCATCTATCTGCTGTTGTTCAGGCTGTTCATACCAGCGTGGATCGTCGTAACTACTCACCGATAGCCTCCCTGAGTTTTCTCTAAATGGGTAGTGATAACCGTAAGCTTGATGGCTCTGTTCTCGTTTCTTTGCAATACAATCGAATGGCGTTTGTTCTATCGTAGTCGCCCACGCTAGAAAAGTCAACGTATGAGACGAAAAGAGAGACGAGATTATATGAAGTATGAAAAGAGAAACGACATGGCACGCGGCTCGCGTGCCATGTCGTTTCTGTGTTCTCTTTTCATACTTCAGGGGTGGGAGCGGATTCTGGTGTGGAGGCCGGGGCCTCTCTGGGCTTTGCGGCGGGCGGCGGGGGTGTCTGTTTCTTTGGCGGTTCCCAGCCGGGGGCGCGTGAGACGATCATGGACATCATACGCCCCTCCATTGTTGGTGAACGCTCGATCACTGCCGACCCTTTTAATACCTCTGCGATTTCATCCAGCAGCTTGCGGCCAATATCGGGGTGGCGCATTTCGGCTCCCCGGAACTGAACGCTGACCCGCACGCGATCTCCCTCGGCCAGAAATTCTTGAATCTTGCGCGTCTTCACGCTCACATCGTGTTCGTCGGTGCGCGGGCGCATACGAATTTCTTTCAGGGTGACGGTCTTCTGGTTTTTGCGAGCTTCGTTCTCTTTCTTGGCCTGCTCGTACTTGTAACGACCATAATCCATCAACTTACAGACTGGCGGTACGGCGTTGGGTGAGACCTCGACCAGGTCGAGGTTCCGGTCACGGGCAATATCAAGCGCGCGTCCAGGGGGCATAACACCGATCATCTCTCCGTTCTCATCGATCAAACGGATTTCACGCGCACGAATGCGCTCGTTGACGCGAGTCTCGCGCGTGCGGTCGTTGCCCCGAAAATCCCTGTTAATAGGCTAATCCTCCCTTTTTTCTAATGCAATTTTCCAGTATGGTATCCAGGCCTCATAAAGTTTACCATATCCCCTCCCGTAAGTCAATGAAATTTTACGGGTTAGCGGGCGCACGATGGTCACGCTTCTACCATATCGAAGACGCCGATGGCGCGGAACTTGCGGTATCGCTGGGCGAGCAGGTCGTCGGTGGAGAGCCGCTGCAGGTCGTGCAGGTTACGCACAAGAGCGGCTTTGAGGTTGTCGGCGGCCAGGCGATAGTTATGGTGAGCGCCGCCCAGCGGTTCGGGGATGAGTTCGTCGATCAGGCCAAGCGATTTGAGCTGGCGGGCGCTGATGCGCATGGCCTCGGCTGCCTGTGGGGCGAAGGCTTTGTCGCGCCAGAGAATATTAGCGGCGGCCTCCGGCGAGGCGACGGCGTAGATAGTATATTCCATCATCAGGATACGGTCGGCGACGCTGATGGCGAGGGCGCCGCCGCTACCCCCCTCACCGATGACGGCGGCGATGATGGGGACGCGCAGACTCGACATCAGGTAGAGATTCTCGGCGATGGCGGTGGCCTGCCCGCGTTCTTCGTCTCCCAACGCGGGAAAAGCCCCGGAAGTGTCGATCAGGCAGATAACAGGGAAACCGAATTTTTCGGCCTGCTTCATCAGGCGGGCCGTTTTGCGGTAGCCTTCGGGATGCGGCATACCCAGGTTGCGGAATTGCTTCTCCTTCATGTCGCGTCCCTTCTGGTGGCCGATGAGCATGACGTTCTGGCCCTCCAGCCGCGCCATCCCGGCTACGATGGAATGGTCATCGGCGTAGATGCGGTCACCGTGCAGTTCGAAGAAATCTTCAAAGATCAGGGGAATGTAGTCCAGGGTATAGGGGCGGTCTTTGTGGCGCGCGACCTGCACCGTCTGCCATTCGCTGAGATGGCTGTAGATTTCCTCTGTCTGGTGGCGCAATTCGCGTTCCAGATCATGTAATTGCTGGTGTTCCTCCGGCTTGAGGCGATCCCCCTTGCGCTGCAGGGCGATGATACGCTTTTCCAGTTCGGCCAGCGGCTTCTCAAATTCAAGGTCGTAAGCCATTGTATTTTCCTCTCTCTTTATTCGCTGGTGCTTTTGAGGGCCGTGAGCCTGCTGCCGGTTTCAACGCCGGGGCGGGCATAGAGGCGCAGCAACTTCGCAAGCGTCTGGCGCAGGTCGCGGCGGTGGACGATGGCGTCGATCATGCCGTGCTGGAGAACAAATTCGGAGGTGACGGCGCCTTCCGGCAGTTTGATGTGCATAAAGCCTTCGATGACACGCGGGCCAGCAAAGCAGATAAGCGCACCCGGTTCTGCCAGAATGACATCGCCGAGCATGGCGAAGCTGGCAGTCACGCCGCCGGTGGTGGGGTCGGTCAGCAGGCTAAAGAAGGGAATGCGTGCCTCTCCGAGCCGGGCAAGCGCGGCTGAGGTCTTCGCCATCTGCATGAGCGAATAGAAGCTTTCCTGCATGCGCGCGCCGCCGGAAGCAGAGGCGATGAGCAGGGGAATGCGCATATCCGTGGCAGCCTCGATGGCGCGGGTGATCTTTTCGCCCACGCCCGAACCCATGCTACCGCCGATAAAACGGAAATCCATAATAGCCAGCTCGATGGGCATACCTTCAATGGCGCCGTGACCAATGACAACCGCCTCGTTGAGCTGCGAGTTTTTGCGCTCATCATCCACCTTCTGCGCATAGACCTGCAAGGGGCTAACAAATTTGAGTGGGTCCGCCGCCGTGATCTCGCGGTCCGTCTCCACAAAGCTATCCGGGTCTACCAGCAGAGAGATGCGCTCATGGGCGGAGAGCTTGAAATGGAAGTTGCAGCGCGGGCATACTTTGAGATTCTTCTCCCAGTCACGTCCAACCAGCAGCTCTTTGCATTTCGGGCATTTGACTGCCAGATTTCCTCCAATGGGCAATCCAGGACCCAGTTTAGTTGTCTTTGCAGATGGCTGGGTCGACGGGGGATCAGCCTCTTTGACCATGAGATGTGCCTCCTTATTCATCTTGCGGGATGAGTGCAGTGACGAAACTTTGTGGTTCAAACGGTGCCAGATTTTCGACTTTCTCGCCGGTGCCGACAAATTTGATGGGGACGCCCAGATCATCGGCAACGGCGAAGGCGAAGCCTCCTTTCGCGGTGCTGTCCAGCTTGGTGATAATCACGCCGGTCAGCCCGATGTCTTCGGCAAATTTGCGCGCCTGTAGCAGCGCGTTCTGGCCAGTGGTGGCGTCAATGACGATTAATAGCTCATGGGGGCCATCAGGAATAAACTTCTGAATCACTTTATTAATCTTCTTTAATTCTTCCATCAGATTGTATTTCGTATGCAGGCGCCCTGCCGTATCGACGATCAGAACGTCAGCCCCGCGCGTGGTGGCAGCCTGAAGAGCGTCATAGACGACGGCTCCCGGATCAGAGCCTTGATTCTGGCTGATGACGGGAACGCCGATGCGCTCGCCCCATACTTTGAGCTGCTCGATGGCACCGGCGCGAAAGGTATCGGCGGCGGCCAGCACGACACGGTGTCCCTCGCGGGTGAGCCGGTAGGCCAGTTTGGCGATGCTGGTGGTTTTGCCGGAGCCGTTGACGCCGATCACCAGAATGACAGTCAGGGGTGACTGTCGAGAGAAGTTGAGTTCTGCCGGTTTCCCCAGCAGGCTTGCCAGTTCCTGGCTCAGCGCGTTCTGGAGATGTTTCGTGGTGCGCATATTCTCGGTTGCCGCACGCTCATGCAGGCGTTCCATCAGCCAGACAGTGGTGCCAGGTCCCACGTCGGCGCTCAACAGGGCCTCCTCTAACTCATCCCACGTATCTTCAGTAATCAGTTTTTCTTGTTGCAATGTCTGGCCGCCCATCCGGTTAAAAAACTGACGGGTGCGGTCCAGACTGGCTTTAAATGGATTAAAACGTTCAGGCATAACTTTCCTCCCTTCCCTGTTCGCCCATATACTATCACTTCCTGGCTCGCTATAGCAACATATCATAAGATGATAGACACGAACAGAAGGCAAAAGGAACGGCTCCCTTTGCCTTCTGCCCTTGCTCCATGCGGCCATTCGCAGTTCACGGCCCGGCTCTCACTTTCCACTGAGGGGAATGGAAAACTTACGGGCGGCTGCCGCGATACGAATGGAGAGACCCGTCGCTGATCGGCTCATTGATGATGATATCGCCATTGCGGATCTTAATGTTGTACAGGCACGCGGGGTTTGTACAAACCCAGGCCTTGTACTCGATGGAAGCTCCCTGGCTGCCAAAGTCCGAGAGCGGGACTAAATCACCTTCACTACACTTGCGACACCGGGGAAACGCATTTTCCACGAAATCGCCTCCTTCCTTCCCTTCTGGAGGGTTGTACTCGCCAACACAACTCGCCGCCGTGTCCGCGCGGTGCAAGACCGGCGAAGAAGTTAGGCCGGGGGGAGCCTCCGCCTCTGCATCCGCATCCCCACTCCGGGCAATCACTGCCCAAACTACTGCAATCTTACCACAGATTGCCTCTGCTGTCAGCAAAGAAATGAAGGTTTTTTCATCTCTTTTGCCAGTATCCCTCACAATTCCCTGTTCCAGCTCAGCCTCATGGGAACCCACTACTGGCCCGCCGCAGCCCCATCTGTGACTATTCACAGCCAGCCTGGCAATGTCTGCCATATACTCTTAGCATAACAGGTGTTACAAGATACGTCAAGCGTTCAGTGACAGTTTTTTCATGTGTTTGTATGTTTCTTTTTACACCGCCTGCCTGTGGAATTTTCCCCACATCTGGAAATCTGTTCCCCTCACTCAGGATAGGCCATACCAGCAGGAAGTGAGCCAGGGCGCAGGCAAACTGCACCCTGACCCCCATTACCCATCCCGAACGGGTTTCTCATAGCATGCTATGAGTGGAACAACCCTTTAGAAACGAGCGGCAATGCCGATTGATACAGCGTGACGGGGTGTGTGCATCGGTGACGCGCAGCGATAAATGACGAACAAGAATGAGAGATACAGCCCGTTCTGCTTTCTGGCACGATTCTTGCTCTTTAAGAGAAGTGGGAAGCAATATCAGCGGAGACGGTTTTCCCGAACGTACTTGCGTTTGACCGAATAGCGGCTTCTATCAGGGATTGATATTAAGGAGAATGCTCATGGCGACAAAAAGAATGAGAGCTTCTATCGTCGATAGCGAAACGGCTGTACTAGCAGGCAAGAAGCGGTATGCAAAACAGAGCAGTATGTGTGACGAGGTCGAGCTGGACCTGGGCGCGAACATAGACATAGAACTGGATTTTGACGACGAGTTCGAGGACGAGTTTGAGGAAGGCGAGCGGGAGAAATGCAGCACCCCTGCCATGGATGATTCGGTAAAGCTCTATCTCAAAGAAATTGGCGCCTTTCCCCTGCTGACCGCCGAGCAGGAACTGGCGCTGGGTGAGCGTATAGCGCGTGGCGACCAGCGCGCGCGGCAGAAACTGATTGAGGCCAATCTGCGCCTGGTGGTCAGTGTAGCGAAACGGTACTCCAACCAGGGTCTATCGATGCAGGATATGATTCAGGAAGGCAATATTGGCCTGATGCGAGCGGTGCAGAAGTTTGATTACCGGCGTGGTTTCCGCTTCAGCACCTATGCTACATGGTGGATTCGCCAGTCGATTACCCGCGCCATTGCCGAACACTCGCGCACCATCCATATCCCCGTCCATGTAGTGGAGGTGATCTACAGGATCAAGCGCGTGGCGCGTCGTATTTACCAGGAGCAGGGAACGGAGGCGCTGCCGGAACAGATTGCCGCCGAGGTCGGGTTGCCGAAAGAGAGGGTGCTGGAGCTGCTCAGCGTGGCCGACCAACCCATGTCGCTTGACGCCCCGGTGGCCGAAGACGAACTTTACCTGCTGGCCGATACGCTGGAAGATACGACCATGTCCCCTCCCATGGACCAGGTTTCGCAGCGCATACAGCGCGAATACATCGAGCGGGCAATGACGGCGCTGAACGAGCGCGAGCGCGACATCATCGAACTACGCTACGGCCTCGCCGATGGCCGCTCCCTGACTCTTGATGAAATCAGCGCCCGCTACCGCCTGACGCGCGAGCGTATCCGCCAGATCGAAGTCAAAGCCCTGCGCAAACTGCGCTACCCCGACCGCTACAGCAGCCCCGTCAACCTCCGTGAACTCGCACACGTATAGACAAAGCCGACGCCAACATGCCATGTCCACGATGGGTTCTCATGGCATGTCGGCGAGTCGTTTTTCGTCCTGGTTTTATGCTTCTGCTGCGACCCCACCCGCCTGGGCTTGCAGGTAGGCATGGATGAACTCGTCGATCTCGCCGTTCAGATAGGCGGCGGTATCGCTGGTCTCGTAACCGGTGCGATGATCCTTCACAATGTTATAGGGGTGGACCGTCACCGAACGAATCTGGGTGCCGAAATCGGCCTGCACGTGTTCGCCTTTGAGCCGCGCGGCCTCCTCCTCGCGTTTCCGCTGCTCCAGTTCGTAGAGGCGCGCCCGCAGCAGGCGCATGGCTACTTCGCGGTTCTGAATCTGCGAGCGTTCGTTCTGGCAGGTGACGACGATGCCCGTTGGAATATGGCGGATACGTACCGCCGAATCGGTTTTGTTGACGTGCTGGCCGCCCGCGCCGGTCGAACGGTAGGTATCCACCTCGATATCTTCGGGGCGAATGGTGATCTCGATGGTATCTTCGATATCGGGCATGACCTCGACTTTGGCGAAGGAGGTATGCCGCCGGTGCGCAGCATCGAAGGGCGAGAGGCGGATCAGCCGGTGGGTACCGATCTCCGAGCGCAGGTAGCCATAGGCATAGCGCCCGGTGACGCCAACGGTGACGCTTTTGATACCGGCCTCTTCACCTTCCATATACTCATAGATTTCCGTGCGGAAGCCATGACTTTCGGCCCAGCGCAGGTACATACGCAGCAACATGGAGGCCCAGTCCTGCGCATCCACGCCGCCACTGCCTGCGTGGATGCTGAGGATGGCATTGCGCGCGTCGTGTTCTCCGCTCAACATGAGAGCGAATTGTAACTGCTCGACCTCCTGCTCAACCTTTGTGAGGGATTGCGCAACCTCCGCTTGCATCTCCTCATCCCGCTCCTCCTCCAGCAATTGTGCCAGTCCGAGCAGGTCATCGAGCTGTGCGGCGATATTCTCCCAGGTCGTGACCTCTTCGCGCAGGGCATTCAGTTGTTGCATCTGCGCCTGCGCGCGCCGGTTATCCGACCAGAAATCTTCCGCTATGCTCTCTTCTTCCAGTTTCTGGATATGTTCTCGTTTGTTCGCCAGGTCAAAGACGCACCATCGTCTTCTCGACGCGGTCTTGCAGGCGTTCGATTTGATTGGTTAGTTCACTCATGGGGCTTATTGTACCATGTTTTTGTATGCAGGCCAAGTAGCCCGGATGTGTCATGCTTCGCTCAGCATCTCGGTATTGTTCTTGAAAGGCTACCGATGCTTCGCCCCCGCTCAGCATGACATGTCCGTGTGCATTCTCAGCTTTAGTTCTGAAAGCTCATTACTTCCCGGCCCGGCGAAGCTTGTACCCGGCAGGGCGGCGCTGCCGGCTGGCAAAAGCAGACGGCCCGTATTGCCTGGGGCTTCTGTCGAAATCGCGCCGCTTCCCGCTTTCACGTCGCCTGGATGAAGCGGGGGATTCCGGCGCGGGGAAGTCTACCGCTTTTTGTGCGATCTCCGGGCTGGATAGCGGCGTCGCTGCAAGGATTTCCCCGTCAATGGCGAGTCGCTGTACCGCTACGGTCTGCCCCAGACTGCGCGTCATGCGCTTCCATTGCGGCAGGTCTGCCGGGGCCAGCAGCGTGATCGCTTTGCCTTCGCGCCCCATTCTGCCGGTACGACCGACGCGGTGCGTAAACAACTCGCTCGATTCTG
>Ga0209581_1003096_pt1 | contig 14746 bp, 6 predicted proteins | sample Coa_R2_FD_187160 | JGI IMG/M metagenome (GOLD analysis project Ga0209581, IMG submission 187160) | Surface soil microbial communities from Centralia Pennsylvania, which are recovering from an underground coalmine fire - Coalmine... | ecosystem: Environmental > Terrestrial > Soil > Unclassified ...
CAGCGCCAGGATCACCATCCGCTTTCAGGAAGACCGCATGCGCGGCGTCAGGGAATCCGGCTCGCGAATGCGATGCCCTCGCACAGTTCAGAGCCGTGCTGGAAATCGCTACTTACACCACGGGCTGCTAAGGCTAGACGCCCCTTCCCTTCGGCTGTAATGCGGTAGTATCTCGCCCGCTGTTTACTCTCCGATTGCTTCCATTGTAACTGCACCCAACCTTGGCGTTCCAGACGGTGAAGAGCCGGATAGAGGGAGCCGGTTTCTACCTGAAGAACGCCACCGGACTGGAGGCGGAGGGCTTGGATGATTCCGTAACCGTGTTGCGGTCCCCACTGCAGTGTCTGCAGGATGAGCATGTCAAGTGTGCCCTGAAGCAGTTCAATACGGTTCCTGTATTGGTCCTTCGAAGTCATGGCTGTAGAGATCCTACAGCTATAGGATGTAGTTTGCCTACTGGTTGGGTTTATGCGTCCGCGCTCATTCCGCGACGCGCTATTTGTCTGGTCACCTTCGTACCATCCGCACATTCTCGTCATCCAGCCAGAGCTATCAGGTATCAAGATCTTAGAGGCTGAGAATGAAATGTATCGCCTGTTGATAGCCAGCATGAAAGCACATTCAAATTGTAGTGGCGCTGCTGGATTCTGCTGATGGGTATGACAAACGGCAACAAAAAGCCCCGGACGATACCGGGGGCAAGGAGGGCGCCGCTTTTCCAACCGCCGCTCTACGAGCCGAGCGAGTTTTCTCGGATCACCGACTGCGGAATCTCGTTATCGGACTCAGCTCGGCGATCAGCCTCTTCAGCCACGCGTTCTCATCACGCAGATGCTTGACCTCCCCGGCCCTCCTCCAAGCCGCCATACTCCGCTTTCCAAACATGGATCGTGTGCTTGCTCACGCCCTGTTCCCGAACCACATATTCCGTCGTGAGGCCCTCCTCCACGTGTTTCAGCGCAGCGATGATCTGCGCCTCTGGTTACCTGCTGCGACTTGTTCGTCCCAAACAAACGGCGACACCATACCTGCGACGGCGTCATCATGTCATCGAAGACCTGCAGGTGAATCGGCCTTCGTCAGGCTCCAAGTAGCTCAAGATCAGCTGACCAAACCTCCTCGATCCACTCCCTCGATTTGTCATCTCAGCCCTGCGGCGCGCCTCCATACAGAGTCTGAAAGTTGAGCCAGGTGTTTCCGACCAGTACATCCTCTTGATGAGGGCCCCCGTCGAAATCCACTGCAATCGAGCCGCGAGCGCGCGTGCCCGCGTCCATCCGGTTGTTGCGTATCAGGAAGTTCGTCTGCACGCCTGCTTTCGCCACGTGGAGGTTGGCGCCCACATTGACGTTCAGCGCCTCATTCTTTTCGATGATGCTCCCCGGCAGAAGACCTCCCGTGCCCCCATGTACTGTCTGCTGGTCGTTAACCGTGCTGAAGGCATCGATGCAATCATGAATTCTGTTGCCCCGCGCCACGACTCCTAGGGAGTTCGATGCCGAGCTTGCCACGTTCACCCCGTTAATGATCTGGATACCTGCCTGACTGCCAGCTATCTCATTGCCGGTTACGAGCTGAAATGCCTGGGCTGCCGGATTGGCGGTTGGGGCATTGACGTCCTCATTTTCACACCACAAGCCCACCCCAAATTGAACGTCCGAGATACGGTTGTCGGCAATGATCGATTGCAGCCCGCCCTCGAAGAGGTCGACCCCCCTCGCACCGGTGTTGAAATCCGGGTACACGCCGCGCTTTCCATTCAGGTCATTGCTATAGGTCACGGTGTGGATCGGACCCGTATACACCTGCACTTTGCTGGACGCATCCGGCTGCACGTTCCATTCACGGTCGACCGTGATGGTTGCCGTCGATGGATCATAGGCGCTTATGAGCCGGATCTGGCCGAGCCCCTTGCCCTCATAAATGTATAAGGCACTGTTCGAGCCGGGGTGGGCCGGCGTTACCAGCCGAACGGTTGTGGCCGACGCACCCGCAATGGCATGGTTGCTTGCCCCAGTCTCCCACAGGATGATCTCACCGGAGTTGGGATCGGAGAAGTTGGGGATGGGGCCGACTTTCGTCGCGGTGTTGTTGGCGATGTACTCGTTCAGGTGTCCTCCGCCCGCGGGATTCTGTCCATAGCTCTGGTGGACAATGAAGCGTCGAAGCGTGCCGGTTCCAACGCCGGGCTGGAGGTCCATCGCCTTGTTGTTCGTGAAGCTGGCCTCTCTCAGAGTGTGGCAGTACAAAGCCCCCGGGTTGCCGGGCGCGACACCATGATCCCCGCCGAGGAAAGTGTTCCCATCGAAGAACAGCTGCCGGGAGTCGCGAGGACCTGACGCCGAGTAGAAGGAAAAGACGCTGTCGTTGATGTAGACATAGCTACAATCCAGGATGCCGTCATTCGACCACGGCGATCCCATGACCATTCCATAGATCGTCGCCGCAACCTTTATCCTCGTGAACCAGACGTTCGATGACCCGGCAGGATTAATCCCCCGCATGTAGACCTGCCCTAGCACAGGTGAGCGGGCGACCATATGCGACATGTCAAGCCCGAGGTCCTGGATCTCGATCGTGTTGAGCCCAGTTGCATCGATCTGGTGCAGGTAGCTGCCGTGGGGCACGATGACGGATTTGTCCATGCCCTCGCCTACCCACCGTGTCCTGGATCCCATCCGCAGCGTCCTGCTCACCCGGTAGGTTCCAGCCGGGAAGTAGACGGTTGACCCGGGATCCTCATTCGCGTGTGCGATCGCGGACATAATCGCGTCGGTGTCGTCCGTCGATCCGTTGCCGGTCGCCCCGTAATCGGTGACGCGGTACCACGTTTCCGTCCACCCTGGGCCTTCGTAGATGGTCAGGTCGTTCGGCGACCTGCTCCAGCCGTACTCGCCACCGTGACCATTGTGCACCCATACTTCATAGATACCCAGCGGAAGCTCCGGGACGGCGAACTGCACGCGATAGGGATTCACCGACGTTGGCGTTACCCACTGGCCTCTACTGGGCCTTCGCGGGCGCAGCGTACGCTTCCCGCGTCGGTTGACTGAGGTTGGCGCCAACTGGCCCTTGTCGCCCGCGGGCAGTAGGTAGACGCGTGCGTTCGACTTTCCTGGCCGGTTGGCATGGGCCAGATTGGTTCCGTGCACGGCCACCGTATCGCCGACAACCGCTTTGTCCGGCCCGAGCCAGAACGCCGATGTGCTGTTCAGCAGGACCGGGTAGCTGCAGCCGGCCGCGTTCCGCGCCCACAGCAGGTAGGTGCCCCAGGCAGGCAATTTCTCCGGCAGCGTGATGATGCGCATGCGGTCGCCGCGCATCTGCACCTTGGCAACGCCCGCGACTTGGCCGTGTGGCCCAGAGACCACGAACTGCGTGTCAGGGGTGAAGTTCTCACCGGTCACCACCAGGGATTCATCCGGCCCGGCGGTGCGATTCCACTCGGCAATCTGCGGCGCCCCCGCCGGAACGGTCATCGTCGCCACCGGCGGATGAAAGACATCGAACCACGCGGGCAGACGCAGCTCGAGATCCGGCCGCTCGATCCGCCGAATGTCAGGGTAGGTCACGGGCCCGGCGGCGCTTACCATTCCCGAAACCCTCAGCGCCGCCACATTGGCCGCAGCGGCCGCTCCGCCGATCAGGACTTCGCGTCTGCTCAATTTGCGCATGCTTCAGAACACCTCTCCAGGTCGTCCACTCTATGTTGAGGTTGTGAACGCGATCAGAAGCTGAAGCGCGCCTGTAGCTGCACTGTCCGGCTACCCAGGGCACTGGAGGGTACGCCAAAGTGGGGATTGACGGAAGCGACGGTTCCGTCGGGGTTCGCCGTTCCGATCAACCCGTCAATCGTCTGGCCGTTGATATTGATTTTGTTGAACAGGTTATAGGTATCGACACGGACTTCCAACGCCGCATTCTCCCCCAGCACGCGATTGTTCGGCAAACCAAACTTCTTCGCCAGGCTGGCGTCGAGGTCCTGGTACCCCGGTCCGGTCAGGCTGTTCCGATGAATGCCAGGCACCGGGGCCGACGCAACCGCCGGAAAAGCCGGGCCCACCACATATTTCGGAGCGACGAAGAAGCGAGTGGCATCTCCACCGTAGTTCGGATTCTGTGGCCCCATAAAGATGGAGTTTCCCGTCTTGGTTCCGGCTCCTCCGCGGTAGGCCGCCGGGTGAAGCGATGCATAGCCGCTCCCCTGGTAATACACCTGCCCGACGGTGTTATACACAGCGTCAAATGGAAACCCGGTATGGAGATTGAAAATGCCGCTGAGCGCCCAGCCGCCCAATACTTTTTCCATCCAGCTTGAACTATGGAAGAAGACCGGCTGCCATACGCCGAAGAGCTTAAACATATTCTGCACGTTGAAGTCCGACCGCCCATAGGCCGACCGCGGGTCAAATGGATACTCATTACCAACGAACGCGCCCGACCCCTCGTCCATCGACTTGGACCACGTATATTGCGCCTCAGCCGTGAAGTGATGCGAAGTCTGGTGCCGCAGAGTGGCGATCAATGCATTGTAGTTTCCCGTGGCTCCGTTCCAGAAGTAATTCACGTAGTTGAGCTTCGGATTAATGGGCACACCGTTTCCGATCACAATCGCATTAAAGTTCGCCAAGATATTTTGATGCCTCGTCTGGCTGCCCATATAGCCGAGGGAAACCACGGAATCAAACGGTAGCTGGTACTCCCCTTGCAGGGAGTAGTGGTACGTCGTGACCGTTTTCGGGTGGGACTGGAAGGCCGCCACCGAGGAGCTGAACTGCGAACTGACCGGCAGGTTGTCGGGGCCAAGCGGGGTGATTGCAGCCGGATTTGGCGGATAACCAAGGTATGAATGCACGTCGGACGCAATACCATACAGGATTCCGCTGCCGGCGCATGAGGGATTGCTGGTGTACGGGTAGGGGCACGTGAAACTAGCCGTTATCAAATATGGCAGGTTGCCCGTGACGTTTGCAGTAACCGCGATTTCGTACTGGTTGTAGTTGATGCCAGCGCCACCGCGGAAGACCGCTTTGCCATTGGATGCGCTGGGCTGCCAGGAAAATCCAAGCTGTGGCCCAAAATTCGCCTTCTGGGGTGTGTAGAGACTGCCTCCTTTGCGGATATGGAGACCGGTAAGTGCATTGCTGCCGGAACCGAACTCAACTACACCGAGGTTGTTCTGTTTGGAGTACAAGCTGCCAAAATACGACCATCGCAAGCCGGCATTCATGGTCAGGTTCGGGCGAACTTTGTAATCGTCCTGCACAAAGAAGGCCAAAAGGTTCTCCCATAAATCCTGGCGATTTACGGTAGGTGTGCCGGTGGTCGGTGAGAACAAGCCGCTCTCAAAATTGGGCGCGTCATTGGCGAAATCCCAGATGTTGTCGAAGGTATAGCTGGGACGCACTTCAAAGACAGGGTTGCTCAGGAGGTAGAGCCGAGTCAACTCACCGCCAATTTTGATGTTCTGGTTGCCCAGTGTCTTAGACAGGACGTCGTTATAGGTGTAGGTCCACTCGTTAAAGTCACCCAGACCGCCGACCCCAAAGAAAGTCAACGGGGTGGCGTCGAAGCCCACACTCGGCAACCCCAAAGGCACATTTTTATTCGTAGGATATTTATAGCGATAGCCGGCCGCGTTCACCCGGGCCTGGTTGAGGAGGGTTGGAGAAAACGTGTGGTTCCAGAGCCCCGTAAATGCGCCATTTTCCTGCAAGAGACCCTCGAGGTTGTATGACCGGACCGAGCCGGAGTAATTCCTGATCGTTACGGGGACCCAGTAGATCGTAAAGGTCACATGATCTTTTTGCGTAGCATTCACGTCGAGCCGCCCGTTGTACTGCGATTGGGAAATATTGGTTGGATTGACAGTATTGTAGAGCGCCATATCGGGAACGCCATCCAACCCGCCGCCAACACCTGGGAGATTGCTGCTGCCGCCATACGTCAGGTCCTGGTTGCCTATACCCGTCTTGATCGGCGAGCCCACATCCAAACCGGCACCGGGGATGGTGGCGCAATTCACACCTTCCGTTAACCCGATCTGCGCGCACGTCTGCGAAATGATCCCATTGGTGACAGGAGTATTGCCGGGAAACGACAGGTAGGTCTTCGCGATGCTTCCGATGACTCCGGAGGTCTGTGCAAGTTTGTCGAATTGCGGCGTTTCATACCATCCCTTCCCCGTCGTGATCGAATTGTCCGGGCTGGTTTCAAAGTTGAAGAATGCGAAGATCTTGTTCTTCCAGATGGGTCCACCTAAGCTGCCGCCGTAGTTGTTGGTGCGCTCCTCATCACGGAGCACGCCTTTGTCTGCCACCGTACTCGACCCCGTAATGCCAGGGACATAACCGTTCCATCGCTGATATGCATTCAGGCCGGGACGAGAAGCTTTGAAAAAGGCGCTGCCATGCAGGCCGTTCGTGCCGGATTTGGTGATGACCTGCATATGTGCGCCGGAAAACCGTCCGTTTTCGGCGTCATAAGCATTGGTGACGATGGTGAAGTCCTGGATGGAATCTTCGCTGGGCGTGATCAGGGTAGTTCCGCCCCAGGCTGGGCTGACGGTGCTGATGCCGTCTACGCTGATACTGTTGGTTTCATAGTGCCCGCCGAGCGTGTTGATCTGCGGTCCGTTCGATACCGAGAAGATGCCACCAGTCGAACCATATTGACCCGATCCGCCAGGTCCGTCGGCAGCGGGGTTACTGTTTGTGCCGCCGCCGGCAACTTGCGAGGCATCGCCAAATGCGCCCGGAGCCAGTTGCGCCAACTGGAATACGTCCCGATCGAACGACGGCATGTGCTGGATCTGATTGCTGTCGATGGTGACGCTTTCCGTCGCCGTTTCCGTGTGCAGCATGTTGTTTTCCGCACTCACCGAGACCGTTTGCTCCGCCTGACCGACAGTGAGCTGCACATTGATGGAGTTCGCCTGCTCCGGCGTGATCTGGATATTTGCAATTGTTTTGGTTTTAAAACCGGGCGCGGTTACGGTCATTGTGTAGGGTGCCGGGGCCAGCGCATTGAACGTGTACACTCCGGCGCGGGAACTCGTTACCGTCACTGTCTGATTGGTGGCGGTGTCGGTCAGAGTGACCGTCGCGCCCGGGATCACCGCTCCTGTCGGATCGGTGACAACGCCCTGAATCGAGCCGCGGAACTGGGCGCGGAGCGTGGCAGGAAGCAGAAACACAAGAGCGAACAGGAGAACTTTCGACAATAGCGAAATTAGCCCTTGAACAGCAGCGGCAGGCCGCTGTCTGCCGTCTTCCGGAAAGGCATCGGTCTCTTCACTGCCTGAAGACGTTGATATCCCCGCGGCGGCGGGGATCGCAGCATCGCACCGTGTCCCACGAGATGCATGGCTCATTTTTATACTGGCCACCACATTCCTGTCCTCTATCCATTCACGTTCCATCTGAAAAGCCTCCTGAAATCGAACTTCAAAGCGTCGCACGAAGGTTAGGGCTGAGAACGGACACTAAACAAGGCAATTCCTTGAATTTACGGTATGTTTGCATTGCGAACAGTGGGAGCGATCCAGGTAGCCGAACTTAATCGCAATGTTTTAAGCCAGTTAGGTGGTATTACACAATTTCGGATCGATTTTCTTTGGGCCTCAACGTCACGACGTTGTTTACATTGCAATTACAAAACGATAAACTCCGCGTGAAAATTAAATTTGGAGCATCGAAGTGCGCGATCCATACCTGATCAAATCCGTGGCTCATGCCGCCCAACTCCTGGCAGCGTTTGAAGCCCCAGGCGAGGCCCTGTCCCCAAGGGAAATCTCGGCGCGCACCGGATTAAGCCGGGGCATCGTCCACCGGTTGCTGTATACGCTGGGACATCATCATGTCGTCGAGCATATGGAAAATAACCGATACCGGCCGCTCTATCGCAGGCTGACGAAGACCCTCTGGAGGATCGGCTACGGCGCACCTGGAATCGACACGCTTTTCACGCGTGCAGTTACGCAGAGTCTCCGTATTGCTGCAGATCGCGGCGGAGAGATTGAGATTCTGACGCTGGACCACTGCTTTAAACCGGACGTTGCCTTGCACAATGCAGCGCAATTCATCCGCGAGCGGGTTGAGCTGGTGATTGATTACCAGATCGACGAGCAGGTCGGCGCTGTAACCGCGAACTTGTTCCGTGAAGCCAACATTCCAGTCATTGTGATTAACAACCCACAACCAGGAGCCACATACTTTGGTGCCAATAACTATGAGGCCGGTCTTATCGGCGGGCGCTATCTGGGCAAATGGGCACGTGCGCGCTGGCTCGGAGAGGTGGATCAGATTGTCATGCTCGATTTATGTCGCGCTGGCACTGTCCCCAGGACGAGGCTTGCTGGAATGGTATATGGGATCAGGGAGATCCTGGGACAAGTCTCGAAAAAGATTCCCGTCGTCTATCTCGACGGAGGCGGCCGGTTCGAAAGCAGCTGGCAAGCGATGCGCAAGCATCTTCGCACAGGAAATCGGCACCGCACCCTGATCGGCGCGGTAAATGACAATTCCGCTCTGGGTGCGCTGCGCGCGTTTGAAGAAGCAGGCCGCGCAGAAGACTGCGCCGTGATGGGACAAAACGGTGCGCTCGAAGCCCGCAAGGAACTCCGGAAGAACCACAGCCGGCTTATCGGGTCAGTCGCGTATTTCCCTGAAAAATACGGCGACGGGTTGGTGCAGCTGGCACTGGATTTATTAAATCGCCGCTTTGTTGCTCCGGCGATCTTTACTCCACACAAACTTCTCACCAGCCATAACGTGGACCATATCTATCCGAATGATTCGCTTATGGGGTATCAGGAAGTGTTGACATGATGCTGTTGCCAACGATTACATCCGAAGAGCCGACGTGGATCGGAATCTCAAGGTAAGCATCTGGTCTTCCCATCTGGACAGCCAGTGAGCGACAGCCCACATGGTTCAGCCAGGAGGATCGCCAGACTGCTTCTTTCTTAACCCGATTTCGTCTTGACGGGAAGTACCACCAAAAGGGACGGAGAGCCGAAAGTCAGTTGCCAAAATCAAGGCGTGCTCTCATGCCTTGTCCTCCAAATCGTCAAGGTACAGCACACCACTCTCTAAGAACACTTAGGTTGGAAGTCGGAACACAGGAACGTGATGCGCTCGCCTGCTATTCTACAGAACGGAACAATAATGACCTGCTCGGAGGAAACACGAAACACGTGAGGGGATTTGAAACGGGATTGCGGAAGTTCCTTTTGCTTGCATTACTATTTGCTTTTCCGTTCGCAGCCTGGGGACAAGGTGCGACTGGTGATGGTATTCACAAGATTCACGTGAACGACGCGCCGGAACGGCCGGTAGGGATGGATGCGCTGGCGCATCCCGAGTATCTCCCTTTCCTGTATCCAGCCGGAACCCAGACCTTTCAATCCTCGTCCTACGACCTGACCGGAAAGAACGACGACGGCAATTTTCACAAGGCTTTCACGCGGTATATCGATTCCAGCGGAGAATATGTCATCTTCGACGCCTATGGCCCGGGCTGTCTCTACCGACAACAGTTCAATGTCTGGATCATGATGGATCAGAAGACGGGAAAATTCCTGCCGGGCGCGGGCAGCTCGCGGATTCGTTTTTACTTCGATGACGAGAAGACGCCGCGGATCGATCTGACCATCGACGAGTTCTTTAGCGGCCACCATCCGCCCTTCGACGCGCCATTTTCCTTTGCGGGAGATATCAAGGATTATGCGACGGAGGAAGGGAAATGGATGTCCTCGATCGGCATTGAGACGGGGACGCCGCTGTTTGCCGTTCAGTATTATCCGCTTCCATTCGCCAGGCGTCTCAAGGTAGCCTTTGTCCCCAGCAGCGCCTTCAAGCAACACATGGATCAGGACAACTCGAGCTGGTACCAGTTCACATATCTGCTGTACCCGCCAGGAACGAAGGTTGCCTCCTGGACGGTGGATCCACCCTCCAGCCGGCAGGTAAGAGAGCAATGGAGCCACATCGGGGCCGATCCGAAACCCACTACGGGCAATCGTTATACCCATGTGTCGATTACCATTCCCGCTGGAAAGACCGGAACTTTGTTCGATGTCCAGGGGCAGGGCGCGATCGCCAGCATCAAAATGCACGTGTCGCCCTACTCCAGCAGCACCTTCTATGGTCTCCGTCTGCACATGACGTGGGACCGTGCGAACTTCGGGAATGCTGCACCGAATTTTGAGCTGCCCATCGGCGCCTTCTTCGGCGGCGGGCCCGATGATTTTGAATTGAGTTCGCAGATCCCCTTCAAGAAGCTGGCGAATCTCTTCTACGGCTTTAACGAAGCGACGGAAACTTTCTATTCCTACTGGCCGATGCCTTTCTGGTCTTCGGCGACGATCGAGATCGTGAACCCAACCACAGTGCCGGTGACGATCACCGCCGACATCGGTGTCACGCCGAAAGAAAGCTTCGCCTACCCACAAAACGAAAGCGGCTATTTCCATGCAAAGGAGACACGCTATAGAGATTCCGGAGAAGGTCTCTATGCCAGGGCATTTCATGAATTCGGGGCCGGGCAGATCGTCGGCACCAATTTCTATTCGAAGGACTATAGCGAGGAGGGTGATGAATTCACGTTTATCAACGGCTCCCGAACCCCGCAGATCCATGGCGATGGGACTGAAGACGATCACAATCAGGGTTTTGGCGGAACGACGTATCAGAAGCCGCTGTTTGGCGCGTTGGTCGATGGCTACCGCGGCTCCTATCGCCTTCTCCTGGCGGATCCCTACGTCTTCGACAAAGAGGCGCGCATTACCTTTGAGACTTCGAACGAAGGATTCGACGTAGGCACCAAAACGAACCGCACCATCGCCCAGACGGATGTGGTCGCCTATTATTACCTGGCACCCAATTCGGGGGTTCTCAGTCAGACCGACACGCTTGACGTAGGGATTCCGTCATCGGAACTGGCGCATAATTACCACATTGAAGGCCAGACCTGGGCTGGATCGCTGCGAAGCGCCTATGACGGCTACGGCAAGAATCCCGAGGCAGACACTTTTGTCGAAGAGGGCCGAGCATTTCACGGCCGTAGCGCCTTCACAGTCAGAATCAACCCACAGAATGATGGCGTGCTGCTGCGCCGGCTGCTGTCACGCAGCGGCAACGGAGTACAGACGGCGGCAGTATACGTCGACGGTGTAAAAGTCGAGCGGCTCTGGCATGTCGTCTTCCCGTCATCGGCGCCGGAAGATCAGACTTGGGTAGATTCCGATTTTGTGATTCCGGCATCCCTGACGCATGGGAAGTCCAAACTGCGGATCGAAATTCGCTACGTTGGATCGAGCAAGGATGAGATCAATGAATTTCATTACTGGGTGTTCTCATACATGGCGAGGCGACCTTGATGCATTCTGGTTTGCTCCGGGATCGAGCGGGCGTCTGCTCGTGCTCAGGAACATGGCACTCTTCCTTCTTCACACTTCGTTCCGTGCAGCTCCTAAGCCGAAACGGAGATCACTCTCATCAGCCTCTCGAACCAGGACAGGAGGAACCTTAGGATCCCTGAGTAACCTCTGAACAGCATGTCTTTCCAAACCATGAAGGTATCGTTGTCAAGTATTTCGTGCTGAAAAGTAGTATATTTTCTGCAAACGCTCTACGAATATACTCGTTTTGTTTTACAGAGAAGAGATCACCATCTTAACGAAAGCAGCGCCCTGTCCATTCCAGCGCCGAATCTAGTCGGGTCCAGTGCTCAGTGATTGCTGGTCAGCGCTGAACAGGAATACACCCATGAAAACACTGTTTTTGTGTGCAGCGGAATCGCTTCGTTCGTGCGCTCTGACGGTCGCAATGGCTCTACTTCTTTTCATAGCCTCCGCTCGAATGAGCTTGCCTGCCCAGGAATCCGCTACGCATACAGGCGTGTCCCCGTCAGCAGCAAGCCCGCTGGGGCACCGCCCATGGGCAAACCCAGCGCTGCCTTCCGCGAAGCGAGCCCAGCTTCTACTGCAGCAAATGACCCTGGACGAGAAGATCGCGATGGTTCATGGCGTAACACCCATCCCCGTCCATGGGTATGTCGGCTATGTTCCCCCGAACACACGACTGGGGATCCCCGCACTCACGCTGGCAGATGGGAGGGCAGCGGTTGGAAACGGCGCGAAGGACATCACCTTGTTGCCGGCGCCAATTGCCGCCGCATCTGCCTGGGACGTTGATCTGATGAATGCCTTTGGACGCGTGCTTGGGCAGGAGCAGTGGATCAAGGGAACGAACGTGGCGCTTGCGCCCTCGATCGATGTGGTCCGCATTCCAGAGTGGGGAAGAACCTTTGAAAGTTACGGCGAGGACCCGTATTTCAACGCCAGAATGGCGGTTGCGGAGATCAAGGGAATTCAAAGCCAGGGACCCATTGCAGATGCCAATATGTACCTCAGCATGAACCAGGAGGACAACCGTTTGAAGGAAGACTCGCGCGTGGACGAAAGGACGCTCCAGGAGATCTACCTGCCCCCGTTTGCGGCAGCGATTCGACAGGCGCACGTAGATACGATCATGTGTGCCTACGTCAAGACAAACGGAGTGTATTCCTGTGAAAATGATTATCTGCTCAATAAAGTTCTCAGAAAACAGCTCGGATTTGATGGCTGGGTCATGAGTGATTGGGGCGCAACCCATTCGACGGTAGATTCCGCAAATCATGGCCTGGACCAGGAGATGCCTGATAGTAGGTACTTTGGAGATAAGCTGAAAGCCGCAGTGCAGAGTGGGCAGGTCAGCCAGGAAGTTCTCGATGCACATGTCCTGCATATTCTTTTGCCTATGTTTCAGCACGGATTGTTTGAGCGCCCGAACCCAGGATCCTGGAGCGCAAATGCTCGTAATCCGGAGCGCGATGCGTTCTCCCGAGAGGTAGCGGAAGCCGGTACAGTCTTATTGAAGAATGCACACGGAATTCTGCCATTAAGAACGAGCGCGCACGTCGCCATTATTGGTGCGGCGGGTACTGCACAGCCGAAGGTCGAGGGCGAAGGCAGCTCGCAGGCGAATGCTCCCTATGTCATTAGTCCCTTAGAAGGGATTAGGAATCGCCTCGGCATCAATGGAAATACAAAGGTTTCATTTGAAGATGGAAGCGACCTGGGCAAGGCTGCAGATATCGCCAGTCATGCCGATGTAGCAATTGTCTTCGTCAGCACAGAAGATGGCGAGGGTTCAGATAGGCCAAACCTCGAGCTTCCAGGTAACCAGGATGCACTTATTAATTCCGTCACAGCAGTGAACCAGAATACCATTGTTGTCCTGGATACGGGCGGACCGGTCCTGATGCCCTGGATCAATCGCGTCGCGGGAGTGATTGAGGCTTGGTATCCCGGTCAGGAAGACGGAAACGCGATTGCGGCCATTCTCTATGGCGATGTCGATCCATCCGCAAAGTTGCCGTTGACGTTTCCACGCAGCGCAGAAGCCATCCCGACATCGCGAAAGGAACAGTGGCCAGGCGTAAACGGGCGCTCGATTTACAACGAAGGTCTGAATGTCGGTTATCGCTGGTACGACGCCACCAATACGCAGCCGCTCTTCCCTTTCGGATTTGGTCTTTCCTACACAACATTTTCGATCAGTCACCTCGCAATAAAGCCTTTAAGGCCTTCGCGCAGCGCCGATGCGATTTCAAGGCGCTTCGCGGTACGCGTGGATGTTACCAATACCGGGACGCGCGAAGGCGCTGAAGTCGTGCAGATATATGTGAAGCATCCTCTTGCAGACGGAGAGCCGCCCCACCAATTGCGCGCGTTCGCAAAGGTTGAGCTGAAGCCCGGAGAGACAAAGACCGCCATCATGGCCCTGGATCCGGAGTCCTTCATGACATACAATACTCCTACGCACCGCTGGATGCGCCGCGCCGGAACCTATGAGATTCTCGCGGGAACCTCGTCGCGCGATCTTCCGCTAGCGAAAACTATTTCAATTCCATTGAAGTAATCCGACCCGAAGAGGAGACTGGGAATCCCAAGCGACGGAGATAAGTCAGGGACAGAGACCAGGCATGGGAGACGGGTTAAAGCGTTCGATGGAGATGTTTACACGGGGCCCTCTTGAGAAAAATACTTCGGTCTTTCACGGCCGGATAACGTAGGATTTCTTTCGCACAATTGGTTCGGCTTGTAGGCTTGGAAGGTTGGTACAAACAGGGGGAGCGAGACCTCCGGGACGAGGACGATGGAACCAACCGAGGAAGCGGGAGTTGGAACTGGGAACGGGACAGCGCCGGTATTGGGGCCGGTGGTGCAGATCGACGAAGGACGCATCCAGGCGCATTTGGACGAGGTGGTCCGGGCTACGGTCGAGGAGACGTTGAACGCGCTTTTGGACGCCGAGGCAGACCGGCTGTGCGGGGCCAGGAAGTACGAGCGCATCGAGGGGCGCAAGGACACGCGGGCGGGCAGCTATGACCGCAAGCTGCAGACCAGGGCCGGGGAAGTGACGTTGACGGTGCCGAAGCTGCGCACGCTGCCGTTTGAGACGGCGATCATCGAGCGTTATCGGCGGCGGGAGTCGTCAGTGGAAGAGGCGCTGATCGAGATGTATCTGGCGGGCGTGAGTGTGCGGCGCGTGGAGGACATCACGCAGGCGCTGGGGGGTGCGCGGGTGTCGGCTTCGACAGTCAGCGAGCTGAACCAGAAGATCTACGGCAAGATCGACGAGTGGCGCCAGCGGCCGTTGGTGGGCGATTTCCCTTATATCTTTCTCGACGGCTTGTGGCT
>Ga0209581_1003098_pt1 | contig 14732 bp, 9 predicted proteins | sample Coa_R2_FD_187160 | JGI IMG/M metagenome (GOLD analysis project Ga0209581, IMG submission 187160) | Surface soil microbial communities from Centralia Pennsylvania, which are recovering from an underground coalmine fire - Coalmine... | ecosystem: Environmental > Terrestrial > Soil > Unclassified ...
ACCTGACCAGGATAGAGCCGGCAACGGCACAGGCACGCCTGGTCAGCGATCCCCCACCTATCCGTCTACTCCCACCGCCTCTGAGGATTTCGGAGCTTGAGGTTGAGGGAGCCGACCGGGGGATCAGCAGCGCGATAGAGACGATGCGCGAAGAGATTGCCCTCATTCCAGAACTGCTCGCGCGCCAGCGTGAGTCGCTGGCGGAATCCCTGCGCGCCCTGGCTCACGATCTGACCGTCGCAGGGATTGAGCATCTTTATCTCGTCGGCTGCGGAGATTCGGCCTTTGCCGGGGCGGCCACCGCGCTTGCCTTCCAGAAACACGCCGGTATTCACGCAGAAGGCGTGCATGCGCTCGAGTTTGCCCGCTATCGCGTTCGCTACCTTCCCGCAAGGAGCGCGGCCCTCTGCATCTCTTTTTCGGGCAAAGTTGGCAGAACGATCGAGGCCGCTATGCAGGCAAGGCGCTTTGGTCAGCGCGTCATTGCCCTCACCGGCGCACCGGATGCGCCGCTGGCCCGGCAGGCAGACGATATCATCCTCCTCTCCGTGCCTACGCTCGGCTACTCGCCGGGAACCAGCACCTATCTTGCCCTGCTGGCCGCGCTGTTCGAGTTGGCGAGGGCATGGGGAGAGACGCGCGGAAGGGACGTGACCGGTCTGCAAACGCTTCTCAGGGCGGTCCCGGACCTCGCTCTGCGCACGCTTACAGGGGCGGATGAGCCGGTTCAGCATGCGGCCAGAGAGTTCAACGACCATCCCTGGATTACCTTTCTCGGGGCCGGGCCGAACCTGGCAACGGCGCAGTTTGGAGCCGCAAAGCTGTTCGAGGGGCCGCAGAAGCCCGGTATGGCAACCAGTATCGAGGAGTGGGCGCATGAGCACTATTTTGTGAGCGGAGCCGGAACCCCCGTCGTCCTTATCGCTCCCTCCGGGGCCTCGTTTGATCGCGCCGGGGAGATACTGGCTGAGCTTAACTTCCTCGGGGCACGTTCGCTGTGGATCGGCGACCAGAGGCCGTCCATCCGGCCCTCGATGTTTCTTCCGCTTGCCCCAGGACTGCCGGAGGAGCTTACTCCCCTCCTGGCAGCGCTTCCCCTGAGCCTCTTCGGTTTTTATCTAAGCCAGGCCGGCGGCCAGGAACGCTTTGCATTTCCCAGCCCGCAGGCAGCCCAGGAACACTATGAGACTATCCACCGGGTCACACAAGGAGAGCCAGCATGAACGAGGAAGCAGCAGAAAAGCAAGAGTTGACAGAAGACAGACCGGAGATCGGCGTCCTGGGCTCGGCTCGCCTGGGCGAAGATGACGAGCGCTGGGAGCAGGCCCGCAGGTTGGGAGAGCTCCTGGCTAATGCAGGCTTTGCGATCGTGACGGGCGGCTACGGCGGACTGATGGCGGCAGTCAGTCGCGGCGCGCATGAGCGAGGAGGAAGCGTCATCGGCCTGCCGATGGGCCACTGGGGCGGGGTAAAACCAAATCGGTGGAACAGCGAACTGCGCTGGTCTACCGATTATGGGACGCGCATCAATCACTTGCTCCACTGCCAGGCAATCATCGCGCTGCCGGGCGGCGTAGGAACCCTTTCGGAGATGGCTATGGCCTGGGCCGCCGGACAGACTGAAGGGCGCTCCCTGCCGCTTATCCTGCTCGGCGCCTGCTGGCCGCCACTGCTCCAGGCGATTCGCGCACACCTGGTGGTGAATGACAGGGACCTCGACCTGCTGCGCCTCGCGGCCAGCCCGGAGGAGGCGCTGCAGAAGCTACAGGCCGGATTGCAGGAGAAAACATGGAGGGGTGCAGGACCGCATGGATAAGTGCGCACAACGAGTTTTTTCAGCAAGAGGAGTCACACAGTGAGTTTTCTGTCCTTCTACGCCTCTGATATTCACGGTTCGGATATGCTCTGGCGCAAGTTTATCAATGCCGCCCGCTTTTATAACGCAGAGGTGCTGATTATGGGCGGGGATATCGCCGGCAAGGCGGTGATCCCGATCATACGCCGCAGCACGTCCTTCTATGCCCCCGGCTTCGCCGGCGAGCGGGCGTTCGCTGCAGACGAACTGCCGCTCCTGGAACGGCGTATTCGCGATATCGGTCAGTACCCCTACCAGGTGAACGAAGAGGACATGGCTGTTCTGGAGCAGGACCAGCGAGCAGTCGAGGCGCTCTTTCTGCGGGTGATGAGGGAGACGCTGGAACGCTGGCTGCGCTTTGCCGAGGAACGACTGCATGGAACAAAAACCCGGCTCTACATTATGCTGGGCAACGACGACGAGCCGGCACTGCGCGATATCCTGGCACAATCCTCGCTGGCGATCGATTCTGAGGATCGCACGGTCGAACTGGGCGAGGGCTTCGAGATGCTCTCCTGTGGTTTCGCGAATCCCACTCCCTGGCATTCTCCCCGGGAAATGGCCGAGGAGGATTTGCAACGCCACCTTGAACAACTCGCGAGCCAGCTCCAGAATCCCGCCCGCTCTGTGTTTAACCTGCATGTTCCTCCCATTCGCACCCCGCTCGATATGGCGCCGGTTGTCGATGAAAACCTGCACCCGGTGATTCAAGGGGGCTCCGTCCTTATGGGACCAGCAGGCTCGCAGGCAGTGCGCAATGTGATTGAAAACTACCAGCCCTTGCTGGCTCTGCATGGACATATTCACGAATCGAGGGGCCTGGCCAAGCTGGGAAAAACTGTATGTGTCAATCCCGGCAGCGCCTATGGGGAAGGGGTACTGCACGGCGCGCTCTTTGAACTGGACCGGAGGAAAGGGCTGAAACGCTACCAGCTCACTTCCGGGTAAAAGCTGCGATCGTCTCTTCTTCCCGTCTTATGCACGCGGGTCGCTCAATTCAGGATGCTGTGATCGGGCATGTCGGCCTGGAAACGCTGGCTCATATTCAGCATTTCACGCATAAACGGCACTTCGCGGCGAAGAATGACGATCTCTTCCTCCAGGCGCTGGACTGTTGAAGTTAGCTCCAGCATATGCTGCTTCTGTTCGTCGTGGATATCCATGAGGTGTGCGATAAAATGCGAGAGTTCCTCGGCGTCATCGGGCAGGGTGAACTCCAGTTCGTCGTGGCCGATGACCGCCAGCAGGGCCTCCAGGTAGGAACGAAAAAGGACGCGGGCCTGCTGAACCACGCGCTCCAGCCTCTCGCTTGCCTCCTCGGTGGTATCGCTGTAAATTTCAACGATGCCCGACAGATACGGCTTTGCACGATGCTGGCTGAGGATGCGAAAACGCTGGCCCCCCCTGGCAATCAGGTTCATCCGACCATCCTCCAGGTGCTCCAGGGACTCGATCTCGGCCATCGTGCCAACCGGATACGGTTCTTCGAGCAGATGCTCACTCTCCGGGCGCGCCAGCACGACCCCAAAGGGCAAACCTCGCTCATAGCACTCGCTGATCATCTGGCGGTAGCGCGGCTCAAAGATGTGCAGCGGCAGCTCGGTGCCCGGAAATAGCACGACGTTCAATGGAAACAACGGCAGTTCAATTGCCATCTCCGTCCTCCTCTGGTAAAAATCCGCCACCGCCGGGAGTGTGGATCGAGAGAATATCGCCTACGTCCACATCCAGCGTGACCTTGCTTGCCAGTGGCCGCCGCTCGCCCAGGCGCTCCAGACTATTCGCGCCTGGCTGCCCTGCTTTACCCCCCCATAACCCATACGGTGCGCGGTTACGCCTCTCCGTCAGGAGCGTAACGGTCGCGGGCGCTAGAAAGAGTAGCTCGCGGCACAGGCCATCCCCACCGCGATATTTGCCCGCGCCGCCCGATCCCACGCGCAGAGCATAGCGCCTGACCCGAACCGGCAGGCTCATCTCCAGGGCCTCCACCGGCGTGTTGCGCGTATTGCTCATATGGACATGCACGCCCGACAGGCCATCGGCGCCTGGACGCGCCCCCATGCCGCCGCCAAGCGTTTCATAGTAGGCAAAGGCTTCGCCCCGGCTCTCGTCATATCCGCCAAAGGTCAGGTTGTTCATGGTGCCCTGTGAGGCCGCCGGCACACGGTCGCGAGCAAGCTCGGCCAGCGCGCCAAACAGGGTATCCACGATGCGCTGCGAGGTCTCCACATTGCCCGCCGCCACTGCCGCCGCGACCGGCTGCGCCCGCCCCCGCACGCTCCTCTGTGGATTGAGCAGCGAGCCGTCCGGCACGATGATTTCGATCGGCTCCAGAATGCCCTGATTGGCCGGCACGTGCTCACCAACCAGGCAACGTACCACATATAACACGGCAGAGTGAACGACCGCCCTGACGGTATTCAGACAGCCCGCGCTCTGCGGAGCGCTCCCGGTAAAATCTACGCGCATTCGTCCATCTCGGATGCATATGCGCACGCTGATCGGCAGATCTGTCGCCCCCCATCCATCATCGTCCAGATAATCGGTAAACTGCGCTTCCGACGGCGGCAAACGCGCCAGGGCGTCCGTGACCAGGCGCGCCGAATAAGCGAGCAGCGCGTCCGCGTGCGCCTGCACAACCGTCGAGCCATAGCGCGCGATGATCTCCTGCAGCCTCCGCTCGCCAATCCGCGCGGTGGCCAGTTGGGCCTGCATGTCGCCGCGTCGTTCGTCTGGTGTACGCACGTTGCGGTAGAAAAGTTCCAGCACCTCTTCATTGACCACGCCGGCCTTGATGACCTTGAGCGGCGGGATGATCACGCCCTCCTGGTAGAGCTCGCGCGACATGGGCATAGAGCCGGGCGACATGCCGCCGATGTCGGCGTGATGAGCACGGCTGGCGACAAAGCCAAAGAGCTGGCCCGTGCGCCCGGCAGGATCGTCGGCAATAAACACTGGCGAAACCATCGTGATATCGGGCAAGTGCGTCCCGCCAAGATAAGGATCGTTGAGCAGAATAACATCGCCCGGCGCGAAGTCGTGAAAGCGCTCAATTGCGGCCTGCACCGAGGCCGGCATGGCCCCCAGATGCACAGGAATATGCGCAGCCTGCGCGATCAGGCGTCCCTGTGCGTCAAAACAGGCGCAGGAGTAGTCCTTGCGTTCTTTGATGTTCGGGGAGTACGCCGTGCGCCCCAGGGTCACGCCCATCTCCTCTGCGGCAGAGGCAAACAGGTGCTTGAAAATCTCCAGCGAGACAGGATCTACCTCACTCGCCTGCTCGTCCCTCCCCTCTTTGTCCCGCCATTCCGCGACCAGATTGCCCCAGGCATCTACTCTGCCCTCCCAGCCGGGCGGGAGCAGGATGGTGCTGTCCATCTGCACCAGCAGGGCCGGCCCACGCACACAATTGCCATGGCGTAGGCGCTCGCGCTCGTATACCCGCGCCGGGAGCTGCCCCTCGGCGAAAACCATCGCTCGCTCGCCGAGCAGCGCATGAGAGGCATCCTCACCCTCGCGTGGCATGACCGGCAACTCCGGCGCAGGCGGTTGAAGCACGACCTTGATTCTGATCGCGACGATTCTGACCGCCTGCTCTGGATGGCTATGGCCAAACCGCTGTTCGTGCTGTTCGTGGAAGCGAGCCAGTGTATCCTCCAGACGTCCAGACGCCGCCTCGGCGACGATGAGCTCATATGCCTGGCCAACATAGCAAAGATCATAGGAGCGTTGCAAAACGGGCGCGGTTTCTCCCAGGCCCAGCCGCGCGATCTCCTCCTGCATCTCAGCACGCGCTCGCTGCTCTAAAGCGGCGAATTGCGCAGCAAGGGCGGTTGGGATGGTGCCCGATCCGTCGTTGGGACGATCTCCATTGAGATCGAGCATGACGCTCTGCACGTAATCCTTGACGATGGGGGCCAGCAGCAGACCGAGCGCGGAGAGGACGCCGGGATGGCGAGGAATGAAGACATGGGGAATGCGCAGGGCCTCGGCCAACTCGCAGGCGTGCAGTGGTCCCGCTCCGCCAAAGGGCAGCAGCGTGAAGAGGCGCGGATCGTAGCCTTTCTCCAGCGAGACGGTGCGAATGGCACGTTCCATACTGGCATTGGCGACGCGAATCACACCGAGCGCCGCCTCGCTCGCGCTCACACCCATGCGCGCGGCCAGTTCTTCCATACGTTCTTCTGAGCGTTCGGGATAGAGCGGGAAGTCGCCGCCCAGAAAAGAGGCCGGGTCGATGCGTCCGAGCACCACGTTGGCGTCCGTCACCGTCAGAAGATCCCCGCGCCCGTAGCAGGCGGGACCGGGATCGGCGCCGGCGGATTCGGGTCCGACGGTCAGCGCCTTACCGGCATCCAGGCGCACAATCGAGCCGCCGCCGGCCCCAACAGTATGGATTGCCACTGTGGGCACGCCGATCGGGCAGCCAGCAACAACCGCCTCGCTCGTCTCGACGATCCTGCCGGGACAGAGCGCGACATCTGTGGAGGTCCCTCCCATGTCCAGAGTGATAATGTTCTCAAAGCCGGCCAGCCGTGCTACATGAAAAGCGCCGATTACTCCGCCGGCTGGCCCGCTCAACACCGTGCGCACCGGTTCGCGCGCGGCGGTTGCCGCCGAGATGCTGCCGCCGGAGGACTGCATGATGCGCAGCGAACCCCGCACGTGGGCCTGGAGATTCTCCAGGTAGCGGGCCATCAATGGCTGCACGTAGGCGTTAACCGCGACGGTGCTGGTGCGCTCGTATTCGCGGAACTGGGGCAGCAACTCGCTGGCCAGGGAAAGATAGAGATGCGGCAGGCGAGTGCGCAGCAGTTCCGCCAGTTGGCGTTCATGAACGGGATTGCGATAGGCATGCAGCAGCGCAACGGCCACGCTTTCCGGCTGACATGCCTCCAGTTGCTGCAACAAGCGCTCGTAGTCCTCCGGTGTGGGCGAGCGCAGGACCTCGCCTGTATAGTCCAGGCGTTCGGGCAATTCCAGGCGGCGCGCACGCGGAATGAGCACCGGCGGGCGCTGCTGCATCAGATCGTAGAGCGCGGGCCGATCCTGGCGTCCGATCTCCAGTACATCGGCAAAGCCCTCCGTTGTGACCAGAGCCGCTCGCGCGCCCCGGCGCTCCAGCAGCGCGTTGGTCGCTACAGTCGAGCCATGAATTATCGTCGCATCCGGCGCACCATCCAGATCTGCAATCCCCCTGAGCAGCCCCTCAGCCGGGTCGCGCGGTACGCTCGGCACCTTATGCACGCGCAGCGCTCCCGCCTGACCCGCCTGCCCCGGCTGATAAAAGACGATATCCGTGAATGTGCCGCCGATGTCAATCCCGAAGGCACCTGGAAATACTGCTCGTTCGCTCTGCATGCTCCATTCCTTATCGTGTTCTCAAGAAGAAATCAGGCTCTCCTGATAGCTTACGTGAAGAGAGCGGCTCCAGGCAAGACCCGATAAGCAGGCAGCCGGCCACGTCCAGGCGAGCGACCTGATCGGACGGAGCGGGCTGCCCAGTTATGTAGACGTTGCTTTTCATCCAGAATCAATTTTGTACAAACACTACCGGCTCCCGACCGGGCTGTGATAGTGCGGGTGTTCGTGCGAATGGTCGGGCCAGTGCTGGTGCGTATGGGTGTGCGGCACGCCGGCGGGCGGCATCTCATCGGGCGCGTGGGGATGATCGCCCTGCACGTGGTGCGCATGATCGTGGCCGGGCCAGCGATTGCTCTCACGGAAGTTCGTCACCAGCAGGCTCTCGCCGTGATGCCAGCGGGCACGGAAGATGTCGTAGTTCTTCTTACTCTTCGTGGCCCGCTCGTCCTCGCTCAGGCTGTACCACTCGCGATGCGGATGCTTGATGAGAAGCTGCTGCATCTGGGGAGCCGTGACGACGCGATAGCCGGAGGTTTTGAAGAAAAAGCTGAGATGGATGTCCATCAGACGATAGAAGCGGAAGCGCTCGTCGATCTCGCCGATTTCGGGCAGCAGCGCGCGGCGGAAGGCCATTAGATAGCCCTCGACGGCATCCACATCGGGTCCGGGCGACTCGCGAAACTCGCGCAGATCGTCAGTCACCAGGCCATAGGGACCGGCCAGGCCGACCAGGGAATCGGCCAGCAGCGCGAGCAGAGGCTGCCAGATATCGCCATTCAGTTCGATCGAGGTGTCCAGCAGAACAATGTAGCAGCCCCGACTGGCGCGCATGGTGGCGTTGCGTCCTGCGGCAAAGCCCATGTTGTGATCGGCGAACAGCACCTGGAGCGCGATGTGTTCGCCCTGCTCGCCCGTCAGACGACCCGCGCGCGCAAGATCCTGCAAGTAGGCCAGCGTCTCGTCAGTCGAGCCGTTATCCACGATCACCAGCTCCAGCGCGTGCCCGCTGGCAAAGCGGCGAATGCTCTCGATACAGCGTTCCAGGTCGTCGCGGCTATTGTGCGCCAGCAGGTTAATTGAAAACTCGAACGCATCTGGCTCGTTGCGATGATCGGGCGCATCGCTCGAACTGGAGAGAACGGTAAACTCTTCGTCCAGGGGACGCGAGAGCAGCAGCGTGCCCCGGCGCGTATCGCGCAGCATATATCCCGCAATAGCCAGGCTCTCGCGTATCCTGTCGGCCTCGGCGAACTGCCGCTGACGACGCAGAGTGTCACGCGTCTCCACCTGATTAGCGATCCCCAGGGGAGCCGCAGCCAGGTAATTGCGCGGGTCCAGCTTGCGCTCCGGGATATCACTCAGCAGGTAATCGCGCAGGCCAAAGCCCAGGATGCGATCGGCATCCAGCAGCAGACGGACCTTCATCGTCGCATCCAGATCTTGCGCGCGTAGCATGCTCCAGATCACTGCCATAGCACTCGGCAGGTTCAGATCGTCCTCAACGGCCTCCAGAAAGGCCATCTGCCAGGGATTGGCCGGCAGGGGGTCTTCTGAGAGCGCCGCGCTGCGATTGGAGGCTTGCAGTAGCTCGTAGGCGCGACCTCGCAGGCGTTCGAGCGAGGTCTGCGCGGCCTGGAGGGCACGGAAGGTGAAGTTCAGGCGGCTGCGATAGAGCGCGGTCGTGTAGAAGTAGCGCAGGGACATTGGATCAAAGCCGCGCGCCTCGATATCCGCGCGCGTATAGGCATTGCCGGTGGACTTGGCCATCTTCTGTCCATCAGCCAGCAGATGTTGAGCATGCACCCAGTAATTGACATAGGGCTGGCCGGTAAAGCCCTCGCTCTGGGCAATCTCATCCTCATGGTGCGGGAAAATATTATCCACGCCGCCGGTATGAATGTCGAAGTGCGGGCCGAGATACTTCATCGACATCGCGCTGCACTCGATATGCCAGCCGGGGAAGCCGCGGCCCCAGGGACTCTCCCAGGCCATCTCGCGGCCCTCCTCGGCGGCCTTCCAGAGCGGAAAGTCCTCCGGGTTACGCTTCTCCTCGTCCTGGCCCTCGCGCACGCCCGCCAGCATATTCTCAAGCTGGTTGCCGGAGAGTTTGCCATACTCGGGGAACTTCTTGATGTCAAAATAGATATTCTCACCGCCTCGATAAGCCATGCCCTTTGCCAGCAGGCCCTGCACAATCTCGATCATCTCCCCCACATGCTGCGTGGCCCGGGGGAAGACGTGGGCGGGCAGAATGTTCAGCGCCCGCTCATCGGCGTGAAAGGCCCCAGTGTAGAACTGCGCGATCTGCGCGGAGGTCTTGCCCTCCTTGCGCGCCTGGGCCACGATCTTATCCTCGCCCCGGTCGAGCATCTCCTGGCGCATATGGCCCACGTCGGTGATGTTCTTGATGTGCAGGACCTCCAGGCCGCGATACTCAAAAATCCGCCGCAGCCAGTCGGCCATCGTGAAAGTACGCAGGTTGCCAATATGGATGTAGCGATAGACCGTCGGCCCGCAGGAATACATACGGATGCGCCCCTCCTCAAGCGGGACAACCTCCTCGACGCGCCGACTCAGGGTATTATAGATGCGCATGCTCGCTCACCTCTGCTCTGCATGACAGGTGCTTTCAAAAAGTTCCCGGACAAAAACAGGTGTTCAATGTATATGCTATGTCTCTATTACGAAACCTGTCAAGTTTCGGATGAGCATGGGTCCCACCAACTTTCCGGGGCCAACCATCGGGTGCTGGCCACTACCCCCGTTGGATGCAGCGGCAATGGCCAGCACCCGATGGTTGGCAGAACGTGCCAATAATCACAGCTCGCCTGTTGACATTTTCTGCAAACTGTTTATACTAAAAGGTGTGGATATTCCCACTCATAAAATAATTGGAGGGTTGCTCAGGGCATGGGACACTATGATCGCACGCTGAAGTTATTGATCGATACCAATCCCGAAGCCATTGCTCGCCTGGTGCTCTACGCCTGGCAGAAACAGGAGCCAGGGACGGTGCCAAACCTCACGATCACCTCGGTGACGCAGTTGAGCGTCGAGTTTCAGAGTGAGGAACGAGAGGCCGACGCCGTCATGCTATTGGAGGGGCCAGACGGCCCGTTCTGCCTGCTCGAACTGGAAGTGCAAAGCCAGCTGCATCCGTTTATGCCCCTGCGCTCGCTGGAGTACTGCGTGCGCGCCAAGATCAAGCATTGGAAGGAGTATGGCGATTTGCCGATCCTGGCTGTGGTGCTCTATCTGTTCGATGAGGATCACATACCGCAGCCACCGCTGCGCTGGCGGGCCCCGGACGGGCAGACCACCCTGGTCTTCTTCTATCTGCCCATCTCCCTCAAGTTGCTTCCCCGCGAGGAACTGCTAGGGTTGCATGAGCCGGAGTTGTGGCCGCTGGTCTTGCTGACAGATGGCCCGGTTGATCGTATACTAATACAAAAGATGTTCGCGGACTTGCTTGAACAGAAGTTGTATCGGACGCTGCCGATCTGTCACACCATCGCGGCCTGGCTCTTACGTGGCGAGGATCGCGAATGGCTTCATCAGGAGTATGAAAAGATGGTTGATTTGTTTCAAGATTCTCCCGCCCTCAAATGGATGGAGGAGGATGTCACCAAACGCGTGACTGAGCGTATCACTCAAGAGGTCACTGCACAGGTCACTGCACAGGTCACGGAACAGGTTCGCCGTGAAGAGCGGCAAAAGGCAGAAGCCGAGCGCCAAAAGGCAGTGGCGGCGTTCCGCCAGACGGTCACAGAACTGGTAGAACGGCGCTTCCCAGAGCTGACGCGCCCTGCGAAAGCCCTGGTGCGCTCTCTCGTCGAGCCAGAGGCTTTTCATCACTTGATTCTCCACCTCTCGCTGGCTCGCGACGCCGAAGAGGCTCAGGATGTCCTCTTTGCTCTCCCTGAGGATGAAGATGATGAGCAGAAAGAGGAACAATCCCTATAGGGTCTGCTATATTGCACCCGCTCGCACAGGAATTGTGAGCGGGTGCAACGATGTGAAAAGACCAGATCTTGTCTTGCCTGTTTTGTCGCTCGTCAGCCTATTCCGTCTTCTCCAGATGGCCGCCGAACTCGAAGCGCATGGCGGACATGATCTTATTGGCGAACTCGGCCTCGCCGCGTGAGGCAAAGCGCTCATAGAGCGCGGCGGTCAGCACATGGGCGGGAACGCCTTCGTCGATCGCAGCCAGGATCGTCCAGCGGCCCTCGCCCGAGTCGGAGACGCGACCGCCGAACTTAGACAGATTGGGGTCCTTGAGCAGCGCAGATGCGGTCAGATCGAGCAACCAGGAGCCGATGACACTGCCGCGCCGCCAGAGCTCTGTGATATCGACCAGGTTCAGATCGTACTGATAGTACTCCGGGTTGCTCAGCGGGGCCGTTTCGGCGTCGATATGTTGCTGGTCCTTGCCAATGTTAGCGTGCTGCAGGATATTCAGACCCTCGGCATACGCGGCCATGATGCCGTACTCGATCCCGTTATGCACCATCTTCACAAAGTGGCCGGCGCCGGTGGGTCCGCAGTGCAGGTAGCCTTTCTCGGCGGTTCCGCCAACCTTCTCGCGTCCCGGCGTGCGTGAGGTTGCCTCCACGCCGGGTGCCAGCGCCTCGAAAAGCGGGGAGAGGCGCTGCACCACCTCTGCCTCGCCGCCGATCATCAGACAATAACCGCGCTCCAGGCCCCACACGCCTCCGCTGGTTCCGATGTCGAGATAGTGGATGCCCTTTGGCTTCAATTCAGCAGCGCGGCGAATATCGTCGTGATAGTAAGAATTGCCCCCATCGATCACAATATCGCCAGGCGAGAGCAAGGGAACCAGATCCTTCAGGGTGGCATCGACCGAGGCGGCAGGCACCATCAGCCAGATCGCCCTGGGGGTATCGAGTTGCTTCACCAGGTCTGCCAGCGAGGTCGTCCCCCTGGTGATCGCGCCGTCGTCCAGCGCGGCCTGAACGGTACTGTCATGGCGAGCCATGCCAATGACTGTATGTCCACTGCGCAACAGGCGCTTGGCCATAAAAGCGCCCATTCGTCCAAGTCCAACTAATCCAAGTTGCATAAAGCATTCCTTTCTTTTAGCCAACCGGGCGGAATGCCCCGGTTTTTTTGTTTGTTTCTTCCCCATTTTATCAGATGGTAAAATCAGGCGTCGGGCCGAGCTTTCTTAGTTCCTGCATCGTTTGTAATACGAAGAGGCGCCGCGCCTTCACCGCTCCGGCTTGCTGTACACCGGAAACGCGGCGAAGGCGCGGCGCAATGCTCTCCCTTTTTTCTCTACAATGCGCTCACGGCTGTAAATTGCGGAAAGCGTGTAGCAGGGCAGCGTACCAGTGGCCGCTCTCTTTGATGATTCTACGCTGGGTGGGATAATCGACGTAGACGATTCCGAAGCGTTTGGCATAGCCCTCGCCCCACTCGAAGTTGTCCAGCAGCGACCAGACGAAGTACCCGCACAAGGGCGCGCCCTGCTCGATGGCCTCGGCGCAGGCGGTGATATAGTCGTGCAGGTAGGCGAGGCGGCGGGGATCGCTGACCGTCTCGCCGCCATCCCAGACATCGGGGAAGGCCGCGCCATTCTCGGTCACGTAGAGCTTACTCACCGGGTAGTCGCGTGCTACGCTGACCAGCAGATCGCGCAGGCCGTGCGGATAGATTTCCCAACCCATATCGGTATAGCAGGAATTGGGGATGGGCGAGACGCCTTCACAGCGATCGGCCAGGGGCTGCGTCTGCGCGCCGCGAATCAGGATACGCGAATAGTTATTCACGCCGAGAAAGTCCAGCGGGGCCGCGATCATCTCCAGGTCGCCAGCCTGGATGGGGGGTGGATTGAGCGCGAGATGCTCGAAGAATCGTTCGGGATAGCGTGCGCGATAGATCGGATCGAGGAACCAGCCGTTACTGAACTGGTAGGCAAGCTGCATATCGCGCAGCGTCTCCGCGCGTTCGTCGGCGCCATAGATCTGATTCAGGAGCAGAGTAATACCCACCTGAGCGCCGGAGGGCAGGACGGCGCGCATGCGTGGTACCGCCAGGCCGTGTGCCAACAGGAGATGGTGAGCCGCGTCGATCGCCGCCTGGCGGTCGCTCAGGCCAGGCGCGTGGACGCCGATGCCGTAGCCCAGGTACGCGCTACACCACGGCTCGTTCAGCGTAATCCAGTTTGCCACGCGGTCCCCCAGGCGGCGAGTCACGACCTCGGCGTACTCGGCGAACGCATACGCCGTCGCGCGATTCACCCAGCCACCGACCTGCTGCAGAGGAGAGGGAAGGTCCCAGTGATAGAGCGTCGCGAAGGGCTGAATCCCGTGTGCCAGCAGCGTATCCACCAGGCGATCGTAGAAATCCAGGCCCGCCTGGTTCACAGTCCCGCGCCCCTCGGGCAGGATGCGCGGCCAGGCGATCGAGAAGCGATACGCGCCCAGGCCCAGTTGCGCCATCAGGGCCACATCTTCCTCAACCCGGTGGTAGTGATCGGCTGCCACCTCGCCGGTATGGCCTTGAAAGACCTTGCCCGGCGTGGCTGCGAAATCGTCCCAGATGCTGGGGCCCCGGCCATCCTCGCGGACTGCTCCCTCAATCTGGTAAGAGGCAGTAGCCGCGCCCCAGAGGAACTGCGCAGGAAATCTCCTGGCCAGATCGGTTTCCAGCCCGGTCTGGACGCGCGTATTGGAGGTAATGCTCATGTGTTCTCCTGTTCGTTATACAATGCTCCAAAGGTAAAAAAGATAAAAGTCAGCCGGCGATGCGTGCCTTGCGCGAGCGGAAAGGCGAGAAGCGCGCGATGCGCTTGACCAGCCTGGCTTCAGAGCGCAGGCGCGGATTGGCCACCTCGTCAATGCCAAAGTTAATCAGTGCGAGGCCCGCACCCAGCACAGCGATGCACGCGCCCGGCGCCACATACCACCACCATGCACCCAGCAGGAGCGCGTCGTTATTCTGGGCCCAATAGAACATCGTGCCCCAATCGATCACATTGACATCGCCCAGACCGAGGAACTCCAGGCCGGCGGCGGCCAGGATCACATAGATGGCGGTGCTCACAAAGCCCGCAGCCACAATCGCAATCTCGTTGGGAAAAATCTCGTAGAAGATAATGCGCCAGGTGGACTCGCCGTTGGAGCGAGCGGATTCCACGAAGTCACGATGGCGCATCGAAAGCGTCTGGGCGCGCAGCACACGCGCCTGGTAGGCCCAGCTCGTCAGCGCGATCACCAGAGCAACGGTGAGCGGACCCTTCGAGGGCAGGTACGCGGCCAGCACCACCGCCAGGGGGAAGCCCGGCAGCACCAGAAAGATGTTAATCAGCAGCGTCAGGACATCATCGACGAAGCCGCCCAGATAGCCGGCGGTCAGGCCAACCACAACCGAGAGCGCAGTCACGACCAGGCCGGTCGCAAAGCCCCAGAGAATCGAGACGCGCGTGCCTACGACAAGCTGGCTAAAGACATCCTGCCCGGTCTGCGTGGTGCCCAGCCAATGGGACGCCGAA
>Ga0209581_1003102_pt1 | contig 14720 bp, 13 predicted proteins | sample Coa_R2_FD_187160 | JGI IMG/M metagenome (GOLD analysis project Ga0209581, IMG submission 187160) | Surface soil microbial communities from Centralia Pennsylvania, which are recovering from an underground coalmine fire - Coalmine... | ecosystem: Environmental > Terrestrial > Soil > Unclassified ...
GTCCAGCCGCCCGTCCTTGTCGTAATCCACCCACGCGGCGCCGGTGCTGAATTCGCGAATTCCGCCGAGCCCCGATTTTTGCGTCGCGTCGGTGAATGTTCCGTTCCCGTTGTTGTGAAAAAGGCGGTTCTGGCCGTAGGCGGTGACAAGCAAATCGTCGTAACCGTCGTTGTCGTAATCACCGACAGCAACCCCCATGCCGTACATCGCAACGTCCAGTCCGGCCTTGCGGGTCACGTCCGTGAACGTGCCGTCGTGATTGTTGTGATAGAGCCTGGGCGTCGTGAACCTTGTGCGGTGACCCGGCCAGTCGGTTCCATTCACCAAAAAGATATCCGGCCAGCCGTCGCGGTCGTAATCAATGAACGCAACGCCCGGACCCAAGGTTTCCGGCAGATATTTCTTGCCGAAGGCTCCGTTGTTATGCACGAAGCGAATTCCAGATTTTGCGGTGACATCCACGAAGCGAACACCGGCCTCATTTGTCGCAGCTCCCCGGCCCGCCAGCCCGGCAAGAGTTACCGCCGCCAAGCTCCCGATCAGCGTCCCGATGGTCCGTTTCACTTTGCCCCCGAGGTTTGATCCCGACCGACGCCAAGCGCATCCGCCACGCGATTGATGTAGTTGAACCAGGCCGCGATGAGCGTGATTTGCAGAATGGCGAGGTCGTCAAATCCCACGGCACGCAGCCTGTCATGATCGGCGGGGCTGCATTGCACGGCGTCCTTGGTCAATTTCACCACGTATTCGAGCATGGCGCGGTCCTGCTCGCTGATAGGCGCAATGCGAAAATCGCGTTTCAGCGCTTCCACCATTGTTTCGTCCAAAGTCACCCGACGCAGAAACTCTGCGTGCGATTCGATTCAATAGTGGCAACGATTGGTTACCGAGACCATCGTTGCGATCATCTCGTGCTGGCGGCGCTTTAGCGGCAATTCCGGCGACATCAGCGCGCCAAACGTGCTGAACGCGTGATACAGCGCATCCGGCAAAAGCGAATGAGAAGCGACAATCCCCGAGGTTTGCCCGTCGTTTACGGGATGAACGGGCGTCGCGTACTCGGCGGGATAGAGTTTGCGCTGCGCCTCCATCGCCGCTTTCACGCGCGGATCGTCATCCATGGAAACAGTTTTGATCCAGGTCATGCCGCAGTTCTCCCTTTACATTTGCGATTCATTTGGGGAATCAGTGCGTCCCGCCCGTTTCGGTTGCGGGGCTCTTGCTGAGGCGCGCTTGCTTCCGTCCACCCGAGTACGTAGGGTTGGGGTTCGATTCCAGGGCAACCGAAACGTGTTCGTGAATGGCCTGGCGTTCATTGTTGTCCTCGGGATGCGCCTGCCGGTAGGGTCCGGTGATGGCTTGCGAGGCTTCGTCGGCCTTGAATCTCAGGTAGCGGATCTTGTGCTCTTCCGCCAACTTGTCATTCCCGAGACCCGTGTAGCAAAGCATCAGATTGTAGTGCGCCTGCAAGTCTTCGGGATCGATGCTCAACGTATATTCGAATTGCTTCACGGCATCGGCGTAGCGCTTTTGCAGGAAGTACACCCGTCCCAGTTCGTTGCGCACGACGCGGTCGCGCGGATACTGAGCGAGAACGTTTTGGAGACGCGTGATGGCCTCGTCAAACTTTCCTTCTTCCCGCAGTGCGCGCGCGTAGAAGTAGTTTGCGCGGGCCAGCCCCGGCTTGAGATCAAGCGCTTTCTGAAGAACTTGGATGCCGCCTTCGGTATCGCCTTCCTGTACCCGCACGCGCCCGATATTCACCCAGCCGTCGGGATTCCCGGGATCCGCCTCGGTCACTTTCGTGAACGCAGTCTCTGCGGCTTTCAAGTCGCCCTGCAAGAGCAGCCCGATGCCATAATCGTTCCAGCGCATCCAGTCGTCTTTTTCGGCCAGCGTTTGCGGGGCCGGTTCGGCCACGTTGGCGGGCAGCACGCGCAGCGTTTTGGTGTCTTCGGCCAGCGTGACGATGGGGAGATCCGGGATTCCATGCACCTTTCCGACGTCGTGCGAGGTGTCTCCGTTGAATTCCCATTTGCGGTCGTCGTACTCGGTGGAATACGTTGCGTTGAGCTGTTCCTTGCCGGCAAACGCGAACTGTGTGTTCCACCACATGAACTTCCGATAGTTCAGCTTGGCATGCAGGGTGATCTTGCTCCCCGCATCCTTGGGAATGTGCATGCGGTAGTGAACCGTGTCCGCTGCCCCTGGAGGAATCAGGTGAACATAGACGGTTGCCCGGCCCGACCAGGCGTTGCGCTTGTTGATGAAGTTGCCGTGCGCGTCAATCTGCGCGGAGCGGTAGAAATGTGCTCCCGGGTCCACGGGGCCTTTGCCGTTGTCCTCCACTTTGCCGCTCCAGAAAATGGTGCGGCCTTTCTCGTCGGCCGCCTGCAATTCCAGCCAAGTATCGAAGGCATCCACGGTGCCGCCGGGAAAGAAGTGCCCCACCTTCCGCGTGCGCACCACGACGTCAACCAGCACATCGTCGCCGGGTTTGACTGCGGCGTCTACGCGGCCCAGCGGAGCCGTGAGCGGCCGCAACGTATCGAAAGTTGCTTTCCCGACGTTTAGCTCCGCCTCTTCACCCACCGCGAAGGTTGTGGACAATTCCTGGCCCGGCGCCAGCGCAGGCGCCGCAGTCATGGGCGTCTTTCCCGCGGGCGACACGGCGAAAATGTCCACACTGAGTTGATTGTCTTTCAGGAACTTTACCGAGGTTTCGAGCTGCTCCTCGTCTTGATTCTGCGTCGGCAAAGCAGTATTCGCGCCCGGGAAACGATGCGAGTGCACGTAACCGTTGATATTGCCGTCATCGTTGGACCGCACCAGCGGCATGTGACAATCGGAGCAAACCATCGGCTGCGGAGGATAGTAGAAAGACCGCGCGCCTTGGCCGGAAATTCCGCTGGCCTGCCAGTTGTCGTATTCGTTGAAGCCGCGGACCCAGCGGTAATGATTGACGGGCGCGTCCAAATGAACTTTGTGGCATGTGGAGCAGAATTCCGGAATCTGTTCACGCATGAAAGGCTTCAGGAAGACGCGGCGGTGCGGCTCGGGATTCAGCCGCACCATGAAGTCGTGCAAACCGCGAATCACGGGATTCTCGCTCGCGGCCAGCTTGTGCATCTCGGGATACTGCAGGACAAAGTTGCCGTTCCCCATGGTGTTCTTCACGTGCACGAAGCTGTGGCACATGAGGCAGCTCAACCCGGCCTGGCCGGCGGGCGTGTCCTCCACTTCGCGAATAGGTCGATCGAACATTCCACTGAACAGCAGCGCCGGATCATGACAGCCCGCGCACCATTTGGAAGGCCGGATACCAACCGTGTCCTGCATGTACTCGATGCTCTTGCGATACCACTGATTGTTGAACGAAGAGAAATGGTGCGCGGAGCTTTCCCATTGCTTGTAGATATCGGCATGACAACGCTGGCAAGCGTTGGACTGGATGAAATACTTCGCGGGGATGCGGTTGCCGCCGAGCGTTTGTGCGGAGCTCGGAAAGTATTCACCGCCAGGGCCGTCGCCTTCGCCATCCATGCTGGCCGGCGGCATGGTGGGATTCACGATTCTGTACTCGCTGTTCCAGTACGGCACCCGCAGATACCAGGAACCCGCGGCGACTCCAGCGAAGAGCACAACGATTCCGGCGAACCGCAGCAGTTGGGTGAAGGCTCCAGTGCCCAGCCAGCCTCGCGTCTTCATCCAGGACGCGATCAGAAACAAGGCTGCAACCGAGCAAAGAGCGATGTGGGCATAGAGCCATGGATCATCCCGGTGCCGCGTGCCAATCTTGATCAGAATCAAGCCAATGATCGTTCCCGCAGACAGCAGGAGCCAGCCAAAGCGGCCCAACGCATTAGTTTCGCGCCAGATCCTCGCCAAAAAGGGAAGGAGCAGCGCAGCTAAGACCAATCCCAACGCAAGGTGGAAAGCGACAGACAGTTCATAGGCAAGGGTCGGGGCAGGATACGCGTAAAGAATGACGGAGGTTACCGCGAGAAGGAGGACAACACGAGCGCGCCAACGATTCATTGGGCCTCTTTCTGAATCGCGTAAATTTTTTAAGCGCCCCTTGTCACACAAACGACGACGCGGCCGGATAAACTTGGGGTTACCCGGCCGCGCGCTCAAGGGGTGCTCCCGAGGTGACGCCAAAAACTCGTACTTTCGGGTGCGCTGTTGCTCAGTTGTCAACTTTTATAGAGTTGACCGCCGAAGCGCGCAATACTGCAAAAACATTAGAAGCCGTAAAGAGCAGTAACTCCTGTTTTCTCTGTAACTTGGTAGGCCTTTCCGGCCTCTAGATCCTTGTGCTCTTCGCCGAAGCCGCTGGGCCACTCCACGGCCATTCGCTCGATTTTCTGCTCTCCACCCAGCCCGAACGTCACAGCCAGTTCCGACTGCGAAAGGTAACTCGAACCGCTACGTATGAGCCGGACCTGACTCCGGCCATTGTAGAAGATCCGAACCTTCGCGCCTATTGCATCGCGATTCGACATGGTTCCGCGCAAATGGAGGCGGATCGAACTTCTTTTCTTCAACGCGTCGTTCCGGTAGAGATACGCAGGGCCATTGTTGGTCGTCAACAAGAGATCCAGGTCGCCGTCGCGGTCAAAATCGGCGAAAGCCAGCCCGCGTCCGACCTTGGGACGCGCAAAGCTGTTTCCCGCCTCCGCGGCGAGGTCTTTGAATTTTCCTCCGCCCTCGTTGAGGAAGAGATGGGGGGGCTGGGCGTAGCCGACATTGCCGCGAATGTTGCGGACCGTTTCATCTATGTGGCCATTGGCCACGACGAGATCCAGCAGACCGTCCAGGTTAAGGTCCAGAAAGCAGCAGCCGAAGCCCAGTGTGTTTTTCGAAGCGGCACCGACGCCCGCGGTCATCGAAACGTCTTCATACGCGCCGGAAGGGCCCTCTTGGTAGAGCCCCATCATTTCATTGTCAAAATTCGTGATCGCCACGCTTGTTTTTCCGGAACCATCGATGTCGCCCGTGTCCACGCCCATTCCAGCTCGCGCTTTTCCGTCCGCGCTGAAGGCCAGCCCGGCTTCGATCGCCACGTCTTTGAACTTCCCGTTGCGCAGATTGCGGTAAAGCTTGTTGGGCTGCGTGTCGTTGGCTACCAGCAGGTCGGGCCAGCCGTCGTTGTCGTAGTCGAACATCGCCACGCCCAGCGATTTCGAGCTGGTATCGAAGACGCCGCTCGCCGCCGTGACGTCTTCAAACGTTCCGTTGCCCCGGTTGCGAAACAGCCAGCAGGTTTCCCCGCGATACGCTTCCGGCGTGCAATACGATTTGTGTTTGCCGTCCAGGCTGCAGAACACGTCGTGTTCGGGCGACCAGTTCACATAATTGCAGACGAAGAGATCCAGCAATCCGTCGCGGTCGTAATCAAACCAAAGAGCCGATGTGCTGAACGCCTGGCGTCCGTGCAAGCCGCTTTTCCGGGTCACATCGACGAACGTTCCCCGGCCCGTGTTGTGGAACAAGCGGTTTTGTCCCACGCAGGTGATGAAAATGTCCGGGTAACCGTCGTTATCGTAGTCGCCGACGGCGACCCCCATGCCGTAGAGTTCGACGTCCAGACCGGCGCGTCTGGTCACGTCCGTGAAGGTGCCGTTGCGATTGTTGCGGTACAAGCGCATCGTTGAACGCTGCCGCTTGTGGCCGGGCCAGTCCATCGAGTTGATGAGCAGGATGTCCTGCCAGCCGTCGCCGTCATAATCGAGGAAAGCGCAGCCGGAGCCGAGCGTCTCCGGCAGCAGTTTGCCTCCGTAGGCGCCCGTGTTGTGGTGGAAAACAATGCCCGCCTGAGAGGTGACATCAGTGAGCCGGAATCCCAGCTCGTCTTCTGGCAACGCCTGCAGGCGAAAAGGAAATGCTGCGCCCACGAATCCGGTGCCCAGCGCACCATTCAGGAAATCCCGGCGCTTCACGGCAGGTTTACCAGCCCGTTGCGGATCGCGTAGACCACCAGCTCCGCCGTTTTGTGGATGCCGAGCCGGTCCATGATGTTGGCGCGGTGCACGGCCACGGTGTTCGCGCTCAGATTCAGTTGGACCGCAATTTCCTTGTTGGACTTCCCCGCAACGATGTGCTGCAGAATCTCGAGTTCGCGGGCGGTCAGCCCGGTTTCCCGTTCGCCCTTCAGCGCATTTTGTTTCGCGACTTGCGGATCGAGCACCGTCTTGCCCGCTGCGGCGTTTCGCACGGCCCCAGCAAGGTCCAAATCCATCGCATTCTTGAGGACGTAGCCCTTCGCGCCCGCTTCGAGCGCTTGCCGCACCAGCGTGTCCTCGGAATGCATGCTCAGCATCAGGATCGCGGCGTCCGGTACGGCTTTCAGAATGTGGCGCGTCGCTTCCAGGCCGTTCATCTTCGGCATGGCGCAATCCATGACGATAACGCGCGGCCGCAGCTCCTGCGCGAGCTTGACTGCCTCTTCACCGTCGCTTGCCTCTCCGACGACGGCAATCGAATGATCGTCCTCGAGAATCCGCCGGAATCCTCGCCGCACCAGGACGTGATCGTCCACGAGCAACACCGTGATCTTATTCGGCATGAGCTTCCACCTTTTCCCTGGGCACGCGCAAGCGCACCAGCGTTCCCCCCGCGTCGGGCCGCGCAATCTCCAGCGTGCCTCCCAGGATTTCCGCACGTTCCCGCATGGCGACCAGGCCGATGCCGCGGTGACCCTTGTTGGGCTTGATTCCCTGCCCGCGATCTTCCACTTCGAGCATCAGTCCTTCCGGTGAGTATTGGATACGCACCCACGCTTCGCGGCTGCCCGCATGGCGGCTGACGTTGTTCAAAGCTTCCTGCAGCACGCGGTAGATATGCACGCCGGCACCCGTTTCGATGGGGAAGGGCTGGCCCTTCTTTTCGTAATGCATGCCGAGTCCCGTTTGCCGCTCGACCGTAGGAATATACCAGTCCAGAGTACTCGAAAGGCCGGCTTCCTCGAGGAGGACTGGATGCAGCGCCTGCGAAAGCGTGCGAATCTTATCCAGGCTGGCCTGCGCGATCTCGCGCACTTCCTGCAGATCCTCGCGAAGCCGGGGGTCCTCGGTCGCCCGGCTGCCCGCGCGGCCCAGCATCGAGCCGATCGCGGTGAGCACTTGCCCGAACTCGTCGTGCAACTCCCTCGAAATATGCCGCAACGTTGATTCCTGCGCGGAGATCAATTGCTGCGCAAGCTCGCTGCGCTGTGTAGAGAGTGCTTCAATCCGGGAGAAAAGCCGCCGGTTCGAACGAATCAGATACAAGCTGGTCGTCACGATCACTAGCAGTGCCGCAGTCAAGAAGATGTACAGTTGGCTCTGGACCCGGTTGTAGATTTGCGCGATTTGCGCGGTCGCCTGCTCCTGCGCTTCGTTGTTTTCGACCAGCAGGCGGGAAACCGCGGTGCTCAACGCCGCTTGCCTTGCTTGCAGCGTCACCTGAATTTGATCGCGTGCTTCCTTTTCCTTGCCGCTGCCCGCCAGGGCGAACATCCGGTCCACCGCGTCCCAAAATTGCGAGAGCGATTGGCCCAGGTACTGCCTTTGCTCCGGTGTTCGCTGCGTCGGGGCATATTGTTCTTCGATGCGAAGCGCGGCATCCAGGTCTTCCCGGATCCGCTGGAACTGCGCGGTCCACGCGGTCAAGGGATAAGGTTCACGGGAATCGAGCATATCCCGCATGGCGAGCGCCAGGGAGTTCAAGTCGTTTTGCACGCGCAGGAGCTGCAGTGAGTCCTTGCGATTCCTGTCCACCATGTCGCTCTGCAGTTGCCGGAGTCCACGGAACTGCGTCCGCATGTAGTAGCCGAACAGCAAGACGGCGGACAGCGTCAGAACCAAGCCCAGGAACAGCCCGGTCGTCGGAGATGCATGCGAATCAAGCCGCTTTTTCACTTAGAGAAAATATACCGCAGGAAGGCGGTTGTCAGGCGATGGAGCCAGCCTGGCACGCTAAGTACGATGCTGCGGACGCAGGAGCAAAATGACTGCCAGCATCAGCAGGCATCCGGCAAACGGAACCAGAAGTCCAACGCGTAAACTCAGCGCCTGTCGCGACACCACTCCCACGAGCGGCGGCATCACCGCTCCGCCACCGGCTGCCAACGCGAAAAGCACGCCTCCCACGCTGCGGGCGCGCGCCCCAAACCACTTGGAGAGCCACGCAATGAAGATGGGATAGAGGCTCGACATTCCCAGGCCGGCAAAGAAGACGCTGGCAAACAAAGTCAGGCGCGTGCGTGCCATTAGGAAACTGAGTTCACTCGCCGCGGCAAGGAGCACTCCGCCTATAGCGACGGTCTCTTCCCGCATTCGGATGAGGATTGCGGCAGCCACTCCCCGCCCTCCTAGGAGACCGGCGAAGAAGAACATCGGCGCTAGCGTCCAGGTATTGCTGCTCCATTCCGCGGCGCGTTGCGCATGTGCCGGCGCCCAGTAAGAGATGCCATTTTCGGTGCCCACGTACACGAAGAAAAGAGCCCCCAGCAGGATGGCGACGCCTGTCCCTGCTCCGCTGGCTTTTCGTTCGGCGGGATCGGCATGTTCTTCGTGCGGTGGCTTTCCGAACGGCATTCGCAGCAAGACAATCGCAAGCGCAACGCAGACGGCGCCCACGGCGTAAAGCAGCGCGGGAACCTGCGATTTGCGCACCGTCAGCATCACGAGCGGCGAAGACGCGATAGCGCCAACACCCCACGCAAGATTAATGACGTTCAATGCCGAGGCCCTGCGTTCTCCGTACGATTCGCCCACCCACAGATTTGTCCCGGGGGTGGCCAGCCCGTAGCCCACACCGTAGAGCCCGCTGGCGGTAAGGGCAAGGGGAAACGTGGGCGCATCCAGCATGGCAAATCCAACTCCCATCATCGCCAGTCCCAGCGTGATGGCCGGTTTGAAACCCTTTGCGGACACTAGGGCGCTCGAGGCAAGTACGCCCGCGATCGAACCCGAGAATTGAGCGAAGGAAAACAGGCCGGCGCGACTGTCGTCCAGACTCCATTTCGCCATGAAGACGGGCAGAATCGGACCAATGAACGTGATCACGATCCCGTTCACGATGAATCCCACGCACAGCAAATAGAAGATCAGGCTTTGCGCGGAGGGCGCTGGCGCCAGCGCAATTTGCGTTTTGGAAGCCATCATGGCATTTTGCCGGAGCCGCTGTGTTCGCGCAACGCCGCGGCGACGGCTTCAGAAGGCTATTTGAAAGCGGGCGTGATGATAGATGTCGGTCTAATCGGCTTTGGCGTCGCCGGGCGTTTCTTTCACGCTCCGGTAATTCACGCCGTTTCCGGCTTACGGCTCGCCGCTGTCTTGCAGCGCAGCGGAACCGCCGCGGCAGAATCTTATCCGGAAGCGAAAGTCGTTCGTTCCATGGAAGAGCTACTCGCCATACGAACGATTGAACTCATCGTCATCGCCACGCCCAATGACACCCATTTCGCGTACGCCAGGCAGGCCTTGGAAGCCGGACGCGACGTCGTGGTGGACAAGCCGTTCACCACAACTCTTGAGGAAGCCGAAACGCTCGTCGCGCTTGCCGAAAAACTCGGGCGGCTGATCACTGTGTATCAGGATCGTCGATGGGATGGCACTTTCCAGACCGTGCGGCAAATCGTGGCAAGCGGGGAGTTGGGCCGTCTGGTGCGCTACGAGTGCTACTACGACCGCTACCGCCCGCAACTTCGCCCTGGGGCCTGGCGCGAGCAGCCAGGTCCGGGGAGCGGCATTCTCTTCGACCTCGGGCCTCATCTGATCGATCAGGCTCTGTTTCTCTTTGGACCGCCGGAGTTTGTGGAAGCTGATGTTCGCACCGAGCGCGACCATTGTCTTACCGATGACGCCTTCGACATCCTGCTGCACTACCCGAATGGCTTCCGCGCCGTCCTGCATGCAACGATGCTGGCTCTTATTCCGCGGCCTCATTACGTTCTTCTGGGGACGAAAGGCTGCTTTGTGAAACGAGGAATGGACCCGCAGGAAGCTCTCTTGCGCGCGGGCCACGCGCCCGGAGGCGCCAATTGGGGTGTCGATCCGGAGGAGAACTGGGGAACGCTCACCCGAATGGATGATGGAGGCGTTACCACGGAGCGGCGCGTGCCCACGCTGCGCGGCGATTACCGGGGCTTTTACGAAAATGTTCGCGACGCCATTCTTGGCCGGGCGACCCTGGCGGTCACTCCGCAACACGCCGTAAACGTGATGCGCCTGCTCGTCCTGACGGCAGAAAGTTCTCGTGCCAAATCCGCTTTGCCCTGGTGCTACACTCCTCGGACCTGAACCAGCCGCTTGCTGAGAAAACGGTCTATGTATTTGCTGTCTTTTGTGTAGTTTATAGCCACCTGTGAGCTACTACTCGGTCTTGCGCGCTTCCCGAGATGAAACGATTCCGCTATCAACTGCACTACTCATCGAGCAATTCTCCATGTTAGGCCGTATCACCATCTCCGAGCCGCTTTACGACATCCTTATCGAGGATGCTGACGGGCGTTACCTTTGGCTGGAAAGCCTGAGCGATCTTTCCGCTGCCCGGGAACGTCTGCAAAGGTGCGCCGCCGATTACACCGGCATGCGCCTTATTCTTTGGGATCGCAAGACCCGCACAATTCTGCTGCAGACCGAAGGATACTGAGCGCTTTCGAACCGGCGCGAAAGCTTCGCGCTTATAGGCAATCCTCCGCTGCAAAGCGACGCAAATTTGACCGGCGATTGCGGATAGAATCCGCAACGGTATCCCGCGAAAATCTCTTCTCGCAGAGCGGCGGACTTCCAGTCTCCGTCGGCAAAAGAGAAAGGATCATTCGATGCATGCGTTTCGTATAGCAGCCATTCCCAGCGCCGTCGCGAAGGAAGTTCGCCAAACGCGGCGCGCCCCGGCCTACGGGTTTCCGGTTCACGAAGAGCTTTCCACAGACGCGGCTCCCTGCCGGCATTGCCTCCGGACGTTCCAACCGGGAGTGGATCGCAGAATTCTCTTCACTTATGATCGATTCACCGGAATCGAGTCGTTCCCCCAACCGGGTCCCGTTTACATTCACGAAGAGGCGTGTGAGCGGTATCCGGAGGATGGCGGGTTCCCCGAAGAATTGCGCTCCAGCCCACGCACGCTCGAAGCTTATGGCCGCGGGCGGCGCTTTGTCGGTCTGGAAATCATTTCCGATGGGCGCTTCGAGCCGACAATCGCAAAACTCTTCGCGAGTCCTGAGACGGACTATATTCTGGTCAACAGCACGACGGCGGGTTGTTTCACCTTCCGAATCGAGCGCGCTAAAGAGTAATCCCCTGAGCTTGCAGGGCGTTTCTTTAGAATTCAATCCGGCGGAGTTACAACGGCTTAGGATGTGCCGCCAGCGCCTCCCGGAAAGCCTTCAGATTGCTCTTGTCCACGATGGCAGTGCCCGTATCTACCCAGGCGGGAATCGGCGTGGTCGGCGCGGTGCGCCAATCCTTATACTCGTGCGCCGCGTTGTGGTGCAGGTCATCGGCAAACTTCGTTCCGTAGTACGTCATAATGTACGGCTTCTGCGTGACGGTCGCGGTGATCACGCCGCGGTCGATCCAGTCCAGCGTTTCCGGGTCCTTGTCAAATGCCACGATGGGCAGCTTGCCATCCATGTCCAGCCGGTGCAGAGCTTCGGCCGCGCCGGAGCCGCCAGAAGCCTCGAGGGCGATGATGCCGTCAAACTTTGTCTTCGCCTGCAACAGGCCGGAAATGCTGTCGTTCGCCACGCGAGGATCGCCGTTGTCATCCAGCTTTTGCAGAATCTTGATCCCCGGAAATTTCTTCAATTCCTGGTCAACGCCCTGGAGCCTTTCATCGAGGTTGTGTTGCCCAGGAATCGTGATCACCACCACCTGGCCTTTCCCGTTCAGGAGTTGCGCCATGCGCTTGGCGCTTTCTTCGCCGGCGCGGACGTTGTCCGTGCCAAGAAAGGAGATGCGCTTCGAATCGGGCGCGTCCGCATCCACGCAAATCACGGGGATCCCCTGGGCGACCGCGGAATTAATGGCGTCATTGAAGAGCTCGGGCCGTGTCACGGAGATCAGGATGCCGGAGGGCTTGGACGCCACCGCCGTCTGAAAGGCACGAAGCTCCTCCTGCGGATCGAATTTGTCCGGTCCCACCATCTCCGCCTTCACGCCCATCTGCTGAGCGGCATCGATCAGCCCGGCCTGAGCCTCCTGCCAATACGGCAGATTGATGTTGGCGGTTACGAGTACGAATCGTTCTTCGGGTGCGTGATACGGTTTCTGGCACGAAGTCAGTCCGGTCACGACAACCGCGACAAGAAGAGCCGACGCCAAGCGATTGCTTTTCATGGACCCTCTCCTTTCTTCCGTTGTCGTCATGGGAAACATGGTCAGAAACGAACCGGGGGAAACGGCGAAGTCGGCCCAAGCCTACCACAAGCAGCGATTTGCGGCGTAATGCAAATGCTCGGGGTCCATGGAACTGCGTGGCGCAGCTGGGAGTTGGCCGTATGGAGAGTCCCTCGCGCCTGCAACGGTTCCGGCCGAAAATGGTACGCTCATCTTCCGGAATGCGCCGCGATTCCGGCGCGGGAGGGAGTTTCATGCGATACAGCTTCCTGGTGGAAACCTATGCGACGGAACGCATCAAAGTGTTGAGTGTCTGGAGCGAGTTTGACGACAACGACCTAAACGTGCGGCCGCATCCCGCCGACCGGCGGGGCCGCAGCTTGCGAGAACAGATGGTGCATCAATGTGTCAGCGAAGACCTCTGGTTTCGCAATATGCTCGGCATCGACGTGGGCGCGCCGCCTCTTCCGGCGCAAGAGACGCGACTGGAGTTCCTGAGCCGCTACGCGGAGGACAGCGCGAAGCGCCTTGCCGCTCTTCAGACGAAGGACGAAGCGTGGTGGGAAGGCGAAACCCAGTTTTTCGACGTGAAACGTTCGCGCGCCTGGGTGATGACGCGGCGCCTGACGCACACCTCGCACCATCGCGGTCAGCAGATGGCGATGCTTCGCATGCTCGGCAAAGCGATCCATAGCAACTATGGCCCTACGGCCGATACCGGCGGTCTGATGCAGAACCACGCGCCGACTATTTACGCCTACCCGGATGAGGAAACCCTGCTTCGCGAAGAAGCCGACGGCAAGGCCAGCAAAGCGCCCTTGCCCGGACCGGGACCGAAACCGGTGACGGAACGCCCCGACCCTGTGTGAGATTTCCTGAATCCTTTCTGGAGGTTTTGAATCTGAGTTCTGCGAGGGGCAACCCTCTGGTGCCGGGAGGGCCGATGACCGCGCAAGCGAACATCTCAGCAGGATTTCAGGACCCGCGCGAAAGGGTGCCTGCATTTCTGGAGAACGCCGGAATTTTCTTTTCCCGCTATGGTCTCGTCGTAATTCTGGCCCTTATCGGCGCGCTCAAATTTACTTCTGCAGAGGCCGCGGGCATCCGACCTCTTGTTGGGCACAGTCCGTTCCTGTCTTGGATGTACTACCTACTCAGCGTGCAGGGCGTTTCCAACGTGATCGGAGTCATTGAGCTTCTCGTTGCCGCTTTGATTGCTCTACGGCCGCTTTCCGCGCGCGCGTCGCTCTTTGGCAGTTTGGGAGCGATCGTGACATTCCTACTCACAACCAGCTTCCTATTCACGACGCCCGGTGCGCTCCAATTGGGCCATGGCGTTCAGATCCTTGGCGATGCAGGACAGTTCCTAGTCAAAGACCTCGTTTTGCTTGGAGCCTCTTTCTGGACAGCGGCCGAGGCGTGGCAAGCCTCGTTTTCAAAGAATTCACCACACGCAGCATGAAAACGCGGCAATCTCGCGATCACTCACCATTCGAGTCATGGAAGCTATAGATTCCTCGATGGTCTTTTTTGTTTTCTTGCCGTTGGCTACTCTCTTCGCACCTCGACACCGCGAAAACTTCCGCAAATTCCTTCCTTGCCGCTTCCGTAATCTTGCAAAAACAATTGAGTGGCACCGGAATGCGCTCTCCTACGGCTTTGCCCGGGCGCTGGGGATTTCTATATGCTTCTTCTGCCATGACTAAGTTCCGCGCATTCCTACGATCCCTACTCGTCTCGTTTGCGTTTGTTGCCTGGACGGCTTTGGCTGTGCCTGCGCTTGCGCAGCAAGCGGCTGCGGTTTCGCCGGGCTCGCAGCCTTACGCTCCCATCATCACCAAGGTCGAGCCGCCCAACTGGTGGATTCACCTTACGCCGGACCTCATGCTTCTCCTCTCGGGCCAGAATCTTCAGGCCACGGGCGTCGCCTGCAATCTCCCGCAAATCGTCGTGCAGCGGACGCAATCCACTCATGGCGGCGACTATCTTTTCGTCTGGCTGAAATTCGGCGCGAATCTCGAGTCCGGCACCGCGGTGTGCCGCGTCACCACGCCCCGCGGCCAAACCACGTTTGAATTGCCTCTTTCCGCGCGCAAGCCGACGCTCGGCCGCTTCCAAGGACTCGCGCAAAGCGACGTCCTCTACCTCATCATGCCGGACCGCTTCGCCGACGGCGATCCCGCGAACGACGAGCCCGCGGAGTTTCCCGGCTCGCACGACCGCTCGAAGCCGCGCGCCTGGCACGGCGGCGATTTGCGCGGCATCCGCGATCATCTCGATTACCTCAAAGACCTCGGCGTGACCGCGCTTTGGCTCACGCCGATCGTCAAGAACGGCGCGGCGCAGGACTACCACGGCTACGGCGCGGTCGATCTTTATGCCGTCGATCCGCAC